>Ga0265295_1005959_pt1 | contig 15092 bp, 13 predicted proteins | sample Munlansysbiofilm_FD_192503 | JGI IMG/M metagenome (GOLD analysis project Ga0265295, IMG submission 192503) | Leachate microbial communities from a municipal landfill in Southern Ontario, Canada - Methane capture system biofilm | ecosystem: Engineered > Solid waste > Landfill > Unclassified ... | reverse complement strand
CAGCAGCAAACATCAGCAACCAAAAAAGGAACTGCCTGCCAAGGGATGCAAGTATTGTAACGAGTGTTTTTTTCATAATCAATAATAAACGCCGCAAAGGTAATTAAAAGTATGTCGTGGGTAGGTTGATGGGTGATGGGTTGATTTGTTGATTTGACGATTTGATTATTTGACGATTTGTTGCCCTTCGAGAAAATCTCAGGGTAAAATTTGTTGAGTTGTTGATGAGTGATCAGTAATCAGTGATCAGTAATCAGTGATCAGTAATCAGTGATCAGTAATCGGTGATCAGTAATCAGTGATCAGTAATCGGTAATCAGTGATCAGTAATCAGTGATCAGTAATCAGTGATCAGTAATCGGTTGATTTGTTGCCATTCGAGTGGTTCGACTGGTTCGACAAGAGCTCACCAACCAAGCCTTAGGGTAAAATTTGTTGATTTGTTGAGTTGTTTCCCGAATCGCTGCACTCTCGGGATTTCGCTACGTTCAAGCGTCTCCGTCCGACTAAGGCGGAGCGGGAGGTGTTGTTAAAACGAATTAGCGTTAATTCGCGAAATTAGCGGTAGTAATTTTGAATTTTTATGTAATTAGTGAGTTGTTGAGGTGTTGAGATGTTGAGATTTTAATTAAAAATTAGCTATAAAAAATCAATGTTAATTCAAAGCTAAAAACCTAAACCTGCCTGACCGACAAAAGAGTGCCTATTAATCAGCATTGAGCTGTTCAGTCGGGCAGGGTCGAAATCCGAAATCCGAAATCAACAAATAATCTGGCCTGTCAGGCTGCCCTGAAACTTAAATATCTATCTTTGCTCCGCAATTAGCAAGCCTATAAACATTTTAAAAATACCCTTACATGTCAAAAATCACCAATAACTTCATTAATCGCCACAACGGGCCACGTGAAGAAGAAATCGCTGAAATGTTAAAAGTCGTTGGGATTGACAGTCTCGACACCCTGATAGACCAGACCGTACCTGCTGCCATCAGGCTTCCCAAACCGTTACACCTTCCTGAAGCCTTAAATGAGCATGAGTATTTGAATCACCTTCGGGCCCTCGGTTCAAAAAACAAGCTTTTCAAATCATACATAGGCATGGGTTATTATCCGAGCATCACACCCGGAGTAATTCAGCGCAATATACTTGAAAACCCGGGATGGTACACTTCTTACACCCCTTATCAGGCTGAAATTTCTCAGGGTCGCCTGGAAGCCCTGCTGCTTTTCCAGACCATGATCAGCGATCTTACCGCCATGCCACTAACCAATGCTTCGCTGCTTGATGAAGGCACATCTGCCGCTGAAGCCATGATTATGCTCTTTAGTTCCCGTTCGCGAGACGCAGTAAAGGCAGGCGCTAACAAATTTTTCATTGCCGATGCCACTTTTCAACAGACAAAGGACGTACTGATCACCCGTGCCTCACCTCTTGGCATTGAGCTTGTTTTTGGGGATTGGCGTACGGTGCAGTTTGACCATACTTTCTTTGGAACGCTGATTCAGTATCCTGACGATCTGGGTGAAATCCACGATTACCGCGAATTTGTAGAACGTGCACATGCTGTTGAGGTTATGGTGGCTGTAGCTGCTGACCTGATGAGTCTGGCCCTGATGACCCCTCCGGGTGAGTGGGGTGCCGATGTTGTAGTCGGAAGCAATCAGCGTTTTGGGCTACCCATGGGATACGGCGGGCCGCACGCAGGTTATTTTGCAACCCGCGAAGAATATAAACGCAATATGCCGGGACGTATTATTGGTGTATCGATTGATGCCAAAGGAAACCGGGCCTTAAGAATGGCACTACAAACCCGCGAACAGCATATAAAACGCGAAAGGGCTACCTCGAACATATGTACTGCTCAGGCACTATTGGCTACCATGAGTGCCATGTATGCTGTTTACCATGGGCCTCAGGGTATCAGGCAGATTGCCGACCGAATCAATATACTTACCTCTGTACTCTCCACCGAGTTGGAAAGATATGGGTATCGTCAATTAAATGAAACCTATTTCGACACCGTACGCATTGAATTGCCCGAAAATGTTAAACTTACCGAGGTGCGTAAAATGGCCCTTGAGAATGAAGTCAATTTCAGGTATTACACTGACAGGGTTATTGGCATTAGTCTGGATGAAACCACCAATCTGGAAGAGGTGAACACCCTGATTAACATTTTTGCCTCGGCAGCCAGAAAATCATTCAATGATTATGTCTGTATTCCCGAAGAATGCTGCCGCATTCAAACCATACCAGATATTTTTAAACGCCGATCAGCGTTTATGGCTGATAAGATATTTAACAGCTATCATTCGGAAACGGCCATGATGAGGTACATAAAGAAGCTGGAAGACAAAGACCTCTCTCTTACCCGTTCCATGATTCCACTGGGTTCATGTACCATGAAACTGAATGCAGCCGCCGAATTGTTTGTCCTGAGCTGGCCTGAGTTTAACAGCCTGCATCCTTTCGCCCCGGCCGATCAGGCCGAAGGCTATGAAGAACTAATCAAAGACCTTGACAAGGCATTAAGCGAAATTACCGGCTTTAAAGCCATGTCGTTCCAGCCCAACTCGGGAGCCTCTGGCGAATATACCGGACTACTTGTCATTAAAGCCTATCACGAAAGCAGGGGCGACACCCAGCGTAATGTCTGTCTTATTCCAGCATCCGCCCATGGCACCAACCCTGCAAGTGCCGCTATGGCAGGAATGAAGGTAGTGGTAGTCAAATCTGATGAGCATGGAAATATTGATCTTGACGATCTCAGAAAAAAGGCTGAACAATATCGTGACACCTTGTCTGCAACTATGGTTACCTATCCGTCCACCCATGGCGTTTTTGAGGAAGGAATTCTGGAGGTAATTGAAATCACACACTCAAACGGTGGTCAGGTGTATATGGATGGTGCCAACATGAACGCTCAGGTTGGCTTAACCAGTCCCGGTTTTATTGGTGCCGATGTTTGCCATTTAAACCTGCATAAAACCTTTGCCATTCCTCATGGAGGAGGTGGTCCCGGTGTTGGTCCTATTGGCGTTGCCACGCATCTGGTGCCTTTCCTGCCCGGTCATTTTACGATTAAAAAGGCAGACAGCAAAGCCATCCATGCCGTGGCATCTGCACCCTATGGAAGCGCTTCCATATTACCCATTTCCTATGGATACATTAAGCTTCTGGGTGCTGAAGGACTTACCGAGGCTACCCGGCTGGCCATTCTTAATGCCAACTATCTTAAAGCCAGGCTTGCCGGACATTACAAAATTTTATATACCGGTGCACATGGCCATGTAGGTCACGAAATGATTCTGGATTGCAATGAATTCAGTAAAACTGCTGATATTCAGGTTGGCGATTTGGCCAAACGGCTGATGGATTATGGTTTCCATGCTCCAACGGTAGCCTTTCCGGTACACGGAACCCTTATGGTAGAGCCTACTGAAAGTGAACCCCTGGACGAACTTGACCGTTTTGTGGACGCCATGATTGCCATTCGCGCTGAAATTGAAGAAATTGCCAATGGGAAGGCCGACCGAAGCAATAATGTTATCAAAAACGCTCCCCATACCCTCGAAATGGTAGCTTCCGATACCTGGGAATTTCCCTATAGCCGGAAGAAAGCTGCTTTTGCTGACACCAAAGAGATTACTTCAAAATACTGGCCTGCGGTTACACGAATTGACGAGGCATTGGGCGACCGTAACCTGGTTTGCACCTACTCCCCTGCACAGTATGAGTAATAGAGCCAAATAAGCAGTATTCTCCCAAAGAATAACGTACGTCACATTCAATCTACGAATCAAAGGGCTGTCCGACTAAGTCGGACAGCCTTTTTGGTTAATTTTTCCCTAATTTTCTTCCTATTTTATTCATTATGAGGCTTTCCCTGCAAAATGGGTTTAACAATTTTTAACACCGCAACCTTACATACATCAGGGTTCTGATGTAAATTTGCCAAAAAAAACAAAGCATCATGATCGAAACCGATATTAAAGAACTGAACGAGCGTATTCAACAGGAGAGCGCCTTTGTTGAGTTGATTGAGATGGAAATGCGTAAAGTTATTGTAGGACAGAAGCATATGGTGGAGCGCCTGCTTATTGGCTTGCTTTCCAACGGTCATATCCTGCTCGAAGGAGTTCCCGGACTTGCCAAGACACTGGCCATTAAGTCGCTTGCCAATGTAATTGATGCCAGGTTCAGCCGTATTCAGTTTACGCCTGACCTCCTGCCTGCCGACCTTATCGGAACCATGATATACAGTCAGAAGAAAGAAGAATTCCTGGTAAGAAAAGGCCCCATATTTGCCAATTTTATCCTTGCTGATGAAATAAACCGTTCTCCTGCCAAGGTGCAGAGTGCACTGCTCGAAGCCATGCAGGAAAAACAGGTAACCATAGGGGAACACACCTACCCGCTGCAAGAGCCTTTTCTGGTGCTTGCCACCCAAAACCCCATCGAGCAGGAAGGTACCTATCCCCTGCCCGAAGCCCAGATTGACCGTTTTATGCTCAAAGTCATCATTGGTTATCCTACACGCGAAGAGGAAAAATTCATTATGCGCCAGAATATGAGCGGGGAACAGCCGGTTACCAGCCGGATCATTTCACCCGAACAGGTGCTTAAAGCCCGAAACCTTACCCGTGAAGTATATCTGGATGAAAAAATCGAGAATTATATTACCGATATCGTGTTCTCTACACGTTTTCCTGCCGAAAACAAATTAAAGAAATTCGAAGGACTGATTTCCTATGGGGCTTCTCCCCGGGCGAGCATCAATCTGGCGCTTGCCGCCAAAGCCTATGCTTTTATCAGGCGGAGGGGATACGTTATTCCTGAGGATGTTAGAGCTGTGGCCCACGATGTAATGCGTCACCGCATCGGATTAACCTATGAGGCAGAAGCCGAAAACGTGAGTACCAACGACATCATAAGCGAAATACTAAATACTGTTGAAGTTCCATAAAGAGACTTCATCTTTCTAAGAAATGTGTTTTCACCTGAACTTAGGCCAGCGTAATGGATACCAGTGATATTCTCAAAAAAGTACGTAAGATTGAAATCAAGACCCGGGGGTTGTCCAACCAGATTTTCTCGGGACAATACCACAGTGCCTTTAAGGGCCGGGGTATGGCTTTCAGTGAAGTGCGTGAATATCAATATGGTGATGACATACGCAATATCGACTGGAATGTTACTGCCCGCTTCAATCATCCATACATTAAAATTTTTGATGAAGAGCGTGAACTCACGGTGATGTTGCTGGTAGATGTGAGTGGTTCCAACGAATTTGGTTCCAGACAATGGCTTAAAGAAGAAATGATGACTGAAATAGCAGCAGTCCTGGCATTTTCTGCTATACAGAACAACGATAAAGTCGGGGTTATCTTCTTTAGTGATCGCATAGAAAAATTTATTCCTCCCAAAAAAGGGCTGAGCCACATCTTACGCATCATCAGGGAACTGATTGATTTTAAACCAGAAAGCCAGCGTACCAATATCGCTGAAGCCCTGCGTTTTTTGACCAATGCCATGAAAAAGCGATGCACCGCCTTTCTGATTTCAGATTTTATGGATACAGGTTTTGAAGATGCGTTGCGGATTGCCGGCCGAAAGCACGACCTGGCAGCGCTTCATGTGATTGATCCCCGGGACCTGACCATACCGGATATTGGAATGGTAAGGATGTACAGCAAAGAAACCGGTAAAAATATGATTGTTGATACCGGTAGCCGAAGGGTAAGAAATAATTTCGCCCGGAATGCCGGCAGTCACCTTACCTGGCTTGATACCGCCTTTAAACGCAGCGGGGTAGATTCAGCCCGGTTTACTACCGGAACCGATTATGTAAAGCCACTGTTGGGACTCTTTAAAGCAAGGGGGGCCAAACGATGAACAGAAACTTCCGTTTAATACGTCCTACCTTAATTTTTGGAATTGTGGGAGTTTTTATGTTGATGCTGCTGTCGTTTTCACCTCTGAAGGCTCAGCACATAAGCGCAGATTCAAGCAGTTTTTTAATGGGACAACAGATAAACCTGACCCTCGAACTCAATACCATGAAAGATGCGCAGGTGAACTGGCCATTTTTCACAGATACCCTCACCCGTTCCTTTGAAGTGGTTAAAGCCGGACGGGTAGATACCCTGGTGAATGCATCCGGTGACTGGACCCTGACGCAGGTGCTGACCATTACCTCTTTTGATACCGGTTTTCATGCCATACCACCCATTCCATTCGCAGTGAGACTTCCGGGAGCTCAGGAGTTTTCGCAAATGGAGAGTGAACCACTGCTGCTCGAAGTAAAAAGTGTATCGGTAGATCAGACTGCAGACATTAAGGATTTAAAACCAATTTTAAGGGTTCCCTATACTTTTGCCGATTTTCTTCCCTGGATGCTCGGCCTTTTAGTAGTAGCCCTACTGGCCGCACTCATCTGGTTTTTTATCTGGAGCCGGAAAAACAACAAGCCCCTGTTAAAAATACCGTCGCGTCCTCCCCCACCGGCTCATGTTATTGCGCTGAGCCAACTGGAAGAACTCAAAAAAAAGCAGCTCTGGCAAAAAGGTCAGATAAAGGAATATCATACCCGCCTTACCGATATACTGCGAAGATATCTGGAAGCAGTATATACCATAACTGCTGCTGAAATGACCTCGTATGAAATACTGCAGGCTATGAAGCAACAAATTATTGAAGAAAGCCGGCTTAAAGAATTGAAAAAGGTACTTGAACTTGCCGATATGGCGAAATTTGCCAAAGCACGACCTATGGCTGCCGATAATGAACTGAGTTTCAACCTTGCATTGAATTTTATAAAAAGCACTGCTCCTGCACCTAAAGAGCAGAGAAATGGAAATCAACAGGTGGCTGAAGCGACGGTTGAACAAGAAACTGAAAAAATGGGTGAACATGTTTAACCATCTTAATTTTGCCAACGCGGAAGCCTTTTATTTGTTGCTACTGATACCGGTTGCTGTGGCCTGGTATTGGTTCCGACTGGGTGAGTCGCATGCACATCTGCAAATCAGTGGATTTACCTTTTTCAAGTCAGGAGCTTCATCAATCAGAAGTACTTTGCGGCATGCACAATTCATCCTTCTGGTACTTGCCTTTGCCCTGCTGGTTTTTGCCCTGGCACGGCCGCAGTCCAGTTCAGCCAAACAAAACGTAAGTGTAGAAGGCATAGATATTATGCTGGCCATGGACATATCGGGCAGTATGCTGGCTGAAGATTTCAGACCAAATCGTCTGGCTGCCGCCAAGGAAGTTGCCAAAGATTTTATTAAAGGCAGGCCCAGCGACCGTATCGGACTGGTGGTCTTTAGTGGTGAGAGTTTTACCCAATGCCCGCTCACTTCTGATCACAACATTTTGATTACGCTGCTTGATGAGATCAGGAGCGGAATGATAGAGGATGGCACGGCCATAGGTGATGGTCTGGCTACTTCGGTGAGCCGGCTTAAAGAGAGTGATGCCGTGAGCAAAGTCATTATTTTACTCACCGATGGGGAAAATAACCGGGGATTTATTGATCCCCAATCGGCTGCAGAAATTGCCAAAGTGTTTGGTCTGAGGGTTTACACCATCGGCGTGGGCACTATCGGAACTGCACCTTACCCTATACAAACGCCTTTCGGTATGCAGTATCAACAGGTAGAGGTCAGAATTGATGAGCCATTGCTGAAAAACATTGCTGCAATGACCAATGGAAAGTATTTCAGGGCAACCAATACCGAAAGTCTGAGAGAGATATACAGTGAAATCGACCAGATGGAGAAATCTAAGGTAGATATCACGGAGTTTCATCGCAAACATGAAGAATTTTTGCCTTATGCGCTGGCGGCGCTTGTTTTGCTTGTAATTAATTTTATATTGGGCATCAGTGTATTCAGGCGTTTTCCCTGATGCAATCATCATTAACAATAAAATGAGGTATGTTTAGATTTGAACATCCGTTTTACATACAATTGCTGCTTTTACTGCCCTTATTTCTGGTAGGTTACTGGATGTATCTGCGCTGGAAAAAGCGTGCTGCCCGTCGCTTTGGTGATACAGAGATAGTAAGCCGGCTTATGCCCGGCGTTTCCAGGTTCCGTTCGCACCTGAAATTTACCTTGCTACTGCTTACACTCGCCAGCATTTTACTTGCTCTGGCCAACCCTCAGATTGGTTCTAAACTTGAGAAGGTGCAACGCAAAGGTATCGATCTTATCATTGCCCTGGATGTTTCTAACAGCATGTTGGCTGAAGACATTCAGCCCAACCGGCTTAATCGCGCACGACAGTCCATTGCCCGCCTGATAGATGAAATGGAAAACGATCGCATCGGTCTGATTATATTTGCAGGAAAGGCTTACGTTCAATTGCCCATAACCACTGATTATAGTGCTGCCAAACTTATGCTTTCCACACTAAAACCAGACCTGGTACCGGTACAGGGCACGGCCATTGGTCAGGCACTCGAAACAGCCATGACTTCCTTTCAGGATGATAAGACAGGGAAAGCGGTAATTATAATTACTGATGGAGAAAATCATGAAGACGATGCCGTGAAAAAAGCTGCCGAAGCCGCCAAACGTGGCATAAAGGTATTTACCATAGGCATGGGTTCGGCTGACGGAGCACCCATCCCCATTTATAACAACAACAGGTTGGAAGGATTTAAAAAAGATCAGTCGGGCACCACCATCATTACCCGGCTTGATGAATCAATGCTTCGACAAATTGCGGAAGCCGGAAACGGCATTTATGTCAGAGCCTCAAACAGCAATTCAGGATTGAAACAAATATTTGAACAGATCAGCAAGCTGGATCAAAATACCTACGAAACCCATAATTATGCAGACTATGAGAATCGGTTTCAATATTTTATTGCACTTGCGCTCGTTTTTATGGTGCTCAACTTTTTACTAAACGAGCGAAAAAGCAAATGGGCAGACAAGTTTTCAATTTTTGAAACAAAAAATTCAAAATAATGAAGAAGTTAACCATAATCCTATTGTTTTTGAGTTTTCTCATTCAGGGATTTACCCAAAATGAGCGTGGTATGCTCAGGCAGGGCAACAAACTGTATGAAGACAAAAAGTTTAATGAGGCGGAAATTGAGTACCGAAAGGCACTTGAAAAGGCACAGACTTCAGTAAAAGGTAATTACAATTTAGGCAGTGCTCTTTACAAACAGGAAAAGTTTGAAGAAGCGGTAAACAGCATGAGTAATGCCAGTGCGATGATTAAAGGAACTGACAATCAGCTAAAAGCAAATGCATTGCATAACCTGGGCAATGCTCTGCTTAAGGCCGACAAACTGCCTGAAAGCATTGAAGCTTATAAACAATCCTTAAGGCTCAATCCGGCTGACAACGACACCCGCTATAATCTGGCGTATGCCATGCAAAAACAACAGCAGCAGCAACAACAGCAACAATCTCAGAACAATCAGGATAATAAAGACAAAAACGACGATAAAAACCAGCAGCAAAATCAGCAGGATCAACAGCAAGATGACCAACAAGACAAAGAACAACAGCAACAAAAACCTCAGATTTCAAAGCAGGATGCCGAGAGAATGCTGCAGGCCCTGAAGAACGATGAACAAAAGACGCTGGATAAAGTTAACCGTCAGAAGGTGAAAGCTACGAATGTGAAAGTTGAAAAAGATTGGTAAATGCGAAAGGTTAAGCCAACACACTTAAAAAATTGAGTTAATATGATACGAAAAGGTTCCGGGCTATTGTTTTTTTTCATGGTTTGGATAACCACCGGCTTAGCACAGCAAATAGACTTTAAGGCTTCTGCCGTGGAGCAGACAGGTGTGGGGCAACAGTTCCGTCTCATTTACTCCATCAATGGACAGGGCTCCGGCTTCCGTGCTCCTGCTATCAAGGATTTTTCCATTTTGGGCGGACCCAGCCAGTCATCGAGCACCAATATGCAAATCATCAATGGTCAGGTGAGCCGATCCATCGAATACACCTATACCTATTTGCTGCAGGCCACTAAGGAAGGCTCTTTTACTATCCCTCCGGCTGCCGTTACCGTTGATGGCAAAACCTACCAATCGAACCCGGTAACAATCAGAGTGGTTAAAGGTAACCAACCAGCAGCACCGGGGGGGAGTGAAGCCGGGAGCCAATCCTCGGGTGAAATCTCTCAGCGCGATTTATATGTTACTGCTTCTGCCAGTAAAACCAATCCTTACCAGGGAGAGCAGGTGATTATTACTTACCGCATCTATACGCGAATTCCCATCGCCCAATACAGCATTACCCGGCTGCCTTCCATGGCTGGTTTCTGGTCGCAGGATCTGATTAAGGACAATGACAAGCTGAATCAGTATCGCGAAACCATTAATGGATCTGAATATGTAATAGCCGAGATTAAAAAAAATGCCGTATTTGCACAAAAATCGGGGCAACTGAACATCGAACCGCTTGAACTGGATGTGGTGGCTCAGATACAACGAAAGAAATCGCGTACCCGAACCAATGATCCATTTTTCGATAATTTTTTCAATGACAGTTTCTTTGGTAGTACACTTCAAAACGTAAAGAAGACATTGAAATCCAATGCACTTACCATCAATGTAAGGCCACTTCCTTCCGCCTCCAGACCCCGCGAGTTCAGCGGAGCCGTTGGTGATTTTAAAATTGAGGCATCCGTGGATCAAACTGCGATGAAAACCAACGATGCTGCCTCTCTTAAATTTACGATATCGGGCAAAGGCAATCTCAAGCTGGTTGAAAAACCTGTTATTGGCTTCCCGCCTGATTTTGAAATTTACGATCCCCGGATTACCGATAACATCCAGACCACGGCATCGGGGATATCGGGTTCCCGTACCTTTGAATTTCTGATGATACCCAGGAATCCGGGCGATTTTACCATTAAACCAATTGAATTTGCCTGGTTTGACGCTAATGCAGGCACCTATCGCAAGGTAAGTACCGAATCATTCAAAATTAAGGTAGAAAAAGGAAGCGGTGAAGGCGAATATGTCAGCAGTGCAATAAACAAGGAAGACATCAAGTACATAGGTTCAGATATTCGCTTTATCAAAACCGGGAATCCGGAACTTCGGCCTGTGGATACCTATTTCTTTAACAGCACAGGATTCTGGCTGTGGCTGATTCTGCCCCCTGTTTTGTTTATTGCGTTCTTGATTTTACTACGCAAGGAGCTAAAAAGACGCAGCAATATAGCCCTTGTAAGAAACAAGAAAGCGACGCGGGTGGCGCGAAAACGGCTTAAAAAAGCCGAGCATCACCTCAAACATCATCTGGCAGAACCATTCTGGACAGAAGTTTCAAATGCACTGTGGGGTTACCTGAGCGATAAATTTAACATACCGCTCTCCAAATTGTCCATGGATTCAGTGAATGATGCACTTACAGCAAAAAAAGTTAATCCCGACCTGATTAATCAGTTTATTGAAAGCCTGAGCGATTGTGAATTTGCCCGATTTGCACCGGGCGATAAAACGCAAGCCATGGAAGCATTGTATCACAAAGCCCTGGATGTAATTACCCGTACTGAACAGGAATTAAAATAAACAGATGAATATGAGAAAACATCACTTCATCCCTTCGCTTTTACTGAGCATTATTTTCTGCATTGGCATTGGATTCGTTTCAGCCGCTTCGGATAATGAGGATTTTGAAAAGGCAAACAAGGCTTACATAGCCGGCTTTTACGAAAATGCCATCGATTTGTATGAAAATATTTTGAAAAACGGCCAGGAATCATCCAAACTGTATTATAATCTCGGGAATGCCTATTTTAAAACAGAACAAATCCCACAGGCCATTCTTAACTTTGAACGTGCGCTGATGTTCGACCCTTCAAACGAGGATTATCAATACAATCTTAAAGTAGCCAATGCTAAGATAGTAGACAAAATTGAGGTAATTCCTGAGCTCTTCTATCTGCGCTGGTGGGCAACCATTAAACAATGGTTTCCACCCGATACATGGATTAGCCTTGCCCTCACTGCGTTTACACTTATATTTTTTGCATTAGCCCTGTTTCTGCTTTCCAAACAAATAATTCAACGCAAAATTATGTTTGGATCAGGCGTAATTTTCTTTATTGTTGCTATACTCAGTGGAACAATTGCCTATCAAACTTACAAAAGTAATGAAAGCGAAAAGGGGGCTATCGTCTTTACCCCTACCCTGCCGGTAAAAAGCTCTCCCGATGACAGCAGTATAGACCTGTTTGTGATACACGAAGGACTTAAAGTGCAATTGATTGATAAAATTGGTGATTGGTATGAAATAAGAATTGCCAATGGCAGTAAGGGATGGGTAAAAACCACTACGGTGGAGCCTCTTTAAGTTATAAACAGGCCCGTTTCTGAGCTTATGTTGATTATTATTGCTGATTATTCATAAATAATTTTCTATCTTTACCTGCAATTACTGCAAATTGCACATATGAGGCGGATTTTGATATGCTGTTTTCTGATATTACCCGGATTTATCCGGGCGCAGGAAGTTACTCCCATTCATCCTGTCGGTGGAAACAAACAATTGAAGCATTTTATTGCACAAGAGTTGCTTTATCCTGATTCCTGTCTGCAAAAGGGAACAGAAGGTTTAGTTGCTATCCGGTTTACTACCGATAATACCGGCAGCGTCTTAAACTACCGTCTTGCACAAAGTGTTTCACCTGGCTGCAATATAGAAACCATTCGGATTTTTAACATGATTGAATGGGTGCCGGCCCTAAGGCTGGGTATTCCTCAAGCCGACAGTGGAACTTTTGAAATTGAATTTAATCTGAAAAAATACCGTCGACTGGTCAGGCAAAGGGGATATTCCATGCATTATTACCCTTACGAACCCATGGATACTTCGGGAATTATTTACAATTATACCGACCTGAACACAGCGCCCCATCCCATTTTTACCAATGATAAGATATCCCTTTCCGGATTTATCGCAGCCAATTTGAAATACCCTGATGCCGCCATTAAACAAAACATGAGTGGAATTGTTAAAGTAGGCTTTATTGTTGAGCCACATGGCAAGATTAGTAATCTACGGATTATTGAACCCCTGGGTGCCGGTTGCAACGAAGAAACAATAAGACTGGTGAACATGTTAAAATGGATGCCGGGAACCTATGAACGTTTAGCCGTTAGAACACGAATGTCGTTAAGCATTATCTTCACCCTTGACAGTGATACCAACGGTCAGTTCGGACCAAAAGTCAAATCAAGCTATGGCGGTTAATGCTAAATTTAAATAAACTATTAGACTCATTTATAACCTTCAAAATCACTCATGAAAAAAACATTACTACTCTTTTCGTTAATTGCAGCAGTTGCACTTTCTGCTATGGCACAATCGGCCGACACCACCAAACTTTGGACGATAAAATTTAAAAGTGCGCTTACTTTTAATCAGGTTAGCCTCACCAATTGGGCCGCTGGTGGTGAAAACAGCCTGGGAGGCAATGGCCTTTTCAACTATTCGGCTGGACTAATTCAGGGCAGTTCTACCTGGGACAATACCATTGATTTGGGCTACGGACTTATTAAGCTTGGAGATGCCCCCATCCGCAAAAGCGACGACAAAATTGAGCTGATGTCTAAATATGGTTACAGTATCAATCATAAAAACCTTTATCTGAGTGCCAACTTAAACTTCAGGACCCAGTTTACAGAGGGATACAACTATCCCAATGATTCGGTAATCATTTCAAAATTTTTGTCCCCGGGTTATTTGATGCTGGGGTTTGGTATTGATTATAAACCAGCACCCTACTTTAGCCTTTCCATTTTACCCCTGACGGGAAGACTTACCTTTGTGCTCGATGACACCCTGTCAGCTCATGGTGCCTATGGCGTGGATCCGGGCGATAAAGTGCGGGCTGAATTTGGAGCTGCTATTATCGCTTTGTTCGAAAAAGATATTCTCCCCAACGTAAATCTCAAAAGTAAACTCGAACTCTTTACCAACTACCTGGACAGGCCCCAGAACATTGATGTTAACTGGGAGGCCTTACTCTCTCTTAAAGTAAACCAATACCTCAGTACATACATCGGATTGCAAACCATCTATGATCATGACATTATGATCACTGACAACGATAACAAAACCGGGCCGCGCACCCAATTCAAACAAACTTTTGGCGTAGGATTAACCTATTCCTTTCAACGCGTTAAAGCAACCATTAATTAATCATTTAAAACAGTTACACTATGAAAATTATTGACGAATTCAAAGCTTTTGCCATGCGTGGCAATGTTGTTGACATGGCCGTGGGCATTATTATCGGCGGTGCATTTGGAAAAATCATCTCCTCCTTTGTAAGTGATGTACTTATGCCCCCATTGGGACTGTTACTGGGGGGTATCGATTTCAAAGACATGACGTACATATTGAAAGAAGCTGTAGTGCAGGGTGAAGATATTATTCCGGCAGTTTCCCTCAACTATGGGATGTTCATCCAGAACATTGTTGACTTTCTGATCATTGCCTTTGCTATATTTATGGCCATCAAGGGCATGAATTCGATGAAGAGAAAAGAAGAAGTAGCTGAAGAAGTTGCAGCACCTCCTGCGCCAACTAAGGAAGAGGAATTGCTTGCTGAGATCCGCGACTTGCTGAAGAAGTAAATCCCTAAAGGGTATGAAAAGAGGTTGGCCTGAGAGGTTAGCCTCTTTTTTTTATCGCAGCCTGGAATCACCCGTGGCCACTACTTTTTGTACCTTTGTAAATATATCAGGATAATGCCTGATTTGTAACGGGTTTTACTTGCATAAAATCCTGTCAGCCAGCCAAATGAATGAAAATATCGTGCCAATGTAGCAACTAATAAGCAATAGTTATTAACATATATCTGTTTATAAGTAAATTGATTATATATTGACATTTGTAGCAACATATATTATCTTTGTACCATGTATATCCAAAGAAACAAATCAGTAGGCAAAAATGGCAAGGTCTATACCTCCACGTTACTTTGTACCAAATACAGGGAAGATGGTAAGATTAAAACCAAGGTTGAAACAAACCTCTCGAACATGCCAGACGAATTTATCCTTACCCTTGAAAATATACTCAAGCATGGAGAGGGGGCTTTGG
>Ga0265295_1005958_pt1 | contig 15096 bp, 14 predicted proteins | sample Munlansysbiofilm_FD_192503 | JGI IMG/M metagenome (GOLD analysis project Ga0265295, IMG submission 192503) | Leachate microbial communities from a municipal landfill in Southern Ontario, Canada - Methane capture system biofilm | ecosystem: Engineered > Solid waste > Landfill > Unclassified ... | reverse complement strand
GAGTCCGAGCGGCATGCAGGCCGCGAGGTGGGGCGGGCTGGTTCTATGGGCAAGAGTCCTTGAGGACTCTTGTGTGCCAGGCGAGTCCGAGCGGCATGCAGGCCGCGAGGTGGGGATCAGCCGGCTTTGTTCCGCCAGGCCAGCCATTCGCCGACGATGCCGCGGCGAAAGGCCATCACGCAGACGATGAAGATCAGGCCGATGACGATGGTGACCGATTCGCCCAGGACACGGAACCATTCGATGCCGGTCTGGTGCATCAGGAAGCGGCCGAATTCGCCGACCTTGTTTTCCAGGGCCACGACGATGATCGCGCCCAGCACCGGGCCGGTGAGCGTGCCCATGCCGCCGATCAGCGTCATCAGGATCACCATGCCCGACATCTGCCAGGTGGCGTCCGACAGCGTGGCCGAGACGAATACCAGCGATTTGGTGGCGCCGGCCAGGCCGGCCAGCAAAGCCGAAAGCACGAAGGCCAGCAGCTTGAAGCGGTCCACATCGTAGCCCAGGGAAATCATGCGCGGTTCGTTTTCGCGGATGGCTTTCAGGACCTGTCCGAAAGGCGAATGCACGGTGCGCCAGATCAGGGCGTAGCCCAGCACGAAGATCGCCAGCACCACATAGTACAGGTGAATGTCCTGGCTCAGGTCCAGCCCCAGGATGCTGCCGCGCGGGATGCCCTGCAGGCCGTCCTCGCCGCCGGTGAATGGGGCCTGCAGGAAATAGAAGAATTGCATCTGGGCGAGCGCCAGGGTGATCATGGCGAAATAAATGCCGCTGCGCCGGATCGACAGCAGGCCGAAGACCAGGCCCAGCACGCCGGCCGCCGCCGTGCCAAACAGCAGCCCGCCCAGTGTAGGCCAGCCCCAGACGGTCAGCGACTGGCCGCAGGCGTAGGCGGCCAGCCCCAGAAAGGCGGCATGGCCGAAGGACAGCAGCCCGGTGTAGCCCAGCAGCAGGTTGAAGGCGCAGGCAAACAGGGCATAGCACATGACCTTCATGATGAAGATCGGGTAGCCGCCCAACGCGGGCAGGGCCGCGAGCAGGACGATGGCGGCCAGATAGGCGATCAGTTGGCGATTCATGATTTCTTTCCGAACAGCCCCGCCGGGCGGGTGAGCAGCACAATGACCATGATGATGAACACCACGGTGCTGGAGGCCTCGGGCCAGAAGACCTTGGTGAAGCCTTCGATGACGCCCAGGCCCAGGCCGGTGACGATGGAGCCGAGAATCGAGCCCATGCCGCCGATGACGACCACGGCAAAGACGACGATGATCAGGTTCGATCCCATCAGCGGAGAAACCTGCAGGATGGGCGCGGCGAGCACGCCGGCAAAGCCGGCCAGCCCGACGCCGAAGCCGAAGGTCAGTGAGATCATCAGCGGCACGTTCACGCCAAAGGCCTCGACCAGTTTCGGGTTTTCGGTACCGGCGCGCAGCAGCGCACCCAAGCGGGTCTTTTCGATCACGAACCACGTGAGCAGGCAGGCGATGAGGGAGGCCACGACGACCCAGGCGCGGTAGATGGGCATGAACATGAAACCCAGGTTCACGCCGCCGGTGAGCAGGGCGGGAGTGCTGTAGGGTTGGCCGGAGACGCCGTAGACGCTGCGAAACAGCCCCTCGATGAGCAGCGTCAGGCCGAAAGTGAGCAGCAGGCCGTAGAGCGGGTCGAGCTTGTAGAGGCGACGCAGCAGCAGGCGTTCGAGCAGGATGCCGAACAGGCCCACGACGATGGGGGCAAGGATCAGCATCACCCAGTAGTTCAGTCCCAGGTACTGCAGGCCCATCCAGGCGATGAAGGCGCCCAGCATGTAGAGCGCGCCATGGGCGAAATTGATGATGTTGAGCAGGCCGAAGATGACGGCCAGCCCCAGCGAGAGCACGGCATAGAACGAGCCGTTGACCAGGCCCAGCAGGAGCTGGCCCAGCAGGGCCTGGATGGGCACACCGAAAAGTTCTGTCATAGGGTTGCGGCGGAAGCGGGCAGGAAAAATTTCGCGGATCACGGGCCTGTGCCTGGCAAGGCCCAGGCCCGGACGTCATGCGCCGTTCATTTGAGGGCGCAGGTGGATGTCGATTCCGCGCCGTAGACCAGTTCGGCCGGCAGCGTGCGCACGATGTTGTAATAGTCCCAGGGCGCCTTGGACTGTTCGGGTTTCTTGACCTGGGCCAGATACATGTCGTGCATGACCAGCCCATCCTTGCGGATGGTGCCGTTTTTCATGAACATGTCGTTGATCGTGGTGCTCTTGAGCTGTTTCATGACGGCATCGCCATCGTCCGTGCCGATGGCCTTGACGGCTTCCAGGTAGGTCTTGGCCACCGAGTAATCGCCGGCCTGCAGGAACGAAGGCGCGCGTTTGTGCTGCTCGAAGAATCGCTTGGACCAGGCGCGCGCGTCATCGTCCTGGTTCCAGTACCAGGGGGTCGTCAGGTACAGGCCGGCGGTGTTGTCCAGGCCCAGGGCGTGGATATCATTGATGAACACCAGCAGGCCGGCCAGGCTCATGGTGTTGGTGATGCCGAATTCCTTGGCGGCCTTGACGGAATTGATGAAATCGCCGCCCGCATTGGCCAGGCCCAGGACCTGGGCGCCGGAACTTTGCGCCTGCAGGAGAAAGGACGAAAAGTCCGTCGTGGCGATCGGCGCACGCACGGCACCCAGGTTCTTGCCCCCGGATTTTTCCACGACCTTCATCGTGTCCTGTTCCAGGGAATGGCCAAAGGCATAGTCGGCGGTCAGGTAGAACCAGGTCTTGCCGCCTTCGCGGACCACGGCCGAACCCGTGCCATTGGCCAGCGCGATGGTGTTGTACGCATAGTGGACGGTGTAGGGCGTGCATTGCGCGTTGGTCAGGGCCGAAGACCCGGCCCCCACCACTAGGAAGGGCTTTTTCTTTTCCGCCGCGACCGCCGCCATGGCCAGCGCGGTGGCCGAATTGGTGCCGCCAATCAGCATGTCCAGATGTTGTTCGTCGAACCATTCGCGCGCACGGGCCGAGGCGATGTCGGCCTTGTTCTGGTGGTCGGCGGTCAGCAGTTCGATCTTTTTCCCGTTGATGGCCCCCCCCATGTCGGCAATCGCCATGCGGATGGCGTCGGCGCCGGCATTGCCGTCGATGTCCGCATACACGCCGGACATGTCGGCAATGAAGCCGATGCGGATCACGTCGTCGGAAATTCCCGCAGCTTGGGCCGAGAGGCCGAAGCCCAGGCCGGCCATGGCCAACGTGGCGGATAGGGTACGCAGTTTCATGGGAAGTCTCCTGTATGTGCCGGTTGTGCCGGCGGTTCTGTGGGCAATGGCGGTGCAGGTTCCGGTCAGACGCCCAGCAGACTGTCGAGCGTGGACTGTTTGTCCTGGAGCTGGCTGGCGGGGAACTGTTCCACGATCTGGCCGTGCTCCATGATGTAGAAATGGTCGGCCAGGGGCGCGGCGAAACGGAAATTCTGTTCGACCATGACGATGGTGTAGCCCTTGGACTTGAGCGCGCGGATCATGCGGTCCAGCGCCTGTACGATCACCGGCGCCAGGCCCTCGGAAATCTCGTCGAGCAGCAACAGGTTGGCGCCGGTGCGCAGGATGCGGGCGACGGCCAGCATCTGCTGTTCGCCGCCCGACAGGCGCGTGCCCGGCGAGTGGCGCCGTTCGAGCAGATTGGGGAACATGTCGTAGATCTCGGCCAGCGACATGCCCCCGCCCAGGGTGTCGTCCACGATGGGCGGCAGCAGCAGGTTTTCCTCGCAGGACAGCGAGGCGAAGATGCCGCGTTCTTCCGGGCAGTAACCGATGCCCAGGTGGGCGATGCGGTGGGTGGGCAGGTGGATCGATTCGGTACCCCGGATGCGGACCGAACCGGTGCGCCGGCTGGTCAGGCCCAATAACGCGCGCAGCGTGGTGGTGCGTCCGGCGCCATTGCGCCCCAGCAGGGTCACGACCTGGCCAGGTTCGACACGCATGTTCACCCCATGCAGGACGTGGGATTCACCGTACCACGCTTGCAGGTCGGAAATTTCGAGTGCGGCGGTCATTGTGTCTCCTTTGCGCTGCTGTCGGCCACGGCGTGGCCGGCGCCCACGCCGTGGCTTGCGCCCACCTCGCGGCCTGCATGCCGCTCCGATTCGTCAGGCGTAGTCCAGTCCGCAGGGACTGGCCTGCGTCCGGTCTCATCCCCTGCGAGTTCGCCCTGGGTGGTGCCCATGTAGGCTTCCATCACGGCGGGGTTGTTCGATACGGCGGCGTAGTCGCCCTCGGCCAGCACCGCGCCACGGGCCAGCACGGTGATGCGGTCGGCGATGGAAGAGACGACTTTCATATTGTGCTCGACCATCAGGATGGTGCGTCCGGCACTGACCTGCTTGATCAGGCGGGTGACGCGTTCGACGTCCTCGTGGCCCATGCCCTGGGTCGGCTCGTCCAGCAGCATCAGGCTGGGCTCCATGGCCAGGGTGGTGGCGATTTCCAGGGCGCGCTTGCGGCCGTAGGGCAGGTTCACGGTCATCTGCGAGGCGAATTCGGCCAGATCGACTTCGGCGAGCAGTTCCATGGCCCGGTCATTGAGGCGATCCAGGCTGGACGCGCTGCGCCAGAAATGGAAGGATGTGCCGGTGGCACGCTGCAGGGCGATGCGCACGTTGTCGAGCACCGTCAACTGCGGGAAGACAGCCGAGATCTGGAAGGACCGGATGATGCCCTTGCGGGCGATTTCTGCGGGTTTGTCGCCAGTGATTTCATGGCCGTCGAAAAAGATCTGGCCATGGGAAGGATCGAGGAATTTGGTCAGCAGGTTGAAGCAGGTGGTCTTGCCTGCGCCATTGGGACCAATCAGCGCGTGGATGTGGCCGCGCTGGATTTTCAGGTCCACGGAATCCACGGCGGTGAAACCGAGGAACGTCTTTGAGAGTCGGCGGGTTTCGAGAATGACGGCAGGTTCGGTGCCCATGATGGCCTGATTCCAATGTCGCAGTGCTGCGCCGCAAGGGCGGAATGCGCCAAGTATGAAACGGCCTGGGTTGCGGCTCCATAGGGGTTTTACACAGTTAACGCTGCGTCGCCTGGGGCGTGCGCTACTACAACGTTTCGGGCGCTGCTGTCCCGGGTGTCATCAGGCCAGACGTGTCTTGTCCGGGTAGTCGCACAGGTCGGCGATCGGGCATTGGGGACACTTGGGCTTGCGGGCCACGCAGACGTAGCGGCCGTGCAGGATCAGCCAGTGGTGGGCATCGAGCAGGTAGTCCTTGGGCACCCGGCGCAGCAGCGCCTGTTCCACGGCCAGCACGGTCTTGCCCGGCGCGATGCCGGTACGGTTGGAGACGCGGAAGATATGCGTGTCCACTGCCATGGTGGGTTGGCGGAAAGCCGTGTTCAGCACGACGTTGGCGGTCTTGCGGCCGACGCCAGGCAGGGCTTCCAGGTCTTCGCGCCGGTCGGGGACCTGGCCACCGTGCCGTTCCAGCAGCAGTTCGCAGGTGCGGATGACGTTGCGGGCCTTGGTCTTGTACAGGCCGATGGTGCGGATTGCTTCGGTCAACCCCGCTTCGCCCAGCGCCAGCAGGCCTTCGGGTGTGCCATGTTCAGGAAAAAATCTGCGGGTGGCCAGGTTCACGGAACGGTCGGTGGCCTGGGCCGAGAGCATGACGGCCACCAGCAGTTGGAAGACACTGTCGTATTCCAGTTCGGTGCTGGGATGGGGGTTGGCTTCGCGCAGGCGGCGGAAGCATTCTTCGATGGCGGCACGTTTCATGGTCGTCGCTGCGCGCGCGCACGGGCCAGGGCCTGGGCGATGCGATCCTGCTTGTCGTGAGGGCTGGCTGCTGCCAGGACGGGTTTGTTGGCCAGCGTGCGCGCAGCCGGCCCCGCTGTTTCGCTGTGGCGTGACAACAGGCGGTCGTTGCGGGCCTGGTAGCGCGCGCGGGCGGCATCGGCATCCGCCTGGGTCCAGTCGCGGCCGGCGGGGACCATGGTGATGCAGTCCACGGGACAGGGCGCCACGCAGCGCTCGCAGCCGCTGCAGTCGGCCTCGATGACGGTGTGCATGCACTGGTTGGCCCCAAGGATGGCGTCCACGGGACAGGCCTGGATGCACAGGGTGCAGCCAATGCAGTGCGCCTCGTCGATGAGCGCGACCCGGAACGGCTGGTGCGTGCCGCAGGCCGGGTCCAGCGGCAGCACTGGGCGGTTCAGGGCTTGTGACAGGGCGGCGATGACGCGTGGCCCGCCGGGTGGGCAGCGATTGATGTTTGCCCGCCCCTCAGCCAGGGCCTGGGCGTAGGGGCGGCAACCATCGTAGCCGCATTGCGTGCATTGGGTCTGCGGCAGCAGGGCATCGAGGGTGTCGGTCAGTGTGGGCACGGCGTCGGAAACGCACGGGGGACGGCACGAGCCGTCCCCCCGAAGGCGAGCGAGAGGCGCGTTCAGGTATGGGCGCGGATGAAGGTCGCTATTTTAGGACAGATCTGCTGGCGCCAGCGGCGTCCGGAGAAAATGCCGTAATGGCCACAGTCGGCGGCCGTGAGGATCTGGCGCTTGGCCGGGGACAGGTTGGCGCACAGCGTGTGGGCCGCGTGTGTCTGGCCCTGGCCGGAGATGTCGTCCAGTTCGCCTTCGATCGTCATCAGCGCGGTATTGCGGATGGCGGCGGGGTCGACCTGTTCGCCGTCGATCGACCAGGTGCCGCGCGGCAGGCGGAATTCCTGGAAGACGATGCGGATGGTGTCCAGGTAGAACGCGGCCGGCATGTCCAGCACGGCGTTGTATTCATCGTAGAAGCGGCGGTGGGCTTCGGCGTCGCTGTCGTCGCCGCGCAGCAGGTGCAGATAGAAATCGTAGTGGGACTTCAGGTGCCGGTCCGGGTTCATGGCGACGAAACCCGCATGCTGCAGGAATCCGGGATAGACCAGTCGGCCTGCGCCAGGGTAGCGGGTCGGCACCCGGTGGATCACGGTGTCCTCGAACCATTCATAAGGTTTGGTCGTGGCCAGGCGATTGACCTGGGTGGGTGATTTGCGTGTGTCGATGGGGCCGCCCATCATGACCATGCTGCGCGGCTGACAGGGGTCGTCGGCGGCGGCCAGCAGAGAGATCGCGGCCAGGACCGGCACGGTGGGCTGGCAGACCGAGATCACATGGGTGTCGGGGCCCAGGAAGCGCAGGAAGGTCTGCACGTAGCGGACGTAGTCGTTCAGGCCGAAGTCGCCGTCGGCCAAGGGGACCATGCGTGCATCGATCCAGTCGGTGACGTAGACGTCATGGTTGGGCAGCAGCGCCCGCACGGTGTCGCGCAACAGGGTGGCATGGTGTCCGGACAGGGGCGCCACCAGCAGCACGCGTGGGTCGCGGCGGCGGGTGTCACGGTGGAAATGCACCAGACGACAGAAAGGCTGGGACAGGGCGACGTCCTCGTGGACGGCGACTTCGCGGCCGCCAATCTGGGTGAACGGCAGGTTCCAGGCGGGTTTTTCGTAGTCCTTGCCTACGCGGTGGGCCAGTTCGTAGGCGGCGGCGAACTGCCGCGACAACGGGGTGTAGGCCAGCGGGCTGTAGGGATTGGAAAACAGCTGTGAACTGGTTTCGGTGAAAGTCGTGAAAGGAGCCAGGATTGAGCGCTGGAGTTCGTGCAGGTCGTACAGCATGGGTTGCGTTCCCGTCGGTCTGTTCCGGCGCGGATCGCGCGCCGGAGTATCGATCATTCGGACGTAAAGTACCGGGAATCGTGACAGAGCGCTACCGGAGTTTCCCGTATATGGAACATATATGGGTCCGATGTGGGGTTTTGCAGACAGATCGTCGGGGGGCTGCAGAAGCGTAACCGATGCGTGCTAAGGCCGTTCCAGGTATTTGAGCTTGTCGGCCACCCCGTTCCAGTCGTCGGCGCCGTCCAGCGGGCTGGAAGAGCGGTTGATGGGCTTGAAAGAGGGAGACAATTCGGCGTTCAGGGGAATGAAATCGAGCTGGTCCTGGGGGACGTCTTCTTCGGCGAAGATGGCATTGGCGGGGCATTCGGGCACACAGACGGCACAGTCGATGCATTCTTCAGGGTCGATCACCAGGAAATTCGGCCCTTCGCGGAAACAGTCCACGGGACAGACATCGACGCAGTCGGTGTATTTGCATTTGATACAGTTTTCAGTGACGACATGAGTCATGAGAGTGCTCCGGGCTTACAGACGAAGGGCCTTGAATCGGGCCTGCCAGGATTTTACCGAATTTATCAGGGAGAACCCGGAGAGTCCCTGCGGACCCTGTGCAAATGGCCCATCGCTACAGCAGCAAAGCCGCCAGGGTGCCGCCCAGTTCCTCGCCGCGGGCCAGCCATTCGCCGGGGACGGTCTTGGGCGCCAGGATGGCCTCGGGGGTCTGTGCCTGCATGGGCACGATCAGGGTCGGGGCGATGGCCCGCAGGCGCCAGCCGGTACAGATGCGTTCCAGTTGCCGCCGCGCGCCTTCGCCGTCGGAGCCCGCCGTGATGATGGCGCCATACGGCCGGCCATTGATCCGGTCCAGGACCTGGTAGTAAGTACGGTCCAGGCATTCTTTCATGGCCCCACTGAGCGTCGCCAGATTTTCCGGGGCGGCGAACAGGTAGCCGTCGGCTGCCAGCAGGTTTTCGGTCCGCACGGTATCGGCGGGGCGGACCTGCAGGTCGAAGCGGCTGCCCGCGCCGAGTTCGTCGGCCACGGCCTGCGCGCCGGCGGCCGCCGCCCGCGCCATCTGCAGGGCGGCGCCGGTGCGGGAATGCCAGATGATCAGCAGTTGGGTCGTCATGAGGGAATGTTCCTGCGTGGCCGGGCTGTCTCAATGTAGTATAGAGGCTTCAAGTCCGAAGGCCCGAACGAGGCCCCGCTTCTCTGGTCCGGCGTCATGAGCACCCCTTTGCAATCCGTTTCCGCAGATCCGTTCGGCCCCGAGTGGTTCCAGGCCGCCCGTCGCGGACTGGATGATGCCGACGCGGCGCTCCTGCGCCAGGCGGCTGATTGGGTCCGCGAACCCCTGCGCGGGGCGCAGGCCAGCACGGGCGAATCTCTGGATGCACACGCCGCCGCCGTGGTCCTGATCCTGCGGGATCTGGATTCGGATGCCGTGACCCGCGCGGCGGCCTTGCTGGCGGTGCAGCCGGTGCCGGCAGGCGAAGTGGCACGCGCCGATCCGCTGCGCAAGACGTTCGGTGCCGAGATCACCACGCTGGTCCAGGGGGTGCGCGCGCTGCTGCGCCTGGGGGCCGTCGCGGGCCGCGTGGGCGACGTGTCCGGTGCCGACCAGAAAGAAATGCAGCGCAAGATGTTGCTGGCCATGGCGGCGGACCTGCGCATCGTGCTGATGCGGCTGGCATCGCGGCTGCAGTCGTTGCGCTGGCATGCGGCCAGCCGCACGCCCTGCCCACCAGCATTCGCCCGGGAAACCATGGCGCTGTACACGCCGCTGGCCAATCGCCTGGGCATCTGGCAACTGAAATGGGAAATGGAAGACCTGGCTTTCCGTTTCCTGCAGCCCGATACCTACAAGACCATCGCCCGCCAGCTCGAAGAAAAGCGCGCCGAGCGCGAGGCATTCATCGAGGATGTGATGGCGCGCCTGCGGACGGCGCTGGCCGAGGCGGGCATCCGGGCCGAACTCAGCGGCCGGCCCAAGCACATCTACAGCATCTGGAACAAGATGCGCATCAAGCACCTGGAATTCCGCCAGCTGTTCGATCTGCGCGCCCTGCGGGTGATCGTCGAAGACGAGCGGGCCTGCTATGCCGCGCTGGCCCTGGTGCATGCCCTGTGGACGCCGGTGCCCGAGGAATTCGACGACTACATCGCCCGTCCCAAGCCCAATGGCTATCGCTCTTTGCATACCGTGGTGGCCGATGCCGAGGGCCGGGCCTTCGAAGTCCAGATCCGCACGCGCGACATGCATCATTTCGCCGAATATGGGATGGCGGCCCACTGGCGCTACAAAGAAGCCGGCGCCCGGGGCGGGCAGGTGTCGGCTGCCGGGGAATACGATCAGAAGATCGCCTGGATGCGCCAGCTGCTGTCCTGGAAGGACGAGGGCGGGGCCGCGCCTGCGCCTGGGTCGCAGCCGGACTCTCGCATCTACGTGATGACGCCCCAGGCGCGCGTGCTGGAACTGCCTGCGGGCTCAACGCCGGTGGACTTCGCCTATCTGCTGCATACGGATCTGGGGCACCGCTGCCGGGGTGCCCGGGTCGATGGCCAGATCGTGCCGCTGTCCACGCCGCTGCGCACAGGGCAGACCGTGGAGATCATCACGACGAAATCCGGCGGCCCTTCGCGCGACTGGCTCAATCCCCAGCTGGGCTACCTGGCCAGCCCACGCGCCCGCGCCAAGGTCCGGGCCTGGTTCAATGCGGTCGAACTGCAGCAACGCATTGCCCAGGGCCAGGCCCTGGTCGAAAAAGAACTGCAACGTCTGGGACGCACGGCCGTCAACCAGGAATCCCTGGCCCAGCAGCTGGGCTTTGCCCGCGCCGACGACCTGTATGTCGCCGCCGCCAAGGAAGAATTCAGCCTGCGGCAGATCGATCAGGCGTTGCGCGAGCCCGAACCGGCTCGTGAGCTGCCTGACGAGGCCCGTGTCTATGCCAGCGATGCCGGCAGTGTCGCGCGCACGGGCAAGAGCGGGGTGCTGGTGGTGGGGGTTGATTCCCTGCTGACCCAGTTGGCGCGCTGCTGCCGGCCAGTGCCGCCCGACGCCATCGAAGGCTTCGTCACGCGCGGTCGGGGGGTCTCCATCCATCGCCGTGACTGCCCGTCCTGGGCGGCGCTGGCCCAGCGTCATCCCGAACGGTGCATCGAAGTCACCTGGGGCCAGACCGGCCAGACCATGTATCCCGTGGATCTGAGCATTCACGCTCAGGACCGGCCCAATCTGTTGCGTGACCTGTCCGAGGTCTTCGCCCGTCTGCGCCTGCGGGTGGTGCGCGTCACGACGCACAGCCGCCGTTCGCTGGCGCACATGGTGTTCACGATCGAAGTCCGCGATGGCGAACAGATCCGCCAGGCGCTGGCCGCCGTCAATGAACTGCCCGGGGTCCAGGCCGGACGGCAATGATCGCGCTCGCCGCCGAGGGGCGGTTGCGGGGGGGGGCGTGTTTGGCCTCGCAGTCCGAGGCAGGGCTGCTAAAATGCCTGTTTGGCCCGTGCGTCCGCCCCAGAATCCGGCGGCGCCTTTGATGCGAGACTGGACTTGAAACCCTATCATCTGCCGGATGCCCGGGGGCATTTCGGGAAGTTCGGCGGCTCATTCGTTGCCGAAACCCTGGTCCATGCCCTGGACGCGTTGCGCGAGGCGTATGCCCGCTACCGGGACGACCCTGAATTCCAGCGCGAATTCGCTTATGAACTGGCACACTTCGTCGGCCGGCCCAGCCCGGTCTACCATGCCCGCCGCTGGTCCGAACAGCTGGGCGGCGCGCAGATCTGGTTCAAGCGCGAAGACCTGAATCACACCGGCGCCCACAAGGTCAACAACTGCATCGGCCAGGCGCTGCTGGCCAAGCGCATGGGCAAGCCGCGCGTGATCGCGGAAACCGGGGCGGGCCAGCATGGCGTGGCCACGGCGACCGTGGCAGCGCGCTACGGCATGGAATGCGTGGTCTACATGGGCAGCGAAGACGTGCGCCGCCAGGCGTCCAACGTCTATCGCATGAAACTGCTGGGCGCCACGGTGGTGCCGGTTGATTCGGGTTCGCGCACCCTGAAGGACGCCCTGAACGAGGCCATGCGCGACTGGGTCACCCATGTCGAGGACACCTTCTACATCATCGGCACGGTCGCCGGCCCGGATCCCTATCCGCGGATGGTGCGCGACTTCCAGACTGTCATTGGCCGGGAATGCCGCGAACAGATGCCGCGCGATGCCGGCCGCCAGCCGGACTACGTGATCGCCGCCGTGGGCGGCGGGTCCAACGCCATCGGCATTTTCCACCCCTACATCGAGGACGAATCCGTCCGCTTGATCGGAGTCGAAGCCGCCGGCGAAGGCCTGGACACGGGCCGGCATGCGGCATCGCTGAACCGTGGCGTGGTCGGGGTGCTGCACGGCAACCGCACCTATCTGCTGCAGGATGCACACGGCCAGATCACCGAAACCCATTCCGTGTCCGCCGGGCTGGACTACCCCGGCGTCGGGCCGGAACATGCCTGGCTGCATGACAGCGGGCGCGCGCAGTACGTCGGCATTACCGACCAAGAGGCCCTGGCGGCTTTCCATGATTGTTGCCGCATCGAAGGCATCATGCCCGCCCTGGAATCCTCGCACGCCATCGCGCATGCAGTGAAGCTTGCCCCCACCCTGCCGCGCGACCGGATCATTCTGGTCAATCTGTCGGGCCGGGGCGACAAGGACATGCACACCGTGGCCGAATACAGCGGCATCACGCTCTAACGGCAGGAGCACAGCCATGACTTCAACGAATGCCCGCCTGGCGGCACGCTTTGCTTCCCTGAAAGGGCGGGCCGCCCTGATCCCCTACGTGACGGCGGGCGATCCCCTGGTGGCGTCCACGCCCGCATTGATGCATGCCCTGGCGGCGGCGGGCGCCGATGTGATCGAACTCGGGGTGCCGTTTTCCGACCCCATGGCCGACGGCCCGGTGATCCAGCAGGCAGGTGAACGTGCCATCGCCGCTGGTGTCAGCCTGGATGCGGTGCTGGACATCGTGGCCGAATTCCGCCGCCAGGACGACAGCACGCCGGTCGTGCTGATGGGCTACGCCAATCCGATTGAATGCATGGGCCCGGACGTCTTTGTGCAACGGGCCGCCCAGGCGGGCGTCGATGGCGTCCTGACGGTGGACTATACGCCCGAGGAATCCGCCGAATTTGCGGCCTTGCTGGGGCAGGCGGGCCTGGACCCCATCTATCTGCTGGCACCGACGTCGGTCGAATCGCGCATCCGCGATGTGGCCCGCCTGGCGCGAGGGTATGTGTATTACGTCTCGCTCAAGGGGGTGACCGGCGCCGGCCATCTGGACACCGATGATGTGGCGCGCCATCTGGCGGACATCCGCCGCCATGTGCGCATCCCCGTTGGCGTGGGCTTCGGCATCCGCGATGCCGAGAGTGCGGCGCGCGTGGCGCAGCATGCCGACGCGGTGGTCATCGGCAGCAAACTCATACAGATCATCGAGGAAGCGTCTCTGCGCGACGGCCCCCAGGCCGCCATCGGCGCAGCGGCCCAGTGGCTGGCCCAGGTGCGCCAGGCCATCGAACCCATCCGAAAACAAGGCTGACCATGAGCTGGTTTGAAAAAATCCTTCCCCCCCGTATCAACCGCAACAGTGACTCGGCGTCCAAGCGGGTGCCCGAGGGCCTGTGGGTGAAATGCCCGTCCTGCGAATCCGTCCTGTACAAGGAAGACCTGCAGGCGAGCCTGAACGTCTGTCCAAAATGCAGCCATCACATGCGCATTGGCGCCCGGGCCCGCATCGATGCCTTGCTGGATCCTGAAGGCCGTGTCGAAATCGGCAACCAGACGCGCCCCATGGATCCGCTCAAATTCAAGGACTCGCGCAGATATCCTGAACGCCTGGCCGAAGCTGTCAAGCAGACCGGGGAAACCGAGGCGATGGTGGTGATGAGTGGCACGGTACTGTCGGTGCCGACGGTGCTGGCGGTCTTCGAGTTCGCCTTCATGGGGGGCTCGATGGGATCGGTCGTGGGCGAACGGTTCGCCCGTGGTGTCCAGACCGCTATCGACCGGCGGCTGCCGTTCGTCTGCGTGTCGTCCTCGGGCGGCGCGCGCATGCAGGAATCCCTGTTCTCGTTGATGCAGATGGCCAAGACCACCGCCATGCTGCATCAATTGTCCGAGGCTGGCCTGCCCTTCATCAGTGTGCTGACCGACCCGACGATGGGCGGGGTGTCGGCGTCCTTTGCCTTCATGGGCGATGTGGTGCTGGCCGAACCCAATGCACTGATCGGCTTCGCCGGGCCGCGCGTGATCGAGCAGACCGTGCGCGAAAAACTGCCGGAAGGCTTCCAGCGCGCCGAATTCCTGCTGGAAAAGGGCGCCATCGATCGCGTGATCGACCGCCGCGAAATGCAGTCCGAACTGGCGCATCTGCTGGCGCTGTTCACCCGGCAGCCGATCGAGGTCGTGAAGGCGGCCTGATTGCTGCGCCCGCCCAAGGGTGTGCTGCTTGGGATGGCTCAGGACGACAAAAAAGCCCGGACATGAATGTCCGGGCTTTTTTGTCGTGTAGGGGGCCGGGAGCAGGGCTCCCGGCAATGGGGTCAGTGCGTGGTTTCCACCTGCTGCAAAGGCTCGTCCTGGACCACGGCGACCGGCTTGCGAGCCCGGCCCAGGGGCTTGGGTGGCGCGGGCGGCACGTAGGGAGTGGTGCCAGGGCGGGTCTCGATCATCTGCATGCCTGCGGCCTGCAGGGCCTCGTCCGAAGGCAGGGTGATCGGGTGGGCCGCATCCGGGATGGTGGCCACGGGAGCCGGAGCGAGTTCATCCCCAGCCGGAGCAGGTTCAGCCTGGAGCGGAGCAGGTTCAGTCTGGGCTGGAACGGGTTCAGCCGGGACCGGAGCGGACGGGGCCGTTTCCACTGCCACGGGTGATTCCTCGGCACGGGCTTCCTGGATGACAGGGGCCGACGACGGCGCGGTCTCGTCGGTCTGCACCGGCGTGGTTTCGGCCTGCGCCGGCACGGTTTCGACCGGTGCGGCGGGCGACTCGATGATCACAGGTGCCGGGGCGCTGGTTTCGGCGGCGGGCGCTGTGTCATGGACTGCGTCAACCGGCGGGGTCACGGCTTCGGTTGCGGCCGCTGCGACGGGCGTTTCACTGGCCAGGACTTCGGGGTCGAAGCGCGGGGTTTCGTGCGTTTCGATGGCCGGGGTCTCGTCGGTAGTGGCGTTTTCCTCGCTGGCCAGCGTATCGGCGGCGTCGCTGCTGCGGCGGCCGCGGCGGCCCCGGCGGCGGCGGCGCTTGCGTTCCGGGTCCGGGCTGTCCTGATCGGCTTCGGCGTCCACGGCAGGGCCTGCCACGAGCGCATCGTCATCCTGCTGCTCGACAACCGGACTGGGCGGCATATCGGGCTGGCTGACCGGCATGGCCTGTGCCGGGGCCGGGGCAGTG
>Ga0265295_1005957_pt1 | contig 15096 bp, 11 predicted proteins | sample Munlansysbiofilm_FD_192503 | JGI IMG/M metagenome (GOLD analysis project Ga0265295, IMG submission 192503) | Leachate microbial communities from a municipal landfill in Southern Ontario, Canada - Methane capture system biofilm | ecosystem: Engineered > Solid waste > Landfill > Unclassified ... | reverse complement strand
GGCGGGCAAGGCTCCGAATTTATCAGCATTGACGAAGTAGCCAAGCGCTGGAGGACGATTAATTATGAGGTCGTCTGTGGCTTGGCAGAACGACTTCCAAGAATTTACAGCGAATGAACGAGATAATCAGGGCAGAATTTCATTGCCATTCCAATTATTCTTTCGACAGCCTGGCTTCGATTGAAAAAATGATTGCTATCTGCCGAAAAAAGGGAATTGGCAAGCTGGCAATTACTGACCATGGGCGAATGTCCGGTTCGGTCGCTGCCCAAAAACTTGCCCCGGATTTGGTAATCGTTGCCGAAGAAATTTTGACCAGTGAAGGCGAGATTTTAGCTTATTTTTTGAAGGAAGAGATTCCTGACGGCCTGGAACCGATTGAAGTAATCCGGCGATTGCGTGATCAGGGAGCTTTTATCAGTGTGGCACATCCGTTTGACTCCTGGCGTGGCTCGCATTGGAAAGAGGGAACGCTTGAGGCGATGGTTCCGTTTTTGGACGGTTTCGAAATTTTTAATGCCCGCTGTTTTAATCCGGAATTCAATGAAGAGGCCCGGCGATTTGCAGAAGAGCACGGATTGGCAAGTATGGCTGGGTCTGATGCGCATAGCTTAGGGGAGTTGGGTCATGCTTCGATGATAATGTCCAATTTTAATTCAGCCGAAGAATTGCGCGAAGCGGTGAAAACAGCAAAGTTTGAAGCTTCGTTATCGAGCAAAACCGTTCGCTTTAGATCAACCGCAGCGAAGATTGTAAAAGCAGTATTCAGTAAGTAGTAGGCAGTTTTCAGTATTCAGTTCAGCGTAATCAGAATTTAGTAGGGTTGTCAATAAAAAATCGGACAAAAACTTAAGAGACACCAATTTTGGTTTTCTGTTTCCTATTTCCTGTTACCTGTTTCCTGCTACCCGCTCCCCGTCAATCATCCCAACAAACTGCTAATCAGCCAGATGCCTAACAGCAAAAAGACAATTGCCATGCCAATTTTGACCGTGGCAGCATGTTTCTTCAAAAAAGCGGTCAGTTGCTTTGAAGTTGTGCCATAGTAAGCCAAAATGAAGACAACGATTAGCGGCACAATGAACATCAGGTTGTAAAGAACGATATAGAGGCTGGCTCTACCGCGCATTTCAGGCATGGTACTCATTGAGATGATAACCGGCAGGTATATCTGACCGGTGCAGGCTAATTCCAGCATAGAGACAACCAAACCGATGACGAAGGCGCTCAGATAATAGCTGTTAGCTTTTCGCCCTTCGCGAACGGTTTCATTAATCCGTTTTCGAAGTGGTTCGGGCAGTTTTAGCGCCATATCATCCAGATCGCCATGGCGGGTTTTGAAATAATCACGGATGCTCAGGCCTGCCAAAACCAGACAGAAAAGTGCCGTCAAAGCATAGACAATTTTGCTGAGCACGCTCAGATACTCTTTGACCAAATCAAGCACTTTATAAAAGCCAAAACCCACTAAAAGATAAGCAATGAAAACGCCAATGGTAAAACTTGCCCCGGTCAGCAAAATCTCTTTGCCTTTCTTGCCACTTAAGCTCAAGTAAGAAACAAAGAAAATAATCGTCGCAAATGCACAGGGATTCAAACCATCGACTAAGCCAGCCAGCAAGATTGCCAGGGGTCCTAAGGTCTCAAAACGCTCCATTAAGCTTTTGCTGGCTTGATCCTCGTTGAAATCTGCCCAAAACTTAGGAGAGCCCTGGTCGAGTGTCTGCAAGACCGGTTCAATTGTTTGCGGGCGAATTTCGCCTTCACCTATCCAGGCATGGTCGCCAATGAAGATGGCCGGTGTTTTAAGATCATCCGTGCGATCGACCCGCTCTGCCATCCAATTTGCCAGCGCAGCAGAATCAAAAATGTTGAATTCCTCAACAATCAATTGAGGATATTTGTCTTTCAAATAGGCTAAGTCGGTTTCGGAACGGGCACATTCTTTACAGCCGGTTTGATAAAAATAGGCAATATAGATCGGCTGGCTGATAGCGCATGCGTCGCCGTTGTCGGTTGTGCAAGCTTCCACAGTTTCTTCGGTAGTCTGAGCAGAGGAAGTGACCAAAGTGTCAAAATCGAGTCCTTCAACTGTGGGCAAGGGAATTCCCTCGCCGGAAATGCCAGCTTCGACTGTACTGCGCAAGTCACGATCATTCTCCGTTTCGCCAACCAAGATTCTTTCGCCAATAAACACAACCGGTAATTCACGGCTATCGGTGCTGGCATTGAGCTGCGTTTCAAGTGTCATTAAGGCTTCATAATTTGCGCGGTCGCTTAATTCAAGCAGCCTGAAATTGACATCCGTGGGATGGTCAGTTTGGAGAGGTTTGACAATATTTTCAATAATGGCAAGGCAGTGACTGCAAGTATCGGAATAGAAAAACAGGACTTGTACTTTTGCATCGTTTGTGGCGGGTAAAGTAATTGACGGTCCGGATCCAATTGCTGGGGGGATGTTTTGGGCATTAACCGGTCGGATAAAAACAGATAGAAGAATAACGGTTATTAATAGAAGGTTGCGAATTTTAATTTTCGATCCTGACATATCTTTTCCTTATTAAAGCAAAAATATTTGTTAGCTGAACAATTCTAACACGGTACAAGAGATTGGGTCGGAACAGAAAATTAAGCGATTTCGATTTTTGTCAGAGGGAAGCGGCTTTGGTTGAAAAGATGGTTCAAGAGGGTCTTTTGTTCTTCGCTTAAGCCATTCAGAACCATGCGAACGTTAAAATCACCGGTTTTCGTGGTGGTGTTAACCGTACGCAGAATGTTTCCTCCCGCTTCAGTAATCAAACTGGCGAAGTAAGCAAGTCCACCCGGTTGGTTGGATTTATTATTACCGTGAATTTGTATTGAAGTCCATTGCAATTGTGAAGCAGTCAGGTGGGTTGCATCGAGAGCGCTTTCGACCTCGTCCAAAAAGATTGACCCGCCTCCAATCGCTTCATAAAGAGATTCGAGATTGGCGCAAGCGAGCAAACCGAGCATTGATTCAAGGCGATTTGGTTCCAGAGAGGCAACATCGTTGAGATCAAGGATGCCTTCTTTTACCAGGATGGGATGGATTTTTTTTCGACCTTCTTCGCCGGCAATTTTCAACTTAACACGGGTCAAAACGTTGCGCAATCTTCGGGCGGTGCTGGCGTTGCAGTGATTAAGCCAGTCCGGCTCGGGAATTTTGTGAGGACCTGTGCTGACCACTTCGACCACATCACCCGGATTTAAGCTGTCATAAATATGTTTTTCTTCATTGTTTACTAAAACTTTAGTGATTTTATCGAGATAAAAATCCTTAACCGCTGCGACACCATCCAAAACCGTACTGCCTTCATCGAGGAAGCGCGTCCCGCCATAACTGGTAAAAATTTGAACAGGTTTATAGCGGCTGATGTCTTTGTGATTATTGAGAGCATAAACCAAACCCCAGCTGTTTTCGCCTTCCATTTCCTCGGTGGCAATGGCAACTTCTATTGCACCGGTGCCGGGTAGCCAAGCAGTGATTTGCAGTGCCTGATAGCCATTTTGAGGTGAGGCGATATAGTCATCAAAGCGATCCTGATCGAGATTTTTTTGAAAATACTTATTTACCCTTGCCAAAAGACGATAACAACCGATTTCGTTATCGCTATTGACCAGCATTCGAAAACTGACAATGTCGTTCACTGCCGAAAAATCTTCGAGCGAGGTTCGGTGACTGCGAGCCATGCGCTGGAGCTTATCCCAGGATTGCCAATAGCCGTTAACTGTGAACTTAATAGAGCCGTCAATTCCTTCGGCGTCCATAATACTGCCAAGTTCATTGAGGTAATAACGGATAAAGTTGATGTTGAGGCGGGGATCGGAGTCGATTTTTGCTTTGACAATTGGGAAAGAATTCGGTTCTGCATAAGGAAAAGCCATGTCCTCAATCCAACGCCGCCAGCGGTAACAATTGAGAATTCCCGCTAATTTGCCATAGGCGCGGATTGATTCGGTCGCCTTTGCCCATCGTTTGTCGGGAGGTTGATATTGGAGGGTCATTAAATTATGGCTTTTATCTGCCAGTTTAATCACAAAAACAGCAGGATCACGAAACATGGCAATTTTTCGCAAAGTTTCCATTTCTCGGCTGGAGCCATCCCTCGGATTGCTAATTTTAGTCAGACCATCAATAATGTAAGCAACATCCATGCCTAATTTTCCGGGGAATTGTTTGCGAATATCTTCTAAAGTTTGGCCTTGATCTTCAACGGTGTCGTGAAGCAAGGCTGCGATTGTCCAGGTTTCATTGTGAACGAGGTTGTCAACGAAGGCGGCTACCCAGGCGCAATGAGTCTCGAAATAGGGCTCACCGGAAAGGCGCGTTTGACCGGCATGGACTTCCTTGCCCCAATCCCAGGCGTGCTGCATACTTTCCGTACGGGGTACGAACGGACCGACGTGAAATTCGTCCGTAAGGAGGGGGCGAATTTCTGATATGTTCATAACTTTTGCCATAGTACCTCCTCAAATTTTTGTATATCAAATAATTATATCTCAATAAGGCAAAAAATTTAGTAAAAGGAACAATATTAGTTCGCCTTTCCCTGTTATGATTAAGGCAGGATTTGAAAATGGAAACGATTGAGCGTTTGATTCCCTTAGAAGCGGTTGACGTCGAGATTGTGGTTGTGAATTCGCGTTTTATTGCCAGTTTGTCTCCGGCAAAGAACGTGGATGAGGCACGGGCTTTTATCGCTGAGGTAAAAAAGCGTTTTCCCGACGCAACGCATCACGTTCCCGCCTTCGTGATTGGGCATGGCAACAGCATTATCACTCACAGCAGCGATGATGGCGAGCCATCCGGCACAGCCGGTAGACCGGCACTGGCAGTTTTGCAGGGGAGCGGTTTGGGAAATGTGGTGGTTGTTGTAACGCGCTATTTTGGCGGAACAAAGCTCGGGACGGGTGGTTTGGTTAAGGCTTATGGCGATGCGGTTCGTGAAGTTTTGCTATCTGTCAAAAAAGCGGTTTTGATTCCGAGCACGACACTGATTTTTGCTATTCCATATCGGCTGTATGATCAAGTTGTCCGTCTGATGGAAGAGAATAACGGTTTGGTTTTGGAGACTGAATTCATGGAAGATATAACGATTACGGTCCAATTTAAGGATGAGAAGCTTGAGGATTTCCAAAACGATTTGCGCAATTTGAGCAATGGACAGGTTGAGACACTGATCCTTGAACAAAACCCTGAAAGCGTCTTCCCGATTTAATAAATGAGGGAAAAGGCAAGATCTTTTATTTGTCTCGCTTTTATTATTACTAAAAAGTAAATTTATGTGAACCCGAAACCTAGGCGGACAGAGGCAAGCCCTGTCCGTACAAGACTGGCATATTTTTGCCCAAATTCTTGTTTCAGAATAGAACTCCATAGGGATGGGTGTTAAATGTTAGACCCTGATGGTTTAGAGGATAACTTTATTAATATAGTTGCTGTTGGGCGGTGTAGAGTTTGTGATACAAACCGCCTTGCTCAAGCAGTTCGGCATGGGTGCCGGCTTCTACGATTCCGGTGCCTTCAAGGGCGATGATGCGGTCGGCATTACGGACGGTTGAGAGGCGGTGGGCAATAATGATGGTTGTTCTCCCCTCAATCAAGCGATCGAGCGCTTCTTGAATCAGCAATTCGGTTTCGGTATCGACGGATGAAGTGGCTTCGTCCAGGATAAGAATTGGGCTGTTTTTGAGGACTGCCCGGGCAATTGAGATGCGTTGTTTTTGCCCGCCGGAGAGTTTGACTCCACGTTCGCCAATCATCGTATCGTAGCCATTCGGTAATTTCTCAATGAATTCAGTGGCGTTAGCAATTTGAGCGGCGAGAATCATTTCTTCTTCACTTGCATCAGGACGACCAAATAAGATATTGTCGCGAATGGTTCCATGGAAGAGGAAAACATCTTGCAAAACCATACTGACTGATTCATGGAGCTGGTCGAGATCGATGTCGCGCACATCAACACCGTCAATCCTGACTGTCCCTTTACAAACATCGTAAAAGCGAGGGATCAAACTGACCAGGGTGGTTTTTCCGACACCGGTTGGTCCAACCAGGGCGATGGTTTTGCCTGCCGGTATATCCAAATTGATGTTTTGGAGGACCTCTTCACCCTCAATATAATGAAAGTCTACATTTTCAAAACGGACATGTCCTTGAATTGGTGTTGGAAATTGATGCGGATTGGGGGGCGAAGCAATTTCGGGACTGACGGTTAGAATCTCGGCAATCCGCTCAAAACCAGCCAGCGATTCCTGTACGGCTTCCATCGAGTTGCCCAAGCTGCGAACCGGGGTGTAGAAACTGTCGAGATAAAGGAAAAATGCGACCAGGTCGGCGATTGAAAGTGTCCCGGCAATTGCCATCCGGGCACCAAAATAAATTACCAAAAGCTGCCCAATCCCAGCGGCGAAGTCGAAAATCGGGTTAAAAACCGCCATCAATTTCAGTGCGCGTAGGTTTTTGTGTAAAACCAATTGAATTTTGCTGTCGACTTTGTCCAGTTCGTCTTCTTCACGGGCGAAAGCCTTCACTTCCCGAATGCCCGAAAGGCTGTCGTTGAGGACAGCGTTAAGCTCACCAATTGATTGTTGGCGATTTTTGAAGGCAGGGCGAACGATTTTACTGTAACCAATCAGGGCTATGATGATAACCGGGATAGGGATGAGGGTCAGAAGTGTCAGACGTACATTCATCGAGAAGAGAATCGCGGTTACCCCGACCAATGTGATGCCATTAACCACCACATCGGGCAGGGCGTGGGCAATCATGCGCTCGAAAAGATCGGTATCGTTGATAATTCGTGACATCAATTGACCGGTTTGCTTGTCTTCGTAAAAGCGCAGGGAGAGTTTTTGAATGTGTTCGTAGACCAGGCGTCGCGCATCTGAGACAACACCCCAGCCAGCAACGTGGGCGGCGTAGGAGCGGATGAATTGCATAACCGCCCGAGCGATAAAAACGAGCAAGGCGATAGAGGAAAGCTTGGTAATGAAATCTATTGTTTCAAGGCTAAGCGTTTCGGTTGTCAGGCGGTCAATCAGGCTGCGAATCAGCCAGGGGACGAAAAGCTGAGCCGCTACCAGTCCGAACATCGTCACTGTGGTAAGCAGAATGGATTTCCAATATTTTTTAGAGAGTTTTCCGAGTAAGTTAAATGGTTTCAAGGTTATTGTTCGCTAATTCTTCTTTGATTTTGTTTGTTTTGTTGTTATCTACAGAAATAATGACGGCAGCATTTTTGCCTATAAAAGGGATGGGTGCTGCCCAAGTACGGCGAAAATCTGCATCGCTGATCCAAAAGAGACCGTTTCCACCAGCTACCCAAGAGTTAATAAAGCCCCAGGGTGTTTGAATGCCATCGTTTGTGTGGTCCGGGTCATATGCGGCAAAGAGCATGGTGTGGCCGCTGATGCCATTTTCGCGGTTGTAATTCTTTGGTTGATCGCGATAGTAAATTTTTGGGGAATGTCCGTGCCACCAATAGATAGTAATCAGGCTTGCCAAATTTTCTGCCTCTGCACTTGCCCGAAGGATTTCGGGGCTGAGATGCAAAACTCTGGCTGATAAGGGCAAATTATGTTTCTTCGCCAACCAGCGCAAGATGCGGACTTGCATACCCGGAAAAATGGCCGAATTTGGGAAGATGCGAAAAAAACGCCCGCGCCACCAGAGCCGGTTGACTTCTTTGATTACTTCGTTGGGATTGAGCTTGAAATCGGTTAGCAAGCCGATTGCGGCGATGAGGGAATGGATCCCGCAATCATTTCCGATTTGGAGCGTTTGGAAGCCGGCTAATTTGGTCTCGGGAAGGGCTCGAAGGCTGGTTTTCTTCATGGCTGTATTTTACTATAATGAGCTGGAAACGGGGCTCATGGAGCATTTCAGGGTAATTGTCATGAGGTTATATAATGAAAGAAAGATTTCAGATTTCTACCCGTTGAATCTGGCAACTTCTTCGTCAATTAGTATTTTGAAATGGAGATTATCATCTTCCGGGTTTTCAAACCAGAGGCGATTGATTTCAAGTTTATTAACCCTCTTTTTATCTCTGCTTGGTTCCAAACGTCCGATAAATCGATCTTCATAGAGAATTGGCAAAACATAGTAGCCAAATTTCCGTTTTGATTCCGGCACGTAAACTTCCCATTTGTAATCAAAATCAAAGAGCTCCTCAACTAAAGCCCGATCCCAGATGAAGTTATCCAGTGGCGCAATGAATCTGAGATTATCATGCAAAGTCAAATCTGAACTATTGAGCAGTAAGTCGTAGTTGGCTTTCGTCAGATAGAATTTATCCTTCATACCATCGATTTCCACTTCAACTACTAAACCTTTTTCAACAAGATTTTGTGCAATACTTTTGATTTGTTTGATATCCCCAAAATGAACGCCCAACCACCCGGGACCTCTTTTTAGCCAGTAGATACCCAGAGCTTCCAAACGTCTAAGGACATACCATTCCATAAAGTCTTGATGACTGTTGTGATTTGAGCCTTGAAATTCAACGGGAATTACAGTTTCGGTAGCAGAGTAGCTTTTGATACTTCCTTTTCTTGAACTTATGCTTAGTTTGCCTTCTGTCCATAATTGATTCAGAGCACTATTGAACAGATTTGAGGATCCCCAGGAATTTGTGGATTCGCTCTTTATCTTGACATCACTGCCAAAAGTGCCGGGATGTTCGAGAACATGTTGATAGACCTTATCCAGTAAATCAAGTGCGTCGGTTGTGTTTCTGTAGAGCATTATCTTTTTGTTTTGTTCAGACAATTCCTGCCTGACATAGGAGAAGTTCCCCCAATCTTTCACAAGATGAATGCAGGCTTCTTTGTCAAAGCCATCAACAATACGAAAGTCCTGATACATTAGTTCATCAAGCAAACTGCGTGAAAAAGAGTTGAATCTGGATTTTAGGATGATATCGACGTTTCTGCCGGCAATATCAATTGGATCAAATTGCAAGGAGTTGACCCGCCCAAAATAGTTCAGGATGCCCTCTTTACCTTTCCCGAAACTATCAAATTCATTGAGCCCAAAGTAGAACACAAGGAACTTGCGGATTTCAGCTTTGGTAAAAATAGTTTTCTGAGTCATAATCTCTTCCCTTTTTAAGTAAACGAGTTATTGATGGTTAATGATAAAAACTCAGGGATATTATAGCCGTAAGATTTCAACTGATAACTGTCAACTGCCAAAAGACCGTTATAATCAAGAATGTTTTGAAAGGTGAATTGTGCAGAATAAACGATTTTCATTGATTATTTTAAGCTTTTTAGCGTTGTTTTTATTCGTACTTACGGCTTGTGAGCCGCTGGATATGCCCGTTGAAGAAACCCTGCCGGTCGAAAATGTGGTGCCAACTGAAACGGCTATTCCAAGTCCGCTTCCGCCAACCCCAACTCCGACTGAAGTGCCCGTGAGGGTTTGGCTTGACCCGGTTTTACCGCTTGAATTGCTCGAAAAAGTGGATCTCGCTTTGAACGATGTAGAAATAGCGAATAACCCGGACGAGGCAGCGATTAAAGTTGCTGTTGGTTCCGATGACTTAGTCAGTGAATGGGTTTATGCTCTTGCAGCACCTTTTGCGACAGTCAGGGATTCCATAAGCAGCACCGAATTTGTTCAATTCTGGCAAAACGGCAGCCCAATTTCAGGAGATGGTCCTGATGAACTTGTGATGACCGATGCGAACTTTGCGGCTTTGAGTGCCCTTTATGGTGAGCCGCTTGGAAAGGTATCAATTCTGCCTGCTGAAGACTTGCTTGCCCATTGCCTGGAAACTTCTGCATGGTCAGTGATTCCTTTTGAATCAATTGAACCGCAATGGAAAATAATCCAAATTGATCAGCAATCACCAATTCAAAAAGCTTTTGATTCTGAGAGCTATCCTCTCACCTTGCCCGTTTCGCTTCTAATTGATAAGGATGAAGTTCAAAACAGCAACAAGCTTAACGAAATCGAAGCTCAAATCAGGAGCGCAATACCAACAACAAACCGCGACCCGGAAAAACTGACCACTGTCATCCTGACCGGTGTAACCGCCCTAACCCGAGCAACGGCAACCGAAATGGAGATAAAGGGCGTTTTGGCGCCGGCTGAATCGATTGGTGCAACGATGCGCGAGGCTGATATTGCCCATGTGAGCAATGAGGTGCCGTTTGCGCGCGATTGCCCTGAGCCGGATTGGACCCAGGAAGTCGATTTGGTTTTTTGTTCCAATGATAAATATATCGATCTGCTAAAAGAAATCGGGACTGACGTTGTCGAATTGACCGGCGACCATTTTCGTGATTGGGGTCCGGAGGCGATGCTTCACACGCTTGAAATTTATGACGAAGCAGGAATGGACTATTTTGGCGGCGGAAAAGACATCGCCGAAGCGAAGGCTCCCTTAAAGCTCGAGCATAATGGGAATAAAATCGCCTTTATCGGCTGCAACGCCAAGGCACCCGGCTATGCTACTGCCAGCGAAAGCAATCCCGGTGCTTATCACTGCGATTTTGATTATATGGTTTCTGAAATTCAAGAGCTCAAAGCGGAAGGCTATCAGGTGATAACCACCTTCCAACATGATGAAATTTATCTTTGGGAGCCGGAAGCTAATATGCGCGAGGATTTTCGCAAATTGGCGGAAGCAGGGGCGACAATTGTGAGCGGAAGCCAGGCGCATCAGCCACATGTTTATGAATTTCGGGGTGAAAGCTTCATTCATTATGGCTTGGGCAACCTGTTTTTTGACCAGTTAGGTTGGTATGACGATTCGGACAAAGCCTTTTTAGATCGCCACGTCTTTTATGATGGTAAATATCTGGGCGTTGAACTCATCACTGTCCAATTCTTCAATTGGTCGACGCCAAGCTTGATGACAGAAGAAGCCAGAAGCGAACTTTTGACGCGATTGTTTGAGTATAGTCTAATACTACCCAATAGTTGAAAATGAGATCAAACTAAAAACACCGCATATAATTAAAGATTAAAGTCCTAAAAGTTGGATTTTTTTACTTTCAAATTGCTCAGCGGTGATGATTCCATCATCCATTAATTTTTTAAGTTTTAAAATTTCATCTGCTGTTGATGTGGCAACACTTGGTAATACCTTTTTAGAATTCTCAAGGCACTTTTCGATAAATTCTATAGCACCTGCAGGGGGGTAAATCAAAAGTTTCTTATGACCTGCAAATGTATTGATATGAAGATAATAATATGTTGTTCCATCGGCTTGTTTGGTTTCTTGGGTGCTAGTTGATGCACCAATAATTGCTCCAGCTGGGCCAAATAATAGTCCGCCAACAACTGCTCTGCCTAAGCCATTTTTTCTTTTGGTTTCAATTTTTCCCTCGATCCGTTTAACTTCATATTCAACAATTTCAGAATTGTAGATAACGACTGGTTCCCTCTTCGGATACTTATTTATGAAAAACATTTTGTGTTTAGAATCTATAACGATGGTATCCGTCATATAACCACTTGTTAATTCTGCATCTTTCTTAAAAACCGTATAACGATTGTGGTTTTCGGACCAGTATTCCCTTATCTTATAAGTCTTGGTGCTTTCCGGGGATGGACAGATTTCAGAGCAATAAGTACAAATTTCCCCATCAAGTGTTTTGACTTTTCCCCCAAAGAAACCGCTGATTTTTTCGTTACATATAGCACAAAAATCTCCCATACCAAAACTCTCTTTCTCTTTATGATTCTAATAACTAAAACCAATACGATATTTAAATTGACATCATAATTATAACAGAATATGCCCCAGATTTTTTATTTTGATAAATATAAATTTTGCCATAGATTAACCAATAGACGGGACCGTTAACACTTTGTATGGTCAATAATAGATGAAAAGATGTCTAAAGCTGATTCGAAGATATATCAAACTTTCCAAATTTATGAGATCTTCCGATTGATTTTTATCTTTCCTTGTACATAATAACATGGAAAGTCTTTTGAATTGGTATAAATAAAAGGTTATTACATGAATTTGAAAGGTCGAAAATGTCTGGAATTGTTTTAGCTTTGATTGGTTTGATAGTTTTTTTGGTTTTTGGGGGTGTAAATTATTACATTGGGAAGAAACTTTTTGATTGGTTTGTTCTTTTTCTTCCAAACCTAAACGCGAAGCTTTTTTTCGGAATTTTTATCCTGCTAAGCCTGGTTATGGTCTTGGGCAATTTGCCTGTCATCCGCCCAGTCTTCCTAAAGCAGGTTTTTAATTGGATCGGCTCATATTGGATGGGTGCTTTCATTTATCTCTTTTTGCTTACCGTCTTGAGCGATTTGATAATTTTACTCGGTAAAGCTATTGGGCTAATTGCTAACCCCATGCCTCAAGCCATAAGGTTTTGGTCTGGTTTGGTAGTTATTTTAGCGACAACCGCAGTTGTGGCATTTGGTCTATTTAATGCAAAGCAATTAAAATTGGTTAGCTATGATGTTACTGTGAAGGATAAGGCTATCTCGCAACTATTGAAAATTGCGATGGTAAGCGATTTACACATCGGCGCGGTCAATTCGGAGCAACAATTGGAGAAAACTGTCGCGATGATTAATTCGATAGAACCGGACATAGTTTTGATCCCCGGAGATATATTTAACGATGATTATTACCTGATTCAAAATCCGGATACTGTTGTTGAATTATTTCAACAGATCAAGTCCAAACACGGTGTTTATGCCAGCTTGGGAAACCATGACGGGGGTAAAAATCACGCTGATTTTGTAAGTTTGCTCACAAGAAGCGGGATTAAACTGTTGAATGATGAAGCTTTGATTGTTGACGGAAAAGTGGCATTGCTGGGGAGAGTTGACGCTTCTCCTGTTGGTGGTTTTCCGGGTTTTAGCCGAAAAAGTACCGAGGAAATGCAAGCGCTTATCGCTGAACTGCCCAAGGAATTGTCTTTGATCGTGCTGGATCACAACCCAAAACATATTGACGAGTATGGCAAAGAAACGGATTTGATCGTTGCCGGGCATACGCATCGCGGTCAGCTTTTCCCTGGAAATTTATTTACCAAAGCACTTTTTGCGGTTGATTATGGTCATTACCGGAAAGACGAAAACAGTCCGCAGGTGGTGGTCAGCAGTGGTGCCGGAACCTGGGCGATGCCGATGAGAGTCGGTTCGCAGACTGAGGTTGTGGAAATTAGATTGCAAGAAGAAAAGAAGTAAAGAGCAATTCAATTTTGAGCAAATTAGTTGTTACGAAGATTGTTTTACATATGACTGGGTTGAAACCCAGTCGTACACCAGAATTTTTCTGACCGGATGGATATGCGGCCGGGTTACACCACTCGCTTCGGATCGGGTGCTTTAGAAACCCAGCCGTACAGCATAAACTTTTCTTGTGGCTGGGTTGAAAAACCAGGATTATGCCTTAATTTTTTGTTTACCTTCGTTTTCTTTTGACTTTACCCAGGTCTCGATAGCTTTGCCAAAGGTCTTTTTTGCATTATTTGCCAGAACCGAGAGGGTCTTGAGGATAAGTTTGCGTGTTTCTTCATCCATACTGTCGATGGATGAAAAAATCACGACAGCGGAGTCAAACCACTTTTCTTCCATATCCTTTATGGTGCGGGCGTTAGTCTGTGAAATAATCGAATAGAGCGCATCCACAAACTTTTCCCGCTGACTCAGATCCAAATCGGCGACCCAACCCTTGATGGTGTGGTCGATTAATTGGCTCGTGTCTGTAAGAGAATCGAGACAGGAGAAATGGTTTCTTTCCAGCTCCCAGGAAAACATATCATGCTGCAAATACTTCACCTTCTGGGAACTTCGGACGATAATATATTGCTCCTCATGCTCCATCAGCATACCAACAATGGAGGATTGTGGAACATAGGTGCTCATTTTGTCCCGAATCCGTTGGTACTGCTCACTTAAAATCACCTTTTGGTCAAAGCCGGGCCCATCAAAGTTGTTTATGGAAACAATCCGCTGCTTAATCACTGGATTGCAGAAAGTTGCAGCATACATGGCAAGATTTCCGCCCTTGGAATGGCCGCCCAGAATCAAATCCCCATTCAAAGATCCTGCTATGGTCTCCAGGTAATCCACCGCGCTTTCCTGTGCCGGAACGGGGCAAATGAAGGTCATGTTGAAATTTTCCTTCCAGCCCACCAGAGTGGCGTCTGTCCCCCGGAACAAAATAAAGCTGAGCCTTTCATTGGCTTGAACTGTAAGCGCAGCAAACTGGGTCTGCGATTCTACATCGAAGTGATTAACAAAGTTTGTGATAAGCATTCCGCAAAAGCGATCGCTTTCGGACAGCAGGTGCATTAAGTCGATATCATCCTTCAAATGCACGCTTTGCTCTATATCCGGCAGGGCAAGCAACTGATTGCATGCCTCGTGAATTGAGATTGGAGCAGATGTTGAAGTTAAAGAAAGCTTTTCAAAAGGAAAGTAAACAAGCTCAGACAGAACTAAAACGTCAATTTCATTTACGCCGTCCTTTTCAAGCTTTAAATCCCCACGCCAATGCAGGTAATCTTTAATATTAGCCATATCACAATCCTCTGAAAATATTCTACTATATAAACCCCAGGGCATCTTTTGGCCGGATTTTCAAAAGTTGTTCAGCTAATGGGGAGTATCGTCGTTCGTCTTCAGCAATGAGCCTGTTGTTCAAAGCAATTACTTTTGTTTTCTATGCATATCTGGATTTTGCCCAAACTTTTCCGAAACATACAGGATTGTCGATGCGATCTTCTTAACAGATTTTTTCATCTGTCGTTTTGAAATCTTCCAGTTGAGGAAATAACCTTTAAGCGGTACCATCAGCCTGCAAGATAAAACAGGACAAGTACATGCCCTTTGATAATTAGGTCAACTACAGTTAGAATTCGTGTTCTTGATTTGATGAAATCAATTGGCAGTGGCACAGCATTTTATTATGCTGGAAAAAATTGATTATGAAAGGATTGGACAATATGAAAATCGGTTTGTTTGCAGACACGTATGATCCGCAGATAAATGGTGTTGCCAGTTCTGTAAAAATATTAAAAAACAACCTTGAATTATTGGGAGATGAAGTTTACGTTTTCACCACCACTGACCCAAAAGCTCAC
>Ga0265295_1005955_pt1 | contig 15101 bp, 18 predicted proteins | sample Munlansysbiofilm_FD_192503 | JGI IMG/M metagenome (GOLD analysis project Ga0265295, IMG submission 192503) | Leachate microbial communities from a municipal landfill in Southern Ontario, Canada - Methane capture system biofilm | ecosystem: Engineered > Solid waste > Landfill > Unclassified ... | reverse complement strand
ACGAGGAGACTTATGAACGTTTTATTTTGCTTAACACCTAAAGAAAAAGTGGCGTACATCTATCATGATTACACGATACGCCAAGCGTTAGAAAAGATGCAAATTTATCGTTATAACTCGATCCCAATTCTAGATCGTCACGGTAAATATGTTGGTACATTATCAGAGGGGGATTTGCTCTGGTATATTAAAGAACACAAACTAAGTTTTGATAAAACAGAAGAGGTGCCCATTCATAGAGTACCTAGAAATAAAGATAATGTCTCTGTACCAATCAATACCGATATGGAAGATATTATCGATGTTGCGACTCGACAAAACTTTGTACCTGTTTTAGATGATTTTGGTGCATTTATAGGTATTATCACACGAAAAGATATCTTTAACTACATGGTTAAACAAATGAATCCAGAAAAACGAGAAGAAGACCGCTAGTCTTCTTTTTTTTGGCAAAAAAAAGGCGGAATTTCCGCCTATACATGAAATCTTCTTCTGAATTCTTCGCGACTTGCCTTTGATGGTAGGAAGATAATGCCTAACAATGTGACAAGTGCATATGAGAAGCACGCGACTGATGGCCATGTGACTTCAGTGACATTGAGTAAATTGAGTAATCCAGGAACTAAACCTAAAAAGGTGATAATAATTAAACTTGAGAAGTGATCAAACCATTTTTTACGATTGATGAAAATTAGTAATGTGATTAAAAGAATATTTGACATAATCGCAAAGGGTAAGACATAATCCAAAGCCCACTGGTGATCACGAATGGCTAAACCGATCAGAATCACCATACCGATGGTGACAATCACACTTTTGGTGAGTTTAGATGTCCACATGGTAGGAACAGCTAATAACACAAACATGACAACCGCATAAAGGTTTGTGATAGATACAACGAGTGACCATGTCAATGGTAGACCATCTGAATAATCAATATAAAGTGTAATTAAAATGGATACGATGTTTAAAAAGATAAATAGACGGTGGAAGAAGCGAGAAGCTTTTCTTTTTTCACATTCACTGAACTTATATGTTTCTTGTACGTATCCGTCACTTTCTAATTCACCATTACAAAGCATGCAATGCTCTAATGTCGTATCATAATGCACGTGGCAGGTTTTACAATATTTCATCGTAACCCTCCTTATAATTCGTATCAAGTGTGACATCGAGACCTTCACTAACTAAGAATTGAACCATATGATTCATAATGGATAGATCTTTAAGTGGTGAACTAAAAATGATATTGGTATGTGACTTTAATGATATTAATGTCATGGCAATTCCATAACCAGCATTGACAAAATCAGCATCTAAAATTTTAGATTCTAATCCTTGTGGTAAATCGACAACACCTAAGTTGGAGATAGAGCAACTTGAGATAGATTCACCTAAAATGTTATATCCAATCTTAAAGGCGACGGTCTTAAGGACAAGGGGGAGAACTCTGATAAAGACATTTTTTTCGAATCCAACGAGTGAACTGATACGAGATTGGAGTTTATCTTTATCCAACTGATCTTTAAACTGTTCCTTGGTAAGTTCAAGCATGTTCTCAAATGTCCAGTCTGTTCGTTTAGCATCATATGTTCCCTTGATATAGAGTGAGAAGTTTCTAAGTGTCACAGAATCAAAATAAGGTCTTAAATTAACAGGAATGAAGATTTTAAGAGGTTTCTTATTACCAGTAAAATCAACCGATTCTTTATAAATAGCATGTGCGAGCATCGCAGTCACAAATTGAGTGACCGTACATTGATACTTAGTTTTTACAAGAGTTAATAAAGATTTGGTATCAACTCTAGCCTTTAACATGAGAACCCAATGATTTGAGAAACGTTCACCTTCAATATGATAAGCTTTTTCTTCTTTGAGGTTTCTTCGTTTTGCTTTGTCATAATTCGAGACAAAGTTATCTTCACTTTCTTTTTTAGAGTATGGTTTTTCACTTAGGATTTTACCTTCATGATCAAGTTTAAATCCTCTAATGCGGTAGTAATTAAATACGATAGATCTTAAAAAATGCATGGCACCTGTTCCATCTGAGATGGCATGGAATGTTTCTAAAGTCACTTTATTATCTAAATAATAGACTTTAAATAAGTAACCGTGATTTTTATAAGCTTTAAAATATTTGCATACTTGAGGTGGTTCTATTTCCACTTCAAAATGCTTTGTATTCGATGCAAAGTAATTCCAAAAGAGTCCATTTTTAAGTTGGACAGCGAATGTTTCGAAGCGAGGTAAAACTTTATTGACAGCTTCCTCTAAGATTGTACTGTCGATTGTTTCATCTAGATAAAAAGAGAGCCGAAAGACGTTTGAACGTTCGTCTTGCGACACAGCTGGGAAAATTTTACCTGCATTATCTAGCTTGTACCAGTATTTTTGTTTTTTCATTGACATCACCTTAGGATGACACACGATGTTATGTATGTCACCCTTAATTATACATGACTTTGGCCTGATATGAAATAATTTTGACATATTCACACATTATATTTCGAATTCGAAGCAAAATCATTGAATTATTTATAAGCTCTTTATATAATGAATTTGAGGATGTGATAATATGAATGCTTTATTAGGTATGCATCATGTAACGGCTATGACAAGTAGCGCAGAAAAAATCTATGATTTCTTTACAAACGTACTTGGATTAAGACTTGTCAAAAAGACAGTTAACCAAGATGATATACAAACCTATCACTTATTTTTCGCTGATGATGTGGGGAGTCCAGGAACTGATATGACGTTTTTTGATTTTCCGGGGTCATCAAAAGCTATGAGAGGAACAAATGAGATTGCTAAAACGTCATTTCGTGTTCCAAATGATCAAGCATTAGATTATTGGGTTAAAAGATTGAATCACTATGGTGTCAAACATGAACCTATTACATCATTATTTGGTATCAAAATGCTTGAATTTAGAGATTTTGACGATCAAGAATACGTGTTAATCTCAGATGAATCAGATCAAGGCGTAAAACCTGGTATTCCTTGGCAACAAGGTCCAGTACCCTTGCATGTAGCCATCTACGGATTAGGTCCAGTGTTTTTCCGCGTCAGCAATAAAGACTTAATGCATCATGTACTGACACATAAATTGACTTTTAATAAAACCGATGAATCAGATCGTTTCACACGATACCAAACAGGTCTTGGTGGAAACGGTGGCTCTGTGATTGTTGAACATCGCGATGATCTACCACCTGCGAGACAAGGGTTTGGTGGTATTCATCATGTTGCATTCGGTGTTCATGATGAGATGGACATACAGGCTTGGATTAAGCAGTTAAATCAGTTAGGTGCTGTTCACTCAGGTTTTGTCGATCGATTTTACTTTAAATCCTTATACACACGATTATATCCAGGTATTTTATTTGAATTTGCAACAGAAGGTCCAGGATTCATTGACGATGAAGAACCCTATGAGACATTAGGAGAAAAACTAGCACTTCCACCACGTTTTAGAAACCAAAGAGAACGTATCGAAAAACTTGTACGGCCCATTGATACAAAGCGTAGTGATAAGGTTTATTATAAAGAAGATTTTTAAGGGAGATACCATGAAAAACGAAAAAGAATATCTAAAATTGACTACTGTATTATTTAAAACAATGCAACATGTTGAATCTGTCATTAAGAAGGATATCAAATCTCATCAACTTAACACGTCAGAGTTTGGTACGTTAGAATTACTATACAACAGAGGTGCACAACCGATGCAGTCAATGGCTTCAAGGTTATTAATGGCACCGAGTTCTTTGACTTACGTGATTGATCAATTAGAAATCAAAGGTATGATCAAGCGAACACAAGATGAGCAAGATAAACGCGTTATAATGGTTGAAATGACTGAAAAAGGTCGCACCTTTTTCGATAACATTTTTCCAAAGCATGTTGAAACACTTAAACACATGTATGATCAATTAACTGAAGATGAATTGATGATGGTGATATCTTCACTTAAAAAAATTGGTTATCGAGCTAAAGAGATTAAAGGACTTCAGAAATGAAACATGTTTGGATCAAAGGATCTAATAATCGTACGCTTGTGATGCTTCATGGCACAGGTGGAAACGAGTATGATTTAATAGACATTGCTAAAATGATTGATCCTAACGCCAATATCTTATCCATTCGTGGCAACGTTTTGGAGTCGGGTATGCCACGTTTCTTTAAACGTATTGCACCTGGTGTCTTTGATTTGGATAACCTTGTTGATGAAACGAAAAATCTTTATCATTTTCTTAAGCAGAGTGAAGAATTATATAACATAAAGCGTGAGAACATAATTGTTATAGGTTATTCTAATGGTGCTAACATTGCTGGATCAATCTTGTTGCATGAGAATCATCCTTTTAAATATGCAGTCTTGTGGAGACCGATGGTACCTCTTAAGAAAAATGAGATAAATGATTTAAGCGGTGTTAACATCTTTATCATAGCTTCAAAACAAGATCCCATTGTCAAGGAAGAAGAATCCAAAGAGCTTGATGATATGCTTCGATTAAGAGGTGCTCATACCACTATGAGATGGGTTGAAAGTGGGCATCAGCTTACGATGAAAGATATTGAACTAACGAAAGCATGGTATGAAAGCAAAGTAAAACGTGACATTTAGTTCGATGTGTTGTAAGATACTAGATGAGGTGTTCTATTATGTTTGAAATATCGATGGATGAGTTTAAGGCATTTTGTGATCGTTATGTGGTCAGTAAAGAACCACTTGTCTTTATGTCAATTCCCGCTAAAGAAAAACGTAAATACATGATGTTATGCATCATGATTCATCACTTTAATATGGGCAAAAACTATACGGAAAAAGAGATTAATGATATCTTAAAACCTATGGTTGATGATTATGTGATGATCAGAAGATATTTGATTGATTATGGCTTTATGGGGCGAACAGATAATGGCAAATCCTATTGGTTAGAAAAAAACCCAAACGATTTTAGTCAGTTTAGGTTGTTAGATTAAATCGAGATGATCTCGATTTTTTTTATATTATAAAAGATGTTCTGTCACACATGTCTCAACGATTATTTCGAGTGCTTTTGTTAAATCTAAGATAGGTAAACTAAATGCCTGAGGTTTATCAATCACCTGATCTGTTGTATAGGGAACATGGATGAAACCAGCCATTATTTTTGACGTGTGAAGTTGAGCGAGTTCATGCATGGTGCTATAAAATATATGATTACAAACATAAGTTCCAGCGCTGTTAGAAATACCACAGGGGATGTTAGCATCTTCAAGTTCTCGTTGAATAGCATGAATAGGTAATGTTGAAAAATATGCAACAGGACCAAATACTGAAATAGGATCTTGACGTGGTGCAACTCCCTTATTGTCAGGCACTTTTGAATCATCAAGATTGATCGCTATACGTTCAATCGAAATCTCTTTTCGACTACCCGCTTGCCCAACCATAATGATGATATCCGGTTTGATGTCATGGATACGTTCAATTAATAGTTTTGATGATTCATAAAATACAACAGGAAGTTCTAAAATCCAAGTTTCACAGGGTAATTTTTGATAATCCATACGTTTGATAGCTTCAAAAGAAGGATTGATCTTTTCACCACCAAATGGCTCAAAGCCAGTTAAAAGAACACGCAACATGATTCTCACCTCACGTCTATTTTATCATAGTGTTTATTATCATGATGAATCAATTCTTGTATGTCGTTATGTTTTCGTATATAATAAGACTATCAATCACACGAGGAATAAGACATGTCACGTATCGAACAACTATCAGAAATTGAATATAAGGACTATAAGCTTGAATATGAGTACATCACAAAGAGCTATTATCATGTTTCCATTAAAAAGAAAAAAGAACTGAAAATAACCATTAAGAAAAAGAGATTTAGACGGAAGCAAGAAAAGAAATTTACGGATTATCTCTTTCAAAAATACGTTGAACAGCCTCAGGTTTTTGGCATTTTTGATCGAAAAAAACTCATCGGAGTTATCGAAGGATCCCTAGAAACCTGGAATAATCGTTATCGTATTTGGAATTTTTTAGTTGATAAAAAGTCTAGAAGAAATGGTTATGGCAAGATGTTATTTGATCACATCGTTGAGATTGCTAAAGAACAAAAAGCACGTGCCATCGTATTGGAATGTCAAAGTTGTAATGATCCAGCTATTAGTTTTTACTTAAAAAGAGGCATGCATTTTATTGGTCTTGATACCATGTCATACACTAATAATGACATTGATAATAAAGAAGTTAGAATTGAAATGGGCATGCGTTTATAACAAGTAATAAAATCGTGTAATATCGCATTATAAAGCGGTTTATAATTAAAATAAAAAGATCAGGTGAATGATCTTTTTTTACTTAACTCGAAGTGTAATGCATTTCAAATATAATGATTCATCCGAACCAAATAGTGCAGGGTGATCTTTTCCCTGAATACGGAATTCAATCATTTGAGTTATTCGTTTTGCATCATGAGAAGCATCAAGCAACATGTCCATAAAGAGTGCTGGTGTCATATAGTGAGAGCATGAACAAGATATCAAGTAACCTTGAGGTGCAATGATTTTTAATGCTTGCAAATTAATTTCTTTATATCCTTGGTATGCTTTTTTAACATCATCATTTTTCTTTGCGAAAGCTGGTGGATCAAGAACGACAACATCGAATTCTTGCCCATTTTTTTGATAGTTTCTTAAAGCTTCAAAAACATCAGCCTTTTCTGCAGTTACATGATCAAGCTTATTAATTGACGCATTATGTTTAATGTTCTCTACAGCAAGTTCAGAGATATCTAAACAGGTTACATCTTTGGCACCATGATATGCAGCGTGCAATCCAAACCCTCCGATATGAGAGAAACAGTCAAGAACAGTTTTATTTTTGACATAAGGTTTGATGGCATTGTGATTATCTTGTTGATCGAGAAAAGAGCCGGTCTTTTGTCCGTTGATGATATCAATGTCCATCCAAAGGTCATTTTCTTTAATACGAATAAGTTCAGGAACATCACCATAGAGTAATCCTTTGCAGGATTCAAGTCCTTCTTTTTTTCTAACGGGGACATCACTTCTTTCATATATCCCTTTGGGATTGAACAGTTGAACGAGTATATCAACGAACATTTGTTTTCTTAAGTCGATACCTAAAGATAGAATTTGAACGGATAAGTAGTCACCATATTTATCGATGATAAGACCAGGAATACCATCTGCTTCAGCAAACAATACACGATAGCTGTTTTCATAACCTAAATCACGTCTTGCTTGATTTGCTTGCTGGATGATGTTTGCAAAAAAGTTCTTGTCGATCACTTCATCTTCAATGCGAGACAATATTCTAACGAATATCTTAGAAGATGTATTGAGAAATCCTTTGCCAACGAATACATTTTTTGAACTATAAACATAAGCGATTTCTCCGCTTTGTATATATCCAGATATTTGATCTATTTCATTGTTGAATACCCAAGGATGACCTTCTTGTATACGAATTTCTTCCTTTGGTTTTAAGATTATTTTACAAGGTTCCATGATTTTCTCCTTTGTGCCTCATGAATAAAATGACATGGTTACACCATGCCATTGTTTTTCTTGGTTTGATAGTGTTCGATAACGAAATCTGAAAAGTTGATGTTGAAATCACTGTTAATCATTCCAGTGAATTTTTGAATCTTGTGTTCATTACCTTCTAGGTGTAGTGTAACGAAACACTTCAACAAGAAATTTTGATAATTCTCAATATCTCCAATACGATAATATGCCAATGCTCCAAAGTAATAAAAATACTCGAGTAAATAGAAATTCTTTAATTTCATCCCATTTTCAATACCGAGATTACAGTAGTAAATTACATCCATGAAAGACTTCATATGGCCTAAATATTTTGCAAGTCTAAATATAATCAGCTGATAAGCGTAGTTGATACTGGAACCAAGTACGATTGAGGAATCGTTTAGAACATCTTTTAGAAGAGTTGATATCATTTGTTTGTCGTCTTCATCAGGATCTAAATCCAATAGAGAAGTTAGAATGAACATTTCTGTCAAAGTAAGTATTCTTTGCTTACTAATTTTATCAAAACCTATGAGTTTCTTTGTTTTCTCAGATGCAGTTTCAAGTGTCATTTTTTTATTCATAAAGTCATATATGATGACACTGTGTTCAAATATCAAGTAGTTCTCATTATCAATGAAATCTCTATTAGCTAAAGGTTCTCTCAAACTTGAAACTTCATCATGGTTGTTATAAATAACAGCATTATAGAATTTTTCGACTTCCTTAGATTCATCATTTCTAGCAGTTTCAATTTCTCTAATCAAATTAATGGTTTGAATACCTAATCGATCACAAAGTTGATCAATGATTTGAAATGGAATTTCAGATTCACCATTCATATATCTACGATATTGACGAAGTGAAGTGATTCCTTGAGCCAATGACTCTTGAGATATGTTTCTAGCTGTACGTAATCTTTCCAAATAATTGCATAATTCTTGAGATTTCATCATTTTCACTCCATTTTCATAATTCATTTGTTCGAATAGGACAAATCCGCCCTGTTTTTTTATCCTAATTGATAATACAATTAGGTAAAAGGGAGGCATAAGCCATGAAAAAATTATTTGTAATCGTATCTGTAACACTTGTCGCACTAATTAGTTTTGTAAGTTTAAGTTCACAAATCCAAAGTTTATTCGAAAATAGATCATTAGATTTTGATGATGCAGGATTTCCACCAATGGTAAGAGTTGATTTTGATGATGCAGGATTTCCACCAATGGTAAGAGTCGATTTTGATGATGCAGGATTCCCACCAATGGTAAGAGTTGATTTTGATGATGCAGGATTCCCACCAATGGTAAGAGTCGATTTTGATGATGCAGGATTTCCACCAATGGTAAGAGTTGATTTTGATGATGCAGGATTTCCACCAATGGTAAGAGTTTAATTTCTTAACAAAACTCAGCACAATTATATCATGAAACACCTGTTGCTAAACAACATGATTGAAAAAATCTTTCTAGATGATTTCATAACTGTGCCTTGTTAAGTAGCTTTACAATTTTCGCAACTAAAGAATAAAATTCCCTGTTTCAAGTAATTTACTATCGTAACTTGGTAGTATAAGTTAATCAGGGATTCAATGATAGATCGAGTTGAATCATGTGAGGTCATTTTGACATAGTCGTTTTACTTGGAAGGATATGATTATCTATGAAAAACATCGTTAAGCTTTCGTTATTCACCGCTATATTTTTAGCCATTTTTCTAAGAGGTTCTGATCTTATCAGTCGGCTAATCCCCGATCATGATACCTTCACGAATACATCTTTGTTGTTTCAGTATGGAGGAATGATTGGATTTTGCTTATTCATCATTTTCATCGTTATGTTACAAACAGATAGTATTCAAAAGTTCAAATTATATCGACCGAAATTATCACATTGGATTTATTTAATCTATGTGACTATCGGTTTAATGTTTATAGGTGTGACCTTGGTCAGTTTCACACTTCAAATTGCAATTATCATGGCCCTTCTTTTCATGCTGGTTACAGCTATTCTTGATATGGTTCGCGACAAGATCATTCAAGAAACTGAAGGAAAACATTTGCATCCCAAAAAGACCATGTAGAAAATATCAACAAATCCAATCATCTGATTTGTAAAAATAACTCCTTTGTGTATATCATAAAGGTGAGAGGAGCTGTTATTATGTCTTTAAGATCTACGATTAGAAATCGTGTTAGCACGAAAAAATACACAACCGAATGGGTAAATCCAGATAAAATTATTTCATTATTGGATACTGCTGTTTATGCACCCAATCATAAAATGAGAGAACCTTGGCGATTTATAATCATTGAAGGTGAAGGGAAAGACAAGTTAGTCAATAACTATGTCAACATGTTTAAGGAAAGCGAACGTGAAGATCAACGTAAACTTTTATTGAAAATCATGGAAGCTCCAGCGGTCGTTTCTGTCATCATGAAAAAAAGCCCAGTGCTTGCTGATGAAGTAGAAGATCTTCAAGCTTGTGCAGCTCTAATACAAAATTTTTTATTGCTGCTTGAAGAAGAACGCATGGCAAGTCATTGGAAAACTCCTAAATATATTGAATCCGAAAAATTCAAAGATGCTTTAGGCATACAAAACAATGAAGTCATTGTAGCTTTAATTATGGTTGGCTATCCTTTAGCAAAAACAGAACCCAAAACACGCCAATCAGCTAAATCTTTAACAACCATTTATTAAAAAATAAAAGGACACGATGTGTCCTATAAGTCAATATAAACTTTGCCTTCTTTGATTTCAACAGGGAAGGTTTTTAGTTTTTTAGTGGGCATTTTAATAAATCCGATGTGTGCTTTATCAACAACATCACCAGTTTTTACATCAAATGCTGCACTGTGTGCCTTACATCTGATATGATCTCCTTCAAGATCTCCCTTCGATAATGAGGTGCCAAGATGTGTACATTTGTCTTGAATGGCATAGAGCTTTCCCGCTAATAAAGTAATCATAACAGCTGTTTTATCAATGACAACTCGGTTTTTGAAATCCTTTTCAAATTCTTCAAACAATCCAACATAGTGTAACATCGTCATTCCTCCTTTATATCTTTATTATATGATATTTAGGTGATAATACAAAATTTAATCTTCTAGTTTGAACTGTCTGGTAGCAAAAACAGCTTTTTTCCAACCATTGATATATGTTTTTCTTTTTAGTTCATCCATATGTGGTTCATATGAGACTTGTAACTGCCAAGATGACCTGATATCTTCTTTTGTTTTCCAATAACCCGTTGCTAGACCTGCTAAATAAGCTGCACCTAATGCAGTTGTTTCTAAAATTTTTGGTTGATCGACTCGTAGATTAAGAATATCAGATTGAAACTGCATTAAAAATTGATTCACGGTAGCTCCTCCATCAACCTTAAATGATGTGATGGGAAGTTTTGTATCTTCTTCCATAGCATGCAAGACATCCATGGATTGATAACAGATAGATTCTAAAATCGCACGTGTCATATGTGCTTTCGATGTTCCTCTCGTTAAACCAAAGATGGCACCTCGTGCATCCGAATCCCAATATGGTGTACCTAATCCAACAAAGGCAGGAACAATATAAACGCCTTCATTTGAGGAAAGAGACTGAGCTAATCCTTCGGTTTCAGAAGCAGATTCAATCAATTTAATGCCATCTCTTAACCATTGAACGGAAGAACCGGCAACAAACACACTACCCTCTAGGGCATATGTCACTTGGTGATCAATCCCCCAGGCGATGGTTGTAAGAAGACCATGTTCTGAACGAATAGGTTTACTCCCTGTATTCATAAGCATAAAGCATCCTGTACCATATGTATTTTTGACCATACCTTCATCAAAGCATGTTTGACCAAAAAGTGCTGCTTGTTGGTCACCAGCAATACCTGCGATAGGCACTTTGGCACCAAAAAAATGGTGAGGTGCTGTATAACCATAAACATGGGAACTTTCATTAACTTGAGGTAACATGGACATTGGGATTTCAAGGATATGGCATAACTCTTCATCCCATTTTAAGTCATGGATATTATAGATTAAGGTGCGTGATGCATTTGTATAGTCTGTGATGTGAATTCCTTCACCTGTTAGTTTATAGACAAGCCATGAATCTATCGTGCCAAATCGAAGTTCACCTTTTTCCGCTTTTTCTCTAGCACCTTGGACATGATCAAGGATCCATTTAATCTTTGTTCCAGAGAAGTAGGCATCAATAAGTAATCCTGTTTTTTCTTTAAATAAGGGACCATAACCCTGATCATTTAAGTCATCACAGATTGATGATGTTTGTCGCGATTGCCACACGATGGCATTATAAATGGGCTGACCGGTTTTATGATCCCAAACAACTGTTGTTTCACGTTGATTGGTAATACCGATTGCTTTGATATCTTGTGGTTTTAGATTTGCTTCCAATAAAACTCTTGCCATCACGGCTAAAACACTCACCCATATTTGATGGGGGCTATGTTCAACCCAACCTGGTTTAGGGTAAATTTGTTTGATTTCTTCACTTGCCATGGCTATGATGTTTGAATCATGGTCAAAAATGATGGCACGTGTACTTGTCGTTCCCTGGTCGATGGCTAAGATATACTTCATAATGTCTCTCCTTCATGTGTTTGATTGTGTACGGATTTAGTTGCAATGATATCAACACCTGTATCTAAGATATTTGCAACAATTACATCTCCTATTTTAACATCATTTATAACAATCACGTTATTTAGTTGTGACATTATGTCTTTAATCATTGCTTTTGGAATTGGATCTTTGGTCTTAACTGAAAGCCGAGGTATCGACATATAAGCCGTTTTAACAGTAGTCGTAAGTACCCTTTTTGGGTTTGTCATTTCGGTGATAGCATAATTTAATCCTCTTGGACATTTATTACCAGTGACATGAAGTTCTTGATCAACTTTTAAATGGCATCCTACAGGACACACAATGCACGTAAGTTCTTTCATTATGATTCCTCCAATACGAGTGTGATGGCATCTTGCGAAATGAACGCATCTTGAGCAATTTCTAATGTTTCCATCTCAGCAGGGGCAATATACTTAGCTTTTTTAACTGCGATTACTTGATTGTTTTGCAAAACCTTAAAGGTACCTGCAATCATTTTTTCAGTGGTACGGAAAGATAAAGTAATCGGTTCATCTAATGCACCAAAATCAATTTTTTGGGGAACAACATAACGAATCTTAGATCCCGGAATGACATCAACTTTTAAATTAGATTTTGGTTTCTTGTGAAGAAGATAAGCTTTCGCATGAAGTCCTGCTAAATTGCCTTCTTTACTGACCCAATCGACGAGATCATGAACATGCAGTGCATTTCCACAAACAAATAAACCATCGACACTGGTCATCAGGTGTTGATCGACTACAGCACTCTTCGTGGTTGGATGTTTTTCCATGTGCAGTGAGTCAAATAAAGCAATATCAGGAATAAGACCAACAGAGAGAAGTAAGGTATCGACATCAAATATTTTTTCTGTACCTGATATCGGTTGAAAGTGCTCATCAACCTGTTGAATGGTAATTTGTTCTAAACGTTCTTTTCCTTTGATATCCGTAACGGTATGTGACAAGTATAATGGAATATTAAAATCATCTAAGCACTGTACGATATTACGTGTAAGACCATTGGAGTAAGGCATGATTTCTGCAACACCACATACGGTTGCACCTTCCAGGGTCATACGTCTTGCCATGATGAGTCCAATATCACCGCTACCCAAAATGAAAATACGTTTACCAACAAGATAACCATCCATATTTAAGTAGCGCTGTGCGCTACCAGCAGGCATAATTCCCTTAGGTCTTTCACCGGGAAGTGAGATAGCACCTCGTGTTTTTTCATAACATCCAGAAGCAATGATCACAGCACGAGCTGTGATATGCTGGTAACCATCTTTCATACTGGTTACGGTTAATATAAAATCATGATCTTTTTTGATATCAATCACGGTGGTTCCTAACATGACTTGGATATTTTCTTCTTGAAATTCCTCAATAAAACGATCAGCATATTCTGGTCCTGTCAACTCCTCTTTAAACACATGGAGTCCAAAGCCATTGTGAATGCATTGATTGAGAATGCCACCAAGTGTTTGTTCTCTTTCAATGAGCATTAACTGAATATCTTGATGTTTCGCAGATAGTGCTGCAGCGAGACCTGCTGCACCTCCGCCTATAATGACGAGATCAATGTTTTTCATCGCTTTTTGTCTCCTTTACTAAAATGGGTGTTTGTTCACCATCATAATTGATAGATGTCATAGGAATAGAAGTCTCTCGATGAATCAATTTTAAGACAAGGGATTCACAATAACCTCCCTGACATAGACCGCTTCCCGCGCGCGCGCGTTTCTTTATACCTTTAACAGTATCACTACCAACTGGACCATGTATAGCATCGATAATTTCTTGTTCTGTGATTTTTTCACATTTACAGATCAAATTACCATAGGCTGGTTTTTGTTTAATCAAGTGTTGCTTATCCTCTTCACTGAGTTTGTGAAATACGATGGGTCTATGTCTTATAGGATCAAAGTTATCTTTCTTTGGTGCAGAAAGATGCATAACTTCTTTGATCAAATACTCAGCAATAGCAGGAGCAGCAGTCAAACCAGGTGAATCAATACCAGCAACGTGGAAGAAACCAGGGAATCTTTCTGATTCTTTAATATAAAAGTCATGATAGTTAGAAGATGCTCTGATTCCTGCAAATGATCTGATGACCATATCATAAGGTATGTTAGTAGACAATTGTTTTAATTGATCTTTGATTTTCATGAGACCATTACGTGTGGTAGCAGCATGCTCTTTATCCGTAATGCTATCAGATGTTGGACCTAATAAAACATTACCGTGCACCTGAGGAATAATGAGAACACCTTTACCTGCTGCTGTAGGTAAAGGATAAAGAACGTGATTAAAAACGTCTTTTGCTTTTCGATCTAAAACAAAATATTCACCACGTCTTGGTTGAATCGTTAAAGGAAAATCAGGTTCAAGCATCATCGCAATGTGATCACTATAGACACCTGCACAATTGATGATGTGCTTGGTTTTGATGATATCACCTTTCTTAAGATAAACTTCGAAATAATCTTCACTTTTTGTAATGTCAACAACCTCTGAAGAGCGTTTAAATGATGCACCATTTTTGATAGCATTACTCATCGCAGCAATCGCAACTTCCCAAGGATATGTCACTTTTGTTGATGGTAATGAGAGTACTTTTGTGACTGATTTACTTAAATTTGGTTCATCACGAAATGCTTCTTCAAGCGAGATAAAATGAGGATTTAGAACCCCATTGTAAAGTGCTCTTTCATAGAGTTCATCTAAGATATCCTCTTCAGTTTTATCATGTGCTACAACGTATGCACCCGTTCTTCTTAAAGGAATCTCTAATTCCTTTTCTAGCGCTTCATAAAGCCTATTTCCAGCAACACATAGTTTTGCTTTTAGTGTATCTTTTTCTGGATCATGGCCAGAATGAATGATGGCACTATTAGCTGTCGTTTGATGGCTTG
>Ga0265295_1005954_pt1 | contig 15107 bp, 11 predicted proteins | sample Munlansysbiofilm_FD_192503 | JGI IMG/M metagenome (GOLD analysis project Ga0265295, IMG submission 192503) | Leachate microbial communities from a municipal landfill in Southern Ontario, Canada - Methane capture system biofilm | ecosystem: Engineered > Solid waste > Landfill > Unclassified ... | reverse complement strand
GACGACATAAGTCTGATTGAGCCGGATTTTCTCCCTGATCCATTTCAGGCCCTGAAACCAAACCAAATCCGTTTCACCGGTTTGATCCTGAAAGGTGACTACAAGGCGCATTGCCCTGCCGCTGCCCAAAACCTGAATGCCGGTAATCTTTCCCCGGATTTGTATCCAGGTGGTATCATCAACAATTTCACTGATGCTGGTAAATTTGCTGCGGTCCATATAACGGAAGGGAAAATGATGCAGCAAATCATTATAAGTGACAATATTCAGTTCTTTGCGCAGCATTTCGGCGCGCTGCGGACCAATACCTTTCAGATATTCAATAGGAGTATCGATGATGGAATGCACAATATGATGATTAATCAGACCGTGAATATAATGAAATGTCTGTGAATACAGATAGCAATAAGCAAAAAAATAATAATCATTCAAAAAAAAACACCGGAGTGGTCGATCCAATCCGGTGTTTAACTCAGTGTCCTTATTCAGGATTTAATATTCCCAAAGGTTTTGTTCAAACATGAATAAATCATTCTTGATCCGATCGGCTTCCATCAGGGCATCTATACCGGTAGCATAGTCGGTAATGCGCCTGTCGTAAACGTTGTCCTCCTTGTATATGTAACTGCTAAACATACGTTTCCAGAAAATATCATCGTAGGTTTTACGCGCGGCGCTATTGTTACGATTAAACACTTCTGCTTTAGCCAGAACGGGGCGGGCTTCCGGAAAATATATCCAAAAGAGCGGATCATATGCCCTGAATATGCCATTCTCATCGTAGTTGTCGCGTACCGGGCACAGTCCCAGAATACGTACCTCCATTACCGAGCGTTGCTTGTCAAAGAACCAATCTTCCTTGATTCTGTATCGTTTCACATCGCCAGGGTTAAATTTAATAGAGATAATCGTATCGTACCAGTCATAAGGCGGATAGGAACGTTGCATGGTAGCAGAGTCGTTACGCTCCAGGCGGTTCATAATTTCCTGATAAGTCAATGGAACGAGAAACTCGTCAGTAGTGCTTGACGCATCATAGGCGGTAATGGTACCTTCTTTAAGCGCATCGAGCATTACCTGCGTTAAGCTGCGCAGATCATTGTGAGGTACCTCAGGATAATAAAATGCCTGATTCATTTTCTCACGCAGGTCAATAACCCGCCAGATACGCTTGCGCCATATTACATCAGCCTCGCGCACCCATGGATACGTAATTGGTTTCTTCTCTATGGTAACTTTTTTATCATAGATACCATCGCGCGGAGGGCTGTTGAGCACCTGACCAGAGCTTGTTTTGGCAACACCGACCATTACTGCGGCCAGTACGAGATAAGAAATGATTTTTTTCATCCGTTTTTTGCTTTTATTTTCAAGGATTGGTTAAAATCCTGCTTTACATTTGTGTCTTCCAACATGTTTTATGACATTCATAACACATGTTTTCAGCCTGATACATGAACGTGAATCAGGTTCACTTATTGTATGATAAGGCCAATGGTACCCAGTTTACGGTTTCCATCAGGCCCACGTGCCATAATGTTTTCGAGCCATATACGTTCGCCTCTTTTTGAATTGGCAATAAAGGTTTGCATTTCCTGTGTAAGGAGGTTACCTCTACCTTCACGGTCGAAGATATCGCCACCACGTACGCCAACAAAATTGAAAGAGATGATCTCAAAGGTCAGGTCAAAATCAAAATCATCGGGCATACGCGGGATAAGTGCGCGGGCAGCCAGTAGCATGCTTTTCTGAATGGGTCCGCCATCGCTATTGGCAATATAAGCCTTGGGATCGGGAACACGCTTTACCCTGAATTCAGCAGACCCCATGCGGCGACTTGATTTACCATCATTATGCATCACAGTAACTACTGCTTTACTTCCCGAAGGTACTTTTACTATCCATTCATTCCCTGCCCGGCGAATGGTACCGATGCTGATAGAGGGTGCAATCTGAGACTCAGGAATACCTGAGGCAGAAATTGAAACCGGGTTGTCAACGTTGGCATAAAATACATTCATCTTGGTAGGAGCTACTGTAAGTGACGGGGTCATCACGAAATAACTTTCTTCGAAAGGATATTCCTTGGTTTCTCCTTCGGGCCCTTTTACCTTAATGGTACCACGGTAGGTTTGCTGACCGGTGCTTGAAGCACTAACGGTATATTTGGCAATACCATTTTGAGCAGGAATCTGTCGCCCATTAATCACCACTTCAGGGTTTTGTTTTGAGTCAAGAGCAGCTACCAGAATTTCAGCTTCGTAGGTATCACCGGTAAAAACCAGACGAGAATTAGGAATTACCCTTGCTGCCACCTGATCGAACTTGTAGTCATCGGCAGAAATGGCATTAAAAAGATTACGCACTACATCGCTCTCCACGTTGCGCACATCGGCAACCAATTTATTTAAAAAGGTAACGTTGGCAGCAAGAATCATATGGTAGAAATTGTGCATTTCCCAATTTTGCTTTTTCCCACTGGCATCTTCAAAAGGGCCGGTAGTATTTAAGCCTACTTTGATGGATGCCCTGGAATTTTCAGGCACCAAAGCGAGGATATCGGTTTTGAACTTTTCAATTTTATCTTTAATTTCCCTGGCTTTGCCTTTTGAACCATCCTGCGAGTTTCCAATAAAATAATTGGTAGAAACATCGTACTTGTCACGACTATCAATTTGTCCCAACGGGATTGTTTTGGCTTCCTCTATAGTGATGCCTTCACTCTTGGCAATTATTTCGTTTTTAGCGTTTTCAATAAAATTGATCAGCTCATCTGAAAGTTCACGGGCTTGCTTGGCATTGTCCCAATAAGGGCCTACCTTAGACTCATTGAGCAAATTCTGTTGCTCAAACCGGGCATAAGTTTCGTTAATTTTTTCTTTGAGATTATCATTGGTCGTTACAATGCTATTGTTTACAACAACAAAGGCCTCGAGAATCTCCACAGAAACATTAAGGGCAAGCAGCGCAGTCAACACCAGGTACATCATCGCGATCATTTTTTGTCGCGGTGTCTCCTTGTATCCAGCCATAGTAAATTTTTATAATGTTGTGTTTGAAAATCAGTTAATACAGCTCACTTATCTTATGTTCATGGCAGCAAGCATATTGCCATATACATTATTGAGTGCAGCCACCTTTTTGGTAAGCGTATCCAGTTCCTGGCGATAACGGTTCAGGTCTTCACTTGAGCCGGTCATACTGGTAAGGTACTGGTTAATGCCTGTATGCAGTTTATTGGTGTCTTCCAGATGTGTATTGGAATTCTTAAGCTGCAATTCATATACTGCGTTCAGCGCGGCAAGGTTATTACCGATTTTCTGTAATTGTTCACTATAAGTTTTATTGTCAAGGCCGGAGAAGTCAAATTTCTCAATTGATTTTGTCAGGCTTTGCGCGGATTGCTGATATGCACTGGACAATTGAGTAGCTGATTCATTGGCTTTAGCTGTAGAAAGCGAAAGCTCATTTACTGATTTCGAAGCATTACTCAGATTGCGACTGTAATCACTGGTAGCAACGGCAGCGTTTGACAAATCAGCCATTTTACCGGCATTTTCACTCAGATTTCTCAATCCCGCCCCCAGACTATTCATAAGCTCAGGTCCAATTTTAGCCTTTTCAAGCATATTATCAAGTTCCTGGGTGGGTGTTTTACCACCTTTGGTAGTACCTTTAGGTTGTTCGCCACCATGATACAGGTATGCAAATTCAGGATGCACCAGACTCCAGTCAGGTTCCACGTGAGGGGGTTCAAATGCAGAAAAGAAGAAAATAATGGCTTCCGTGCCCAATCCAACGATGAGCATTTCATTGGCCATTGGATAGTGGTTAATTTTGAACAACGCGCCCAGAATAACTACTGCGGCACCCCAGCCGTAAAGTTTTGCCATGAAGTTCCTGAATCCCCTTCCTCTGACTAAGTTTTTCAATCCCATGATCGTTTTTTGTTAATTGTTAAGTGATTAATGAGTTAAAGTGTTTTGTCTTTATTTAAGAAACATACAAAAGTAATGTGCAATTAGTTGTAAATTTTAGATGCGCGGGCCGGATTGTCATCTTTTTGACGGCCCATGAAGTTCTGCACGCAGCGGAATCCAATGTAACATTTGGAGGTATCCTGAAACTCATAACTACGTGCATTCACCTGAAGGTAATAGGAGATATCTTTCCATGAACCACCGCGTACTACTTTGCGTTTGAGGGCAGTTGGATCGCTATCCTTAGCATTGTAGTTGTATGAAGGATTCATATCCCAGGCAAAATTGTAAGTGCTTTCGTCGAAGGCATCATTGGTCCATTCTGCTACGTTACCGGCCATATCATACAGGCCAAAGTCGTTGGCCGGATAGTGGGCTACAATAACGGGAGTTAAACCGCCGTCGTCAACATAGTTACCACGAAGTGGTTTGAAGTTTGCCAGGAAGCAACCTTTTTCATTTCTGGTATAAGGTCCACCCCATGGATAGGGGCTAAATGAATTGCCACCCCGGGCAGCCCATTCCCATTCAGCTTCGGTAGGCAGCCTGAATTCGTTTACTACTGCATTGCCTTTGCTCATTAGATATGCACGCAGCAATTCGGTACGCCAGATGCTAAAAGCCTTAGCCTGTTTCCAGTTTACGCCAACCACGGGATAATTATCATAGGCCGGATGCCAGAAATAACGTTCTGTCATGGGATCATTATATGCGTATGCAAAATCGTGAATCCAGGCCAGGGTATCGGGGTAAACATTGATGATTTCTTTACGAACATACAAGGAACGGTCTTTCAATCCCTGGGGACGATTGGCCAGACCTGCATTTACGGGGTCACCGGCAGAGTAATCTTTCCCAGCGGCAGCTTTGTAGTCAACCCAGAAATATTCATAAAACAGTTTGCGGGTATCAATTTCCTTTTTACGGAAATAACGCTCATGCTCGGGTAGAAACATATCTTCGAGCGCAGCACGTTCATCTTCGCCATTCCATTTAATCTGGGTTTTCCAGTTAAGGAAGGGCGGGTCATATACCTCGCCAGTTTTCTTGTTTTCTTCGATGAGATAATTCTCCGGATTGATATCACCCAGTTTACGACGAGCAATGGAATCCCTCACCCAGTAAACAAACTGTCGATATTCATTGTTGGTGATTTCAGTTTCATCCATATAGAATGCACTCACCGAAACTGTGCGGGGATCATTAATATGTGCATAGGGGACATCCTGATCACCCACTCCCATGGTAAAGCTCCCCATAGGAATATAAGCCATCCCAAAGGGATCGGGCTGATAGAATTTCTCACGCTTTTTTACACCTACCAGTTCTCCGTTGCCTGAGTTTCCGCAGCTGCTCAGTATTAGCGCAACGATCACGTAGTTGAAGAGTTTTTTCATGTTTGTTCCTGAGTTTAATGCAAATAACGGGATATGGGTTAATTTATTATCCATATGTTTCCGTTTTTAAGTTCGACAAAAATAGCAATATATTATTTCCAAACAATGTTTTTGTTAAAGGAAACGTGTATTTCTAAAACTCCGACCTGATTTTTCCAATTCCAGTTTGAAACAATACCTAAGCATAATTTCATGAGAACCGGCTCCGCCAATCTTCGACAAAGGTATGTCGTACGCATAACCAAAGCTCAAATCCTTCATACTCATGCCTACCATTACAGCAGCAGTTTCCTGAAAACGATAAGAAAGACCTCCCCAGAATTTATCATTATAAATCAATCGGGCATTCAAATCAACCTGAGCAGTGGTTCCATCATATTTTGCAAATACAGATGGCACCAGCACAAATGCGGGATTACGTAACCAGCTTAACTCATAACCCACAGTGCCATAGTAATGTCGCCTGAGCTTAAAATCGTGGCCGGTCCCAAGCTCACGTGCCCCTTCGAGCAGTTGGGTAGAGGAAAGACCAAGATAGAGTCCACCGGGTTGAATATAAAAGGCGCCCAGCGAAATATCGGTAAACATGGTACTTTCTGATCCACCTTTAGTTATGGGATCATCATCCACCGGTTTGAATTTACCATAATCGAGCGACTTGTTTAAAAACGCAGCATTTAAGCCAATACCCAGTTTACCATCGCCTACGTTCAAGTGATAAGCATAACCAAGCTTAACATATATGTCCTGAAAGTAGCCAATTTTATCTTGCATCACGGTAAGTGACACCCCTCCTCTTAATATTCTGATGGGGGAATCCCCTGAAACAACAAAAGTTTCGGGCGAAACCCGCGTTCCTTCATCATCTTCAATACCAATCCACTGCTGACGCATGATTCCTGTAACACATATGGCCTCACGCAGTCCGGCATATCCCGGATTAACTGACATGTGGTTGAACATGTTGAGGGTAAACTGAGGCTCCTGTTGAGCAGAGACTTCAGCAGAACCAACAATAAATAGCAGGAACAGCAGAAAAACATTCCGCAGAACACCTGATACATAATGGAAAATTCCCGGGCGCACTTTCATACTGTTCACTTGTTCAGCCTCAGTGACAAATTGTTGATGTTTGTATTAATGGTCAAATTCATGAAAAGTTTCGCTGTCGTAGTATAAATCTGATCATTTATTGACCGATTTCTTTCAAAGCACTGATATATAACCCGAAAATTAGCAGATTATTATTTATAAACCCAATTTAGGATACTTTGAAAACACAAAATTAGTAAATTCCGGCTAATGACGACTGTTTGTTAAAAAAAATTAAAAAGTATTTATTTAAAAACCATATTTCAATGGGAACTATGCGAAAGTTCTTTAGCCTGGTTCAGAGTCTTGTCATCCATAAAATTTAATTTATGAAAGTTACTGTATTTAGGTTCTGCTAAAAAACTAATAAAGAGACTAATACCAACCCCTAAACTGGAACAAGGGGTTGCAAACCCTTGTTAATTATAAGGTGCCGCCGTAAAATCAGGATAAAAAGTAAGCATTTCAATATTCTTCAGAACATAATCGTTCTTTGTAAACCTGAATACTCAACACTCTTGAGTTTTAAACGTTATTGTGGGAAAGCCTACTTTTGCAAAACAATTCCTGAGAATAAAACACCAAAGCAATGAAAAGAACCCTTATCTTAAGTTTACTTATAATAATTGCCGTCAGCGGTTTTTCACAAAAAAGTACTCCTCATCATATTTTAAATGTTCAGTTGGATCCTGCCAAATCTCATATAAAAGTCACTGACTCCATTTATATACTGAGTGAAAAAGAAATTATAATCACGCTAAATGCGGCGCTTAAGGTTTCATCATTTTCGACTAATGTGAAAGCCGAACAACTTGCCGGAACCGTCAAATCCAATGATGTAGGCATGGATCGCGACAGTGGTGGCGAAAGCATGAAGGTAAAACTCAACAGTTGGAAGCTAAAACTGGATAATGATTCCCAGTATTTCGTCGCCAACTATGAAGGGAATATAAATTTCTCATTTTCTCAAAGCGAGGAGGATTATGCCCGCGGATTTAGCGAAACTTCAGGCATAATCAGTGACTCGGGTATTTATCTTGCAGGTTCAACCCACTGGGTACCCAATTATAATGACAGCGCGGTTACTTTTCAGATGACCACCTCTCTGCCCGAAGGGTGGAAGACCGTCTCGCAAGGTGAACGCATTACTGAAGCCACGTCATCAGGCAGGCATTACGACACCTGGAAATGTGAACATCCACAGGAAGAGATCTTTCTGATAGGCGCCCGTTTCAATGAATATTCCTATGAAATGAACAACGGTATTCATGCCATGGCATTTTTACGCACGCCCGATGAGGCACTTGCCAATAAATACCTGGAAGTTACCGAACAATATATGGATATGTACCAAAAGTTGATCGGGCCCTATCCATATAGTAAATTTGCACTGGTTGAAAATTTTTGGGAAACAGGTTACGGCATGCCCTCGTTTACGCTGCTGGGCGAGAAGATTATCCGCTTTCCATTTATTCTGCACTCTTCCTACCCGCATGAATTGCTTCACAATTGGTGGGGAAACAGTGTGTACGTTGACTTTGAGAAAGGCAACTGGTGCGAAGGCATCACCGCTTACGAAGCCGACCACCTGATTAGTGAGCAAAGGGGTCAGGGTGAGGAATATCGTCGGGCCGTTCTTCAAAAATTCACCAACGTAGTGAACCCCGATAACGATTTTTCACTCGACCGGTTCATCTCCCGCCATGATGCTGCCTCTGAAGCCATCGGGTACGGCAAATCGTTGATGATGTGGCATATGCTTAGGCTAAAAGTGGGTGATGAGGCTTTTAAAAAGAGTTTTGTACATTTTTATAATCAGTCCAGATTTAAAGTTGCTACTTTTCAAGACATTCGAAAATCCTTTGAAGCAGTTACCCAATTAGATTTACAACTTTTTTTCACCCAATGGCTTACCCGCACCGGGGCACCTGAAATCGCTATAAAAGAGGTGAATACGACAAATAACAATCCACAGTTTAAGGTTTCATTGACACTTGAACAAAAGCAAGGCGCTGAACCATTTAATTTGGATGTTCCTGTTCACATTGCTACTAAAAGTGGTTTGAAAACTTTCGTGGTTACTATGACAAAACGGATTCAGAAATTTGAGTTCACACTTTCCGATGAGCCCTTAAAGCTGGAAGTGGATCCACAATATGATGTCTTCAGAATTATGGATCCTATGGAAGTACCGCCCACCTGGTCGAAAATACTGGCAAGTAAGGAGAATCTGGTTATTTTACCTTCGGGAGCGGGAAAAAACAAACAGGCCATTTATACTGACTTTTTCGACCAATGGAAAGCGGTGGACACGGATCAGTTTGATGTTGTTTTAGACAATCAGGTAACCGATTTGCCAAAAGATAAAACTGTCTGGATCATAGGCTTCGAAAACAGATTTGCAGATGTAATCCATTCTGCTATCTCAGGATATCACTCTTCTATTTTGGGCGATTCGGTTGTTTTCGAAAATAGAAACACCCCTAAAGCTAACCACAGTTTTGTGTTTACATTATTCAACCCTCAAAACAGCAATTTCAGCATGGCCTTTATCGCCATCGATAATAAAAATGCCATTGAAGGGCTGGTCAGGAAGCTTCCTCACTACGGTAAGTATAGTTACCTGGGTTTTGAAGGTGGCGAGCCCGCAAATGTTACCAAAGGAGAGTGGCCTGTTTCCAGTTCCCCGTTGGTGAAACTCTTTAATAGCAGTGCCGCTGATCTCCCCATGGTTGAAAAAAGAGCCGCCCTGGCTACACTTGCCCCGGTATTTTCGGAAAAAAGAATGATGGATCATATAGATTATCTGGCATCTGAAGCTTTAAAAGGCCGCGGATTGGGAACACCTGAACTGGATTCTGCTGCAAACTATATTGCCGGGAAATTTAAAACTTATGGTTTAGTACCTCTTGAAAATAATTATTTCCAGGAATTCTCGCATACTTTCCCTGATAAGGGCGAAATGAAAATGAAGAATGTGATTGGAATCATCCAGGGCACTGATAAAGCACTCATGAACGATCCGATTGTACTTTCCGCACATTATGATCACCTCGGTACGGGATGGCCCGATGCGCATAAAGGGGATGAAGGCAAAATCCATTATGGAGCCGATGACAATGCCAGCGGAGTTTCTATTCTTCTGGAACTGGCCAGGTCAATGGGCACTTCGGTAAAACCCAAACGTACCATACTTTTTGTTGCCTTCACCGGTGAAGAAGCCGGTTTAATAGGTTCGCGGTATTATTTAAGTGAGGCAAAAAAATACTTCCCGGGAGAAATTATAGCTAATGTAAACCTGGATACGGATGGATCATTATTCGACAAAAATCTGATGGTACTTAACGGTAATTCTGCCAAAGAGTGGAAGTTTATTTTTATGGGTACCGACTATACGACGGGAATAAAAACTGAAGTCATTCAGCAGGAACTGGATGCCAGTGACCAGGTTGCCTTTATTGAAAAAGGAATACCTGCCGTGCAATTGTTTACCGGTGCCACCGAAAACTATCACCGTCCCACCGATACTCAGGATAAGATTGATGGCAAAGGCCTGGTAAAAGTGGCTACCGTTGCCAAAGAAGTAGTGCTATATCTTGCTGATCGAGATACGCCTCTGACTTTTACCGGCAAATCATTGGAATCCGTCAGCACCGTATCCACAGAGCCAAAAACCAGGCGCGAAGCATCCACCGGATCTATTCCTGACTTTTCCTACACAGGCGAAGGGGTTAAAATTTCATCGGTAATGGAAGGTTCAGCCGGAGAAAAAGCAGGACTGAAAGCCGGAGATATTATTACCGCATTGAATGACAATGAACTGAAAGATCTAAAGGCTTATTCCAACACCCTTAAAATGCATCATCCCGGTGAAGTGGTGAAATTAAAAATAGTGCGGGACGGAAAGGAAGAAATGATCTCCATTACTCTGGGCGAGCGGTAATTACCGCAAAACCAGCAGAAGCAACTTTGTGCTGCGAATGCATGGCATTATACTATTTCCCATATTTGCCAAAGGTGTGGCTCACCCAGGCAACAACAACTATTGACTGTTCATCTGGATTTATTTCAAGTTTTGAATGTCCTTTAGCCAGGCTTCCAGGGTAATCATTTCCTGCTCACTCACTATATTTTCTTTCTGTAAGGCCTCATAAGCCCGGTAAAGATTTGATTCAATACTTTCCGATTTTGTAATTGAGCCTGAAACCAGTTCAATTACGCGTTCGCAATGCTCGTACATGGGAATTTCCGAAATAAAATCCTTCATGTAATCATGTGGATTTCGCTTTTGCACTACTGTAGCATTGGTAAAACCAAGCTGATAGCCATACAACCACATAATTGGCTGGGCAACCAATCCCCTCAATATATCCGTAAATCTAAAGGTTACATAGGTTGGCAGGTACATCAAGGGGAAGAGTGCTTTAACAATCATGGTATTTTGAGTGTTGAAAGGACTGAGGGTTCCCTGTCCCAAAACCACCGGCTCACGATCCTCAAAATAGCAGGGAGTATCACTGGTTAAGCGATAAATGGCATCTACATCCGGGTCTTCATCTGCCAGTCCCTGCCATATACCTACATTACTCTTTTCCTTTTTTAATACTTTATCGAGTTCAAATTGCGTGTTGATTAGTCTTAGAGGCAATCCACGTGCCCAGATCTTCTGTTTTGTGTAGAGTTGATAAATATTGACAAATCCCTGATTTTCAGGGATACAATCATAGGTTTGTCTGATTTCAGGAAAATGCCAATCCTCCTTTGGAATATTATCATCATCCGTATCAACGATAAATTCTGCGCCATTTTTAATGGCTTTCAGATAGCCAAGCATTTTCCGGCAATAATGATTATAAGGCAATACTTTCGCCAGTTTAAAATCAAAGGATTGCTGCTGTTTTACAGAAATGAAATCAACATTTTCACAATGCCACCCTTCCGGTGATTTCTTATCACCCACAACAATCAGTTGGTAATCTTTCAACTTTGAGAATGCAACAACAGCTTCAGTTGGATTAAAAATTGACGTAATTACGATAGTGTTTTTCATATCTTTTGATCTATGGTATTAACTATTTTGGAAACCGCATTGCTCCAGGTAAAGTTGTTCAAACAATGTTCCTGTCCTTTCGTACCCATTTCTTCTAATTTCCCACTATCAGAAAAAGCATTAATCAGGATTTCACTCAACTTAACGGGGTCAGCATCGTTTAGGCCAAAGCCATATGCACCGTTGCCGGATATTTCCGGAAAACTATAACGGTTTAATCCTACAATAGGCATTCTGGCTGCAAGAGCTTCCAGATATACCAGGCCCCAGGCTTCGTTGATGGCCGGCATCAGGAACAATGAACTTTCATTAAAAAGGTTTTGCAAGTCCTCTATTGGGATGTAACCAAAGGTTTTTACATTGGGCAAATTTATCTTTTCTGTGTATTCATTCTGACCAATAATCATCAGTTTCAAATTTGGATTGCGCTCTACTGCTATTTTAAAAGCTTCCAGCACCAGGGGGCCTCCCTTATCTTCAAAACGATTTTTGGCAACAAACAAAATCTGATTATTCGAATAGTCTTTTGGCCCAAAGTAGGGTTTTATTACGCCAAGGCCGGTGCCAACCACGGTAACTTTATCCGGGCTAACCCCATAATGGTTAACTAAATTATCCTTAACATATTCGCTTATGGAAAATATATGTTCCATTTGACGGTAGGATTCTCTTTCTAATTTCTCCCCATCGCGGATTAATTTTTTTGTATAACCTTTCATATAGGTAGAATAGGTTGACCACAGATTCCAGGTAGAATCACAATATAAATAGTGCTTCTGGTTGTGTGGCATCTTAGGAAAGGGCAAATCCAATGTCCCGGTATGAAGGGTCAGGTTGGTATTGCTTTTGTTTGTTTCCCTCACCACTTTTTTAGCATTCAGGTATCTGTTAAATATTCCTCGCTGAGTTTCTACCGAATTTGAATAATAAGCCCGGGCCAGCAGTTTGACGGCTATTTTTTTAAGTTTGCTGAGGGTTGCCGATGAATTGAAGGCACTGCCTATTCGATCTATCTTTTTTAATTCAATGTACAAACTATAAGGAGTTCCGGACCATGTTCTGGGGTTGGTTGGTTCGCCTATTGAACAAATGTTAATCTTCTTCATATAATGTATTTTCGGTTAAAAAACATATCTTTTGGTATTACTCATTCTTTCGATTGTCCAGCGCGCCAACTGTCGGTCAAAAGAAATTGTCCATATCAACCAACCTGAGAATTAAAAGTTCGAGCCTTTGCCAGTCAACCTGCATCTGAGTGCCTAAAACCATTGCCGGAGCAAAATTCGCAAATATTTCTTCTTAAATTACGTTGGCAATCGATCAATAAACGCCCAAATATAGCAAATTTGCACAGCTAAGTGAGCGGAAGAGGGTGGAAAACTTCTCTTAAAAAAAAAGGCTTTCCCTTTAAGCTATAAATAGGTCTGAATAGTAGGAGGTTTCACCTGACGGATAAATCACATGTCAAAGGGTTAAACCCACACATTCCTTCCAAAAAAACATTGATCACCAACATCGAATGAAGACTTATTGCTCAATGCTGGCAAACAGATGTTATACTCTTTTAAACCCTTCCCATTAAGCGATACAATCGAAATAAAAACAAGAGCCCACTAAGCAGAATTGCTACAATTCGTAATAATCTGTTCCTTATTATGAAAGCTAAAGCAATTGGAATTATCCCGTACATTAAGGTAAAATACTCATTAGTTATTTCAAATAAAGAGTAAAAGTATTTATTATTAATTTTCGGGCCCATAGTGGTAAAGGAACGATTAATAAATGCTAAAACAATGTAAATAAAAATCAATTGTTCTGCTGTAGAATCATTGGTTTCAAGAATTTTAGGATTTGCTCCATACTCATTTTCATTGGGTTCACTATCCATACATAACAATACCAGCAACCAGACAGTACCCACTACCGGAATTAAACCAATTACAATAAACCATCCATTTTTTCCAACATCGTGTAATCTTCTTATCGTAACAGCCAGCCCGGGAATTAGCAATATTAAAACATAAAGTCCAACAATAGGACCAAACCCAACGCCTGCTATCGTAATGCCTGATACTTTGTCTAAAATCATTGCAATTGTTGCGAAAATTATATTGAATAACACAAACATCCAATATTCTTTTCTTCTTGCTCTTCCGCTAAAGTCAGCGTATTGTTGTAAAACTTTCAGATACCAATTCATGATATTTACTATTTGTTTTTACCTACTTGTTTATTTTTCGGCTAGGTCTTTTTTTTAATGAAGTCGTTGATTTTTTCTCTTTTGTGAACCATATTGAACCTTTTAAGATGTGTCCGGAATCATTGGCTTTCTCGCTTGCATAGTGATTTGACACATAAACTTTATTATTTTATCGCTTGTAAGACCAATCCATACATACTGTACAGAAATAAAATTATACCAAGTATCAGCGCTATAATTTTCAATAAATGACTTTTTATACTAAAAGCTAAAGCCAATGGGATAATCCCCAGAAGCAAGGTTAATGACTCATTTGTTACATCAAATATAGAGCGATAAAGACCAGCATTAATTTTAGGAAATATAGTATAGAAAATGCGACTTGAAAATGCTAAAATAATATAAATAAAAATCAATTGGCCTGCCGTAGAGTCAACTGTTTCAGTATGATGAGGATTTACTCCGTATTTATTTTCGTTTGGTTCACTACCCATGAAAAATAACACCAATAACCAAATAGCACCAGCTAATGGAATTAAAGCAATGGAAATTAACCGGCCACTTTTTCCAACATCGTGTAATCTTCTGACAGTAACCGCCAATGTTGGAATTAATAATGCCAAAATTAAAAGTCCAAAGATAGGACCCACTAAAATTCCTTCTATTGCGATTCCAGATACGTTGTCTAAAAGCATTGCAATAGTCGCGAAAATTAGATTAAAAAATATAAACATCCAAAATTCTCTTCTGCTAGCTCTCCCGCTGAAATCAGTGTATTTGTTTAATACTTTTAGATACCAATTCATCATTATTTCATATTTGAATATTTCGCATTTTGAGCATTGGCCTTTTTAAAGCTCTGTCAATAATACCATACTGTACTTTATTCTTGATTGATTTCTCTGATTTTTATCCAAAATTACAAATTTCCCCAATCACAGTCAATTAATTTGGAATTTTAACATACATTTAATGCACTTCATTATATGTTGACGGATTCTTTGAAAAACTATTTATCCCGTGGACCCTTACCCTCCCCAGCCCTCCCTATGAATAGGAAGAGCTAATTCTACTTCAATAAAAGTAGTATTTATCTTGTTTTCAACCGGTTAGGTTCTCCCCCTATCCATAGGGGGAGTTAGAGGGGGTAAAAATCAGATAACGGTACTTTTATCCTCCCCAGTACTTTTACCCTCCCCAGCCCTCCCTATAAACAGGGAGGGAGCTGATTCTACTTCAATAAAAGTAGTATTTATCTTAATTTCAACCGGTTAGGTTCTCCCCCTATCCATAGGGGGAGTTAGAGGGGGTAAAAATCAGATAACGGTACTTTTATCCTCCCCAGTACTTTTACCCTCCCCAGCCCTCCCTATAAACAGGGAGGGAGC
>Ga0265295_1005953_pt1 | contig 15108 bp, 7 predicted proteins | sample Munlansysbiofilm_FD_192503 | JGI IMG/M metagenome (GOLD analysis project Ga0265295, IMG submission 192503) | Leachate microbial communities from a municipal landfill in Southern Ontario, Canada - Methane capture system biofilm | ecosystem: Engineered > Solid waste > Landfill > Unclassified ... | reverse complement strand
TTGCAATTTCCGCAATTTGGTCGAAAACATGATGAGAAATGCCCATCACACCATTACGCGTATAGTTTTGAATGTATACATACTCTGCCATAATAATCTCCTCTTTTTATTATAAATAAAACAAATACTAATAGCAAACTTTAAGGCTTTTAATTAATAAATTAAATTATCGCTTAGTTTTACTACTAATAATTAACTATTTTTTGCCCAAAACTGCTAAAACACGTGTTTTTAGGCCTTCAGGTGTAAAGTGGAGGTAGGCGGTAATATCTTCGCCTTTTGCACTATAACCAAAAGTATCAACACTCATATGGTGAGCAGCAAAGCGTCCCCAACCAAAGCTTGTGAGCATTTCAACACTCATACGTTTATTAATATCATTTCCTAAAATGGTTGTTTGGTAGGCTTCTTCTTGTGAGGCAAAAACATCAAATGACGGCATGGAGACGACTCTTACATCAACGCCAGCTTGTTTTAATAATTCTTTCGCTTCGAGTGCTAAACTCACTTCACTACCTGTTGCAATTAAAGTAAAGTCTAATTGCTTGTCTTCTTTAGCAATAACATAAGCTCCACGTGTAAATGAATCAAGTTTATGTTTATGATCAAGCAGTGGAAGATTTTGCCGACTTAAGACGAGGACGTTAGGTGTTTTCGTCGATTTAAGTGCTTCAAGCCAGGCATAATAGGTTTCATAGGCATCAGCAGGGCGCCACACATTAACATTTGGCATCGCTCTTAGCATCGCCACGTGTTCGATAGGTTGGTGCGTTGGTCCATCTTCACCAAGCGCAACACTGTCATGTGAAAAGACATAAATCGCCGGAAGGTGTGAGAGGGCTGATAGTCTAATAGCATTTTTCATGTAATCACTAAAAACAAGGAAGGTACCAACATATGGACGTAAACCGCCATGTAATAGTAATCCGTTTCCAATTGCGGCCATGCCGAATTCACGAATACCAAAATTTACATTACGGCCACTTCTTGTTTTGGGGTTAAATACTTGTTCGCCTTTAACAAAAGTCATCACACTACTAGCGACATCAGCACTACCTCCTAATAGGCTAGGTACGTGTTTACTGAATGTTGCAAGTGCAGCTCCACTTGATTTTCTTGTCGCTTCACTTAGTCCATCAGCAAATTCTGGTATACTAATATTTTTTAAATACTTAGCGGTATCATTACTAATTTGTAGTTTAAAAGCATCGCATAAATCGCTATTTTCTTTTGCAAAATTTTCAAGCTTGATATTCCACATAGTGAAGGCTTCAGTTCCGCGTTTTCTAAAAGTCATATTAAAAGTATCATAAACATTAGTAGGGATTACCCATGGCTCATTTGTGTAGCCATAGCTTAATTTTGTTGCCGCACCATCTTCTTCACCAAGCGGATTACCATGAACCTTACTTGTGCCTTCATTTTTGCTGCCTTGACCAATAACTGTGTTGACTATGATAAGGACAGGTTTTTCTGTGCTAGTTTTAGCAGTTGTAATTGCTTTATCAATTTCTTCAATGTTATTACCATCTTCAACTTTAATTACCAACCAATTAGTGGCGATAAAACGTTTAGTGACGTCTTCATTGAAGGAATCACTTAGTGGTCCATCAAGTGTGACTGCGTTACTATCATAAAAAACGATAAGTTTATTTAATTTTTGATGTCCAGCAAAAGAAATCGCTTCTTGACTAATACCTTCTTGTAAACAGCCGTCCCCAACTAAACAATACGTATAATGATTAATTAGGTTAGGAAACTTAGCGTTAAGGTGACTTTCACCCATTGCAAGTCCGACTGCTTGTGCTAAACCTTGGCCTAATGGCCCTGTTGTTGCATCAACACCGTCTGTCATACCAAATTCAGGATGGCCTGGTGTATTGGAATGTAGTTGTCTAAAATTTTTCAAGTCATCGAGAGTGACGTTAAAGCCGGCAAAGTGGAGGGTTGTGTAAAGTAGCATCGAAGCGTGGCCGGCGCTTAGGACAAAGCGGTCACGGTTAATCCATTCCGGATTAGTTGGATCACTCACGAGGTGCTTAGTATAAAGTGTGTAAACTAAGGGGGCGCTCCCTATCGCCATACCAGGATGGCCGCTTTTTGCTTTGTTTGTGCCGTCGATGATTGTCGCCCGCATCGCAGCAATGTTTAATTTGTGATTATTCATTATGATCTCCTTTAATGATTGTGATATGTAATTCGTCTAACTGTTGTTGACTAACCGTATTTGGTTCTTCACTCATAAGACTAACACCTGATAAGTTTTTGGGGAAGGCAATAACATCACGAATGTTATCAGTTCCACTTAAAATCATTGTTAAACGATCTAAACCAAAGGCAATTCCCCCATGTGGAGGGGTGCCATATTCAAGTGCCTCTATAAAGAAGCCAAACTTAGCTTTAATTTCTTCTTCACTCATGCCAAGCAGTGAAAAGATTTTGTGTTGTAAGTCTTGATTATAAATACGCATGGATCCGCCACCTGCTTCATAGCCATTAATGACGATATCATAAGCTTGTGACAAGACTTTACTTGGGTCACTATCTAAAAGATCAAGATGCTCAAATAATGGCATCGTAAAGGGGTGATGTTCACTTGTATAAGTGTTTTTATCTTTATCGAAGCTAAAAAGTGGGAATTTTTCAACCCATAATACTTCAAATGCTGTTTGGTTGATGAGGTTAAACTTTTTCGCAAGCGTAACACGAATAGCACCAAGAAGCGGTAAAACTCTTTGTTTGGTTTCACTAAAGGCAATGAGTGCTAAATCATTAATATTTAAACCTAATGCTAACTTAACTTGTTCTTTTTGTTGTTCATCTAGTTTATTAGCTAGTGAACCCGTTAATCCTTCAGCCGTTAATTTGAGATTAGCAAGACTACTAATGCCGAATTTCTTCGCTTCAATATTAAGTTCATCCAATTGTTTACGACTCATTTGATCAGCAACATTAGGGATGACAATTGCTCTAATAATAGGTGTTGATGCAAATAAGTCGACTTTTTGATATAAAAAATCAAGATTTTTGAGGTTTATATCAAAGCGAGTGTCTGGCTTATCGCTGCCATAAGTCTCCATGGCTTGTTCATAAGTCAAACGCTTAAGTGGTAACTTAACATCATAATTAACGACATCTTTAAACATCTTTTGAATTAATTGTTCCATCATTGCAAGAAATTCTTCATAACTAAGAAAACTTGTTTCAATGTCAATTTGTGTAAAGTCAGGTTGCCGGTCCGCTCTTAAATCTTCGTCACGGAAGCAGCGCGCTACTTGATAGTAACGTTCAAGCCCACCAATCATTAATAGTTGCTTATAAATTTGTGGTGATTGAGGTAGTGCATAAAAACTACCAGCGTGTAATCTGGAAGGTACTAAATAATCACGAGCACCGCCAGGAGTGGATTTTGTTAGAATTGGCGTTTCAATTTCAATAAATTCATTTTGATCAAGAAATTCTCGGGCAGCTCGCGCAATTTTGGCGCGAATAATGAGCTTTTCTTGCATGACGCTTCTTCTTAAATCTAAATAACGATATTTAAGTCTCGTGTCCTCAAGTGCATCCGTTGTATCCGCGATAATAAGAGGCGGATTTTTGGCCTTATTAATAAGTTTGACACTTGTTGCTAATATTTCTACTTCACCTGTTTTTAAATTGGCATTAGCGACATCTTTTTTACTGACCACACCTATAACATTAATAACAAATTCATTTCTAATTTCTGGTACTTCTATTTCGTCAGTTTTAATTGTAACTTGAACAATACCAGTCTTGTCGCGTAAATCAACAAAAAGGAGTGAACCTAAGTTACGTTTTTTACTAACCCAGCCGACAAGTTCAACTTGCTGACCGAGATCTTTAATTGTTAATGAGCCGTTATATCTAGTTCTATACATAATTATTCCTTTTTATGGCCATGGCCACCGCAGCATTCTTTATCATCTCCATGCCCGTGATTGCCGCCACAGCATTCATGATCTTTATCTTTATTGTTACCGCCACAGCATTCTTTTTCTTCATGGTCATGATGATGACCACATTCACATTCACCATCGACTAATTCGGAATGGCCACAGGCGCAAATTTCCGCTTCTTTTTCATCGTGCTCGCATTCACAGTCATGAGACTCGTGATCATGACCACAATCGCAGTCATCGTGATCGTGGTGGTGATCAAGATGCGCTTGTTTAAATAAGTCAGCAATATAATTAACGGCTTCTTCATAAGAAACGGCCGTTTGCTCTTCGGTTGCCATATTTTTAACTTGGAGAATTTCATTTTTAACTTCATCTTCACCAATAATGACTGAAACTTTTGCACCATTACGTTCAGCACGTTTAAATAATGCTTTAAGGCTCTTATCTTCATAGTTGAGAATGACTCTTAGTCCCATTGAACGTAGCGTTTCACCTAAATCAATCGCGTCACCGCGGGCTAAATCACCAAGAGACATGATATGGACATCATCAGTGACAATTTTGTCGTTGAGAAGTCCTTCATCACTCATAACTGCGTGGAGACGTTCAATTCCAAAGGCAAAACCAACCCCTTCAAGGTTAGGACCGTCCAGTTCTTTCACTAAACGATCATAATGTCCCCCCCCACCGAGAGCACCGTAGTCTTTACCTTCGCTTGTAATATAACTAAATTCAAAAATTAGCCCACTATAATAGTCTAGCCCTCTAACAAGGTGGTCATCTATTTCGTAAGGGATTTCAAAGCCATCAAGTTTTTCTAAAACAGTCGCAAAATCTTGTTTAGCCTTATCACTTAAGAATTGTGTAATTTTTGGTGCGCCTTCAGCAATTAATTTATCTTCAGGTACTTTGCAATCAAGAATTCTTAGTGGGTTAGTTTCATAGCGATGCTTGCAATCTGGACACATATGTCCAACTTTATCTTTAAAAAATGATTGGAGCGCACTTTTATAATTTGAGCGCGTTGGCCCATCACCTAAGGAATTAATTTTAAGCGTGATTTTTTCAAAGCCGAGGTTACGTAAAATCTCATGACCTAAAAAGACGACTTCAATATCTTCGTAAATTGAATTGACACCAATTGATTCAACACCAAATTGGTGAAATTGACGAAAGCGACCGAGTTGTGGTCGTTCATAACGGAACATTGGGCCCGTATAATAGTATTTAAGTGGTAAATCAGCTTGGGCGTGTAATTTATTAGAAATAACACTACGAACAATCCCCGCTGTTCCTTCGGGTCTTAGTGTAATCGAACGTTTTCCCTTATCTAAAAAGGTGTACATTTCTTTCGTGACAATGTCACTGCTTTCGCCGACGCCACGGTTAAATAGTTCGGTAGATTCAAAAACCGGCGTTCTTAGTGGATCAAAACCATACACTGTTGCAACATTAGCACATACTTCTTCAATAAGGTCATAGCCCCGTGCTTCATTTGCAATAATGTCATGAGTTCCTTTAGGTATACTGATTGCCATAATAATTCCTCCTATAAAAAATAAAAAAGTGATACAAAGGACGACTAACGCCGCGGTACCACCTTAATTCGTTTATTAACGCACTCAAGCTTTAACGCAGCTAACGAAAGGTTTTTGTCTTCGCCTTTTGTCTCCGTAATGTCTAACTCTTATCCGTCACTAACTTTTTCATCAACCAAGTCATTTCTATAGTTCGGTGATAAGTGTTTTTTACTTCATAGACTTATTAATTATATTCTATAATTAGCTTTATAGTCAATGAGAAGCCGAGTGATGTCATAAGTAAAAGCCATAAAATATTTTCAAAAAGACAAAAGAAACCATTAAACAACTATTTATATACTAAATAAACACTATTAGTATAAAGAACGATCTATTTTATACACAGACTCAATATTTAGAATGTAATTATAAATTGATGAGAGATCATCAACATGTTTAACAAGCACAGTCACAAAGATGCTCGATGTTTTACTAGTTGGATGAAATGTCGCCTTTATTTTTGAGACTTGTACTTTTGCTTGTGAGAGTGAGTTCATCACATCAATGAGTAAGTTTGGACGATCAAAACATTTAATGGTTAGATCAACAGGATAGCTTGCGTCTTTGACGTTCTCATTCCACGACACGCTAATAATACGTTCCGTTACATTAGTGACGTTAGGACAATTGACACGGTGTATTGTAATCCCTTTACCTTTAGTAATATACCCGGCAATATCGTCCCCTGGAACAGGTGTACAACAGTTACCAAGCGTAACCGCTACTTTTCCAGCACCAGGAACAATAATAGGATTCTTAAGGTCATCAATTTTCCTTGTTTTAAAAGCTCGTAGTTGATCAGCTTTACGAACTACTTTTAAGTAATCTAAAACTATCGTTGGTGTCAAGTTACGGTTATTGACAAGTAAAAACATTTCGTCAAGGTTATCGACGTTAAAGTGCTTTAATATCGCACTATTATTTAAAAGTCTTTCGTTCATCTCGTTCTCGTTATAACCACGATCCTTGAATGAATCAAGTAAGGAGTTACGACCTTTAAGGATGTCATCACTTCTTGTTAAATCAGCATTTTTTCGGGCTAGAAACTTTTTGATATGACTTTTTGCACTATTAGAGACAACGAGATTCAACCAGCCTTCATTAGGCCCTGGTGCACTCTTACTAGTTCTAATTTCAACGATATCACCGGTTTTAAGTTTTGTATTTAGTGAGACAAGTTGATTATTAATCATCGCACCAATTGCACTGTCACCGACTTTTGTGTGAATCTTATAGGCGAAGTCGAGTGGCGTCGCTCCAGTTGGAAGTTCAACAACATTTCCTTTAGGAGTAAAGACATAAACACTAGTTTCAAAAATTTCTTTTGTTAAAGTATCAACATATTCTTTGGCGTCACTACCAAAATCGCGGCTAACACCAACAAAATCACGGAACCAGTGTAATTTAGCTTCAATTTCACGTTGTTCTTTCTCAGGACTATAATTAGTACCTTCTTTGTAACGCCAGTGCGCGGCAACTCCACTTTCAGCAATTTCATCCATTTCTTTTGTGCGTATTTGCACTTCTAAAGCGTTTCCATCACCAGAGAATATTGTTGTATGGAGTGATTGGTACATGTTTGACTTAGGCATCGCGATGTAATCTTTAAAACGGCCATTGACCGGCTTATATGTGGCGTGAATAATTCCTAAAACTTCATAACAATTAAGTTCTGATTTTGTAATTATTCTAAGTGCCATAAGATCATAAATTTGTTCAAAATCATAATCTTTTTGGACCATCTTCTTATATATCGAATAAATTGACTTAACCCTGAAGGTCATTTCGAAAGGGATGTTATTTTTAAATATAATATCGGCGATACGTTTACTGACATCCATGAGTGAACGTTGAATATTTGCTGATTTTTGCACGACTAGTTCTTTTATTTGCATATATGCTTCATTATCAATATATTTAAGTGATAAATCTTGCATCTCATTTTTAATTTTATTAATACCTAGACGCCCAGCAATTGGCGCGAAAACTTCCATTGTCTCATGGGCAATGACTTTTTGTCTGTCTGGCGCTAGATAGTCTAAAGTGCGCATATTATGGAGGCGGTCAGCAAGTTTTATAATAATAACACGTATATCTTTGGCCATGCCAAGGAAAATTTTACGGTGATCCTCATAAACAAAGTCACTATCATCGCCCCGTCTAGAAAGTTTGAGTCTTTGTATTTTTGTGACACTATCAACGATACTAGCAATATCTTTGCCCCATGTACGTTCAATCTCATCGATTTTTACGTCTGTATCCTCCACAACATCATGAAGTAACCCCGCGATAATTGTCGCTGGGCCAGCCTGAAGTTCCGACAAAATATAGGCAACCTCAATAAGGTGATGAATATAAGGTTCACCACTCTTACGCATTTGCCCTTCATGTTTATCTTTAACAAAATTATAAGCTTTTGTAATAGCTTCGCGATCTATTGGATTTTTTATGTAAACAAAAAACTTCTGTTGAAGTTCATCAAAAGTGTGTAAGACGATTTTTTCTGATTCTTTTTTGTTTATATCCATACTATCACCTAAAATATTATAACATTGTTATGCTTGTTTGCCATAAAAAAAGGCCATGACTTACGCCAGAGCCTACTTTTTATAGTTTGCTTTTGTCTTATCCTGAGGTAATTGTAATAAGATTAACGTTATAACCAACATTAGCGATCATTTTTATCACGAATTGAGTCGCGCTACCAGTCATTGTAAACGTTTTGTTATATGTTATTAAACCAACTTAATCGAAAACAAAAAATGCATTTATAATAACCAAAATAAAAGACCTAGGAATCAACTCCTAGGTCCTCACACCCTATTTCTTAACTTATTTTTTTATACTAAACAGCATAAATTTTGAATTAGAGTATAAGTCAATAATATTAACTATAATTATTCGGAATAAACTGAAATGTAACTGAAGATTATTCTCTTATTAGCTGTAATAGTTACGGTATCAGTAGCGGCAAATTCAAACACGAGTTCTTCAGCAGTTCCTGCAACCCCGCCTTGAGTAGGAGTTAAGGTAACTCCGCCAATTGTGAGAGTATCAGTATTAGGACTTGCCCAACCTGCAGCACCAACGACTATTTTGACAACATTAGTGCCAGGCGCAAAGTTTAGTGTAACTGTGCCAGTAGCTTTAGAGGAACCAAACTTAATACCATTAAATTGTGGGCCTGTATCAGCGAAGGAATTAGCAGCAGTATAAACGTTTGTTTCGCCTGTTGAAGAAACTAAAGTTTCAGTTCCACCAACAGCTAATTTGGTCATTAGGAATGTTGCAAACTCGCCTTCGTCATATTTTGATTTTGTTCCACTAACATAAGCTGTACGTACTTCATCACTTAAATCGTATTTTCCAAGAAATGTTTCAGCAGGTTCTTCTGGTTCTGTACCAACAACTACATCACCTGCAATATTTCTAACAATTAATTTCGATGCGTCTAGTAAGTAAGCTTGATGAGCGGTTTTGTACCAGCTAAGGTATGCGCCACCTTCAAGAATTTCAAGACTGTAACCAGCTTTAATCGCTAAAATTACATCTTTAACAGGTGCACTGTCTACATAACGTTTATCAAATCTAATGGTAAATGTAGCGGCACCCTTTTTAAGATTAAAGTTAACATAGTTACTAGTTTCAAGTCCAGAGAGATCAATATCAGTTTCGGCTACAAGTCCACTACCGTGAACAATCGCGTTACTAAAATCAGTTAAGTTAGGTAAGCCTAAGAATTCTTCTGTAATTTCGACTGAAGTTTGAGCTAGACCGGTTGCGCTAACAACAGTAAGAGTTCCGGAGTTATCTAATTGTGGTAAGTTTTCGTAAACGCTAACTTTTCCGGTCCCTCTAACGAGGTTGCCAATTTCGATTTCAGCAGTATTCGCAACACCACGTAGAGCAATAGCGGAAACGCTTCCACCAGTGCTTTGTTGAATTAAGACACCCATGTTATTTTTTTGGGTAACAACGCCTTCAAAGTTAACAAGTTCACCAACGGCGATACTTGCATCTTTCATGCCAGCACGAATTTCAGTAACACCTTTAAATACTGTTGGAGCGACAGGTTCGCCACCATCAACAACATTACTAAAGTTTGTTGCGTCAGTAATTGATAATTGATAGACATTATTGTTCATGCCAACAACACCAGTAAAGGTGAATGTATCCATAGCATCAATCTTATTATCAGCATCACCTTCAGGGGTTAGTGAATCAAGAATGGCTTGTTGGACGTCTACTGGAATAAAGTAGTGCATGTAAGCACCAATTTCGTCAGAACCTAATTTTAATGTAAGGTTATCAGCTTGGTCGTCAGCGACAATTGCGCCACTAACAATGCTAAGTCCTTCAATTTTGACTAAAGCTGAATCTAAACCAGCAAAAGCTGATTGAGCAACTGAAGTCACGACTTGTGGAGTAACGGCAGTACCTTCTTCTTTTGAAAGGACTTCAACCATATCTAATTCCCATAAGAATTTGTACGGAGCAAGTCTACCTTCGACATGAAGTAGATCGCCGACTTTACCAAAAGCAGCAATGTCATCTGGCATAATGCCGTAGAGCATAAGGGCTTTTTCACCATCTTGAATGTGGACGTTAAAAGCAGGATTGTCACCGACTTTTGCGCCACGATAAATACTAGTTACAACACCAGAAGTGCGTACTCTAACCTTATCGGCTGGAGCAAGACCACCTGTGCTATCGAGCGTAATATCGCGAATTTGTGCGATTGTCTTCTCTTCGACTACTGGAGCTTCAGATTCAGTAGCTGGTGGCGGAAGACTTTCTTCCTCCTCAGAACTTGGGGCGACTGAAGTCTCAGACGTCACTGGAGCCTCAGATGTGACTGAAGTCTCGGTTGTGGTTGACGGATTTTGTGAAACGGGTTCACTACTAGTACTTGGGCCACACGCAGCAAGCACTAAAAGAAACATTGGTAGCAAAAGTAATTTCTTTTTCATTGTATTCCTCCTTTTTTACTACACCTTTATTTTAACAACTTTAATGATTATATTAAAGTTTTAAAAACAATTAAAACGGGGACCGGTTTTTTTATTACCGCCAAGAATATTTTCTAAATTAACAACAGGACTATATTTCTTAAAACTTGGAGAATTTAGATTATTCAAGTATATGTCCTCCCTAACAATTAATAGTTTATCATATTAGATTTTTTTTGCACTACATATAATGAAATAAACAAATAAAAAGCGCATAAAATCATATAATTTTCTGAACAAAAAAAGTTAAATCTTTATAGTTTTTGTATTCACTAACACTCAAACTGCCGATTAAATCTATGAATGTATGCGCTTTTATATAGTCGCTATCGACATTAAAGGCGACAATCTTTATTCCGTTAAAGATAGTTGAAATAATATGTTTACCATCACGGCTATAACTAAGTTCGCTCGTCAATTGTTGTTTAATCCTAAAAAGAGGCAACTCAAAGCCTTGACCATATGGGGCAAGTTTACGGTATAAACTGTAATTAACCCATGTTAGTTCATTCTTATCAATATCAATGACACGCTCGACTTGTTCTTCAAATAAATAAGTAGCGGCAAGTTCATTAAAGCGCTTTTTAAATTTTTCAAAATCAGCTTTTCTGATCGTACAACCTCCGGCTAGTTCATGGCCACCAAATTTAAGCATTAGGTCACTAAGATCACTAAAAGCCTTCCCTATATTAAAACCCTTACGCGAACGCGCGCTTCCTTTTAATAAGGTGGGGTCATTACTATCATAAGTAAAAACAATACTAGGTTTAGTGTAGGCACCAACAAAACGGGCCGCTAATAGACCTAGCATCCCTTCGTTTTCTTTTGTTATTAAGATAATGGAAGGTTCATCTAAATTGATGTCTTCAACATTAGCAGTTGCTTCTTTCATCGTTTCTTTACGTGATTCATTAACTTCATAAATCCATGTATAAATATCATTAATTCTTCGTAAATCATCTGTAATCATATATTCGACAAGGATATTTAGTTCGCTCCCCATCATCATCCGCCCAACGGCATTAATTTTTGGAGCAATTTTCATGGCTATCACGGTTTCTGTGATTTCATTTACTTCTGCTAGTTTCATTAAGTTAATATATTTATCTTTATTTATATTTAATAATGCTAACCGTACAACATCACGGTTATAGCCAACTAGCGGCATCATGTCACTAATGGTGGCAATGCCGGCAAGAGTGAGTAAATAGTCATCAAGATAACCTAAAAGAGCGTGTGAGAGCATTAAAGCAACATAGGCACCGCAGGCGACAATATCGCCATATCCGCTAAGGATAGGATGCATAATTGCGTAAGCTTTAGGAAGCTCACCTAGTAACTCATGATGGTCTGTAATTATGACATCAATGCCTAACTGCGACGCACGTTTAACCGCTTCAATTTGACTAATGCCGTTATCGACAGTAATTATGAGATTAATACCTTGTTCGGCTAGATTTTCAACGGCCGCAACAGTTAAACCATAACCATCTTGATAACGGCTTGGTAGCTTATAACTAATTGGGTAGTTTAGTTTATTAAATGTGGCGACGACAATGCTTGTTGACATTACGCCATCACAGTCATAATCACCATAGACAATTATTTTTTCTTGTCGTTCTATGGCCTCCAATATTCTTGTTTTAATACGTTCTATATGCTCAAAGCCTTTATAACTTGGTAAATTGTCATAACTTATGGGCGAAGTTAAAAGATCGAAGGCTTGTTCGGAAAGGTTAAAATGTGTTAATAATCGCTGTTTAAATGTGTTCATAATTTAATTAAAAAGGCCCATGTAAAATGGGCCTTTGTTTGTAATTAGTCGTTAATACCAATAAGAATTGCTTCTTCTGGTTCGTTAGTGCGGCCACGGACATTACGACGCGCATTTTCGCGGTGGAGTGCCCGTTTTGTTTTTGGTAAATTGATTTTTATCTTCATCACACGAGCAATAATCTTACTAAAGAAGTTTTCGAGTGTTAGATTTAATCTTGTGGTCGCTAGAAGGCTCAGTAAGATGGCAATCATTGCCGAAGTATAAACCATGCTCACAACATATGGGGCAATGGCCATAAAGAAGATAAAAGCGATAGCACTAAGAATGAAGATTGTATAAAGGGAAGTTAAACTCATTGTTAAGCCTAATTTTTCTTTTTCTTCACTATTTAAATCACGGAATAAACTATCGCGTTTAACATCGTGTTGGTAATTATGGATGATCGCGTTAATAAGCGCGACAACAAGGACCGCAACGAGGGCGCCAAGCGCGGTTAAGGGGTGAACACTAATTCTTGTGACAATAAAGAATAAGAGAACGCCTAAACTCACACTACTTGTGACTAGAAGATTACTAAGTCCCTTAGCTAGGCCAAAACGAAGAGCCATATATATAGATGTAAAAGCTATCGTAATTAGACTAACGAGAACGACTGAATTAAGTGAAGGTGATAATGCTTGTTTTTGTACGTGCTTAACCGAAACCTCAGCAAGCGGATCAATTTGATTTGTAATATTTTCAAGCGCGTCTACTAGAGGCACTGGACTATTATCACTAATATCGTACATACCATTAACGAAGGAATATGTAACTTCTTCCTCGCCTGTAAAGCCCCCGTGTATATTATAAACAAGGTACGTGTATTTAGTAGTAATCTCGTTTTCGCCTTCACCAGTTTTAGTGGAATAATCATGTGTTTCATATGATACCAAGTCACCATCTTTTATTAAGTCTAGGGACTTACCATTAATCATGATACTGCTCAAAATTTGATCAGGACTAGAATATTCAGCATTAGACGTAATTGGACTACCTTCGTTAAGACGGAAATAAACACGTGTTATATTACTATCTTGAACTTGAAGATTTAATGGTGTGCGACCAATGCCAGCAAAAACACTAACAGTGACAATACCAGCAACAAGCATGGCAGCAAAGAAACCAGTGTACATGATTGATTTATTGTTAGGGTTGGTTTTGGCAAAGCGACCGAAGTAACTTGGTTTTTCATTTTCTAATAGATTAGGAACTTTACCTTCATCAATGCCATAAACTGTAAAGTTTTTTTGCGTTGATGTATTGTTAGCTAAAAGCCAGTGGAGAATAGAATTATGGAGTAAAATCGAAACCAAACTGACAATACTACCAAAAATTAGCACTGTTCCAAAGCCAATGACGGCCGGACCAGCTGTAAAGTAAGAAACGACACCGATAATAAGAAAAATCACAATCGCATCAAGGTTATAAATTGAGGAACGACGATTCGCCTCGATATGTGCTTTTTTGAAAGAACGACCGCGATAAACTTCATTTCTAAATTTCGTTAAATAAGTAACACTACCAAATACGGAAAGGAGGCCGACAAAAATAAAGCCTATAATCGCACTTGTCGAGATTTCAACCGTAATGGCATTAAATAAGAGGAAGGTACCTAATAAGGTCAGCATAAAACTCGACACAGTCGCGAATACTGGCAGTCTATAAATGATGCCAAGCATAATAAAGATAAATGCGAATGCTAGACCAGCCGACACAATCGTTCTTGATAAGGCCACTCTATCTATTTCACCAAATGTTAAGAGTGACTCAACACTAGGAGAGATTAAACGGTTCTCAAATAAGAATTCAACATCATAATTAAGTGTTCCGGCGTTAAAGACATTAACCATGTAACGAGCTGTGTCACTGGCCTCTTTAATTTGGGCTGTTGTATAACTATTTTGTTCGTTGTAGCCGTCAATTGGGCTTGCAACTGCAATTTCAGTTTTGGCTTCGTCCCAGAAAATCGATCTATAGTCAAAACTTAAAAATAACTTACCAGCCATTTCATTATCTTCTTGGGCCTTGCCAAAAGAGTCTGTATCAGCATTAAAATCGCTCCACATGACAATTTTTGCATTATCAACAATGGCAGGTTGGCTACCATCCTCGGTTGAGGTTTGTTCTTCTTGTTGGATTTTTTCGGCAACAGAGACAATATTATCTTGAAACCATTTTGGATTACTTAGAGGAATAACAATAAAAGGGTAAGGACCGCGATATTCAATGCGGGCTTTGACACCATCAAACATTTCTTCGGCACTAGCAATGGCCGTTGTTTCATCATCTTTAGCTATTCTAATAGTGAAATTAGCATTGTAGTTAAGATAAACGCGGAGACGGTTGTATTGATTATCACTTGTAAGAGCGGCAGTCGCCCGAATAGTATCATCGCCTTCTTTTGAAAGTTGATATTCACTGACACCAAATGTTTCCATTCTTTGATCCATGACATCAAAAATTTCATCAAGAGCGCCTTCCGCTAAACCATCTTCAGTGGTATTACTAGCCTTGTTTCTAATTTGGTACGTAAATTCACGCCCACTAGTATATTCAAGGTTTGAGTTAAGATTACGAATAGGTGTAAAGAAGTTTAAGGCCGTGGCCACAATCAGGGTGACGGCTAGACTTATATATGCAATTAAGCGACGCATGTTAAATTCCTCCAATTATAAATGAAAATTACTACGAAAATATATCGCTTTAATAGAATACTATTTTATAGTATAAATTTCAACAACGATTTGCATGTAATTTGTAAAAGTTTTTTCTCTTAATTTTAT
>Ga0265295_1005952_pt1 | contig 15111 bp, 11 predicted proteins | sample Munlansysbiofilm_FD_192503 | JGI IMG/M metagenome (GOLD analysis project Ga0265295, IMG submission 192503) | Leachate microbial communities from a municipal landfill in Southern Ontario, Canada - Methane capture system biofilm | ecosystem: Engineered > Solid waste > Landfill > Unclassified ... | reverse complement strand
CCCGCCGCTCCAGTACCTGCCCTGACTAAAGGCACTGTTTGCAATGCCAAATTCGGATATAAACAGCGCGAAAGGCGGAGAGCCGGTAACTGCGATAAATCCTGCCAGAAACATGCCGCCAGACCAGGGGCAGCGTCTTAATGCTCCCTGGGCAACATCGGTGGTCTTGCCCCCAAAAGCACGGTGAATATTGCCGGCAGAGAGAAAAAGCACACCTTTTGCAAAACCATTGGCCAGCAGATGGTAAAAAACGCTGAAAATCGCACCTTTGCCAAGCCCAAGCCCGATGGCCATGATACCGACATGCTCTACACTTGAGTAGGCAAGCATCCGTTTGAAATCATTTTGCCTTGCCATAAACATTGCTGCAACTGCCATTGACAAAAGCCCCATTACAAGCAGCAGTTGCTGTACAAAAGAATGTAAAACCGCTGTGGCAAGGCTTATCTGATAAACCCGGGCAATGGCAAGAAAAGCGCAGGTAACCAGCCCGCCGGAAAGCAATGCCCCCACAAGCCCGGGAGCCTCGCCATAGGCATCAGGTTTCCAGGTATGCAAAGGTGCCAGTCCAAGCTTGGTGCCAAAACCGGTCAGCATAAAGATAAAGGCAACATGCAGCCAGTGGCGATCAAGCATTTCCCCTTTTTGCAGCAGCTCTGGCAAAAGCAATGTTGCTCCCAGACCGGAAAGGTGGGTGGCATAACCCAGAAATAAAAGCCCCAAAAGGGCAAGGGCAATCCCCACAGAGCAGATCAGCAGATATTTCCAGGTGGCCTCAATGGAACGGGCATTGCGGTTAAAGTAGATCAGCGGTGCCATGGCAATGGTGGTGGCTTCAATAGCCACCCACATAAGCCCCAGGTTCTGGCTTAAACAGACAAGGGACATGGCTGCCAGACAAAGCAGCATCCCCAGACAAAGCACACGGTTGGGACGGCGTGGACGGTATGAAAGATAACCCACTGTGTAAAAGCTGCATGTGCAAAATAATGTGCTGATGCCAAGCAGTGACACTTTGCCCAGTGGATCAAGCAGAATCCAGCCGTTATGGTGGGTTGTTTGCGTGGTAAATACAAGATACAGCGTAACCAGCAGGTGCAAAAGAGCAATACCAGGCAAAAACTTCGGGCGCAGCCTGTTATCAGATATCAGCCAAAGTATAAATGCCCCAAAAAACGGCAGCAGCACCAGCAGGTGAATCATTGGCTATTCCTCCCGCAATGCCTGTAAACGCGAGGTATCAATTGAAGAAAATTCTCGACTTATATGGTTAATTACAATTCCCATTACAAAAATCCCCACCAAAAGATCAAGTAATGCACCGGTTTCTATCATAAACGGCATTACCTCACCCAGCAAAAGCCCGAAAATAAAGATGCCATTTTCAAGCACCAGATAGCCAAGTACTTGCGATATTGCTTTTTTACGGGTGGTAATCAGTAAAAAACCGCTGGCTATGGTGGCTATGGATGCCGGTACCACAATCAGGTCACGATGTTCTGCTGCCAGTGGCAGCTGTTCGGCAAACAAAAATGCCAAAGCCGTAAAAATCGCCCCTGCCATAAGTGATGGCAGATAGCCCAGAAACGGTTCCATTTCACGCCTTATGCGGGCTTTTTTAACCGCATTGCTGATGAAATAAGGAATTAGCCCTCCTTTTACCAAAACAATGCAGATGGTAATCAGAGCCAGATGCACTGAAAAAGGGTGTAAAAGCCAGGGGATAATTCCCAGAATCACCCCCTGCACTGCAACAGCACGGATGGCAAAAGCAAGCCTGCTGGTGCCAAGCAGCACCAGATTGATTAAAAGCACCAGCACCAGTAGTTGATCGGCAATCTCGATCATTTATGCATTACCTCAAGGACAGCAGCATGGCAAAAGCCGACAAAACAACAGCAGTAGCCAGCAGTTGTGGTATCCGCACCAGCCGCAAACGTGCCATTACCGATTCTACAGTGCCGATGAGCACAGCCAGCAGCAACATGCAGACTATAAATAATATCCAGCCATATAAAGGGTTATCTGCCTTAAACGGTAAAAGCAGATTCACCAGAAACGCACCCAGTACAAACAGTTTTACCGATGCAGCGTACTGGATAAACCCGAAACCAGGACCACTGTGATCAAGCACCATTACTTCATGAATCATGGTTAATTCAAGGTGCGTGTTTGGGTCATCAAATGGTATGCGGCAGTTTTCAGCCAACAAAACCACAAACATAGCCCCTGCCAGCAGTAATATTACAGCCCCTCCCTGCATCCATTGCATACCTGTCAAAGCGATAAAAATATCTGTAAGTGACAAACCTTTGCCCAGCCTTGCCAGAGTAATCAGGATAAAAAACAGGGCAGGCTCCACCAGGCAGGCAAAACTTACTTCACGGGCTGCCCCCATTCCTTCAAATGAAGAACCGGTATCAAGGGCAGCAGCAGCGGTAAAAAAACGGGACAAAGCAAAGAGATAGGCAAACAAAATCATATCTCCGTTAAAGGAGATTAAAGCCGGACTGCCGGCAAGGGGAACCAAAAGCGCGGCAGTTAAGGTTGCAGCCAGGGTAATTACCGGTCCGGCACGAAACAGCCAACTGGTTACGTTACTAAAGACTGCATCTTTACGCATCAACTTGGCTAAATCATAATAAGGTTGCAGTAGTGGAGGACCTTGCCTGCCGGCAAAGATTGATTTGGTGCGGTTGATTACCCCCAAAAGCAGCGGAGGCATCAGCAGAAGGAGTAAAATATGCGGGATTATTTGAAAAAGATACATGCCCTGCTCCAGAGCAGAAAGAAACGACAAAAGATACGTTGTTTTATAAACTTGCTGTTTTCCTGCCGATAAAAACTAAAGTATGGTATAAAAAGCTGTCCGTCAAGGTAGAAACCGGTATAAGCTTACACAATAACATTGTTACAACAGCAGCTCTGTAAAATCGCCTCTGCTGCTTTTTTGCAACTTGCTGAAAATCCTGTTCAGATAAATCCACACAAAAGGAAAACTGCTTTTATGTCGCTGGCTTACCTCCTGTCAGATCCAACGTCATTACTGCTTATTGCAACTGCACTGGCTGCGTTTTCCGGCATTCCTTCTGTTTTTATGCAAAAAACCGGTAAAAGCGCACAAAAACTGGCTGCATTCCTGCTATTTCTGTCAACACTTTCCGGTCTGGCAGCTGCCATTATCTGCCTGCTTCTGGGTAATGGAAACGCTTATCAGCTGTTGCTGCCAATCCCTTTTGGTCCCCATCTGATTTCCCTTGATCCGCTTTCAGCAATTTTCTGCATCCCGATTATACTGGTTTCGTTTGTCTGTTGTATTTACGGCATTGGCTACCGTCCGGCGGACAGATTCCCAGAGACAAGCAGCAAACTGATGCTGTTTTACGGACTTTTAACTGCGTCGCTTCTGTTTGTGCTGCTTGCAAAATCAACAGCAATATTCCTGCTGGGCTGGGAAGTAATGGCATTATCAGCCTATTTTGTACTGACAACCGATGATGAAAAGCAGGAAGTACGTAATGCCGGCACACTTTACATCATCTGTACCCACACCGGCACCTTGATTCTTTTTGCCATGTTTGCACTGCTGGCAACTGCCAAAGGAAGCTTTATACTGCCACAACCTGGCAGTCTTAACGGTTCTGTAGCCCTTGCAACCGGTATTTTTATTACCGCTCTTTTGGGTTTTGGTCTTAAAGCCGGCGCAATGCCGTTGCATATCTGGCTGCCTGGTGCCCATGCAAATGCACCCAGCCATATCTCTGCCATTATGTCAGGAGTAATACTTAAAATAGGGGTTTACGGTCTGGTGCGGATGCTTTCATTTTTTTACAACATACCGCTTTGGTGGGGGCTGTGCATCATGTGTATCGGCATTATATCCGGTGTGGCAGGGGTAGCCTTTGCCATTGGACAGCACGATCTGAAGCGGCTTTTGGCGTATCACAGCATAGAAAACATCGGCATTATATATATCGGAATCGGATTGGCAGTTTTTGGTCTGGCATCAGATCTGCCCCTTTTGGTGCTTTTGGGGATGGGCGGTGCACTTTTACATGTTATCAACCACGCTCTTTTCAAGGGGCTTTTGTTTCTTGGCGCAGGTGCCGTAATCCAAGGGGTGGGCAGCAAAGAGCTGGAGCGGATGGGAGGACTGCTGCGACAGATGCCGCTTACCGCACTGTTTTTCCTGATTGGTGCTGTGGCAATCTGCGGGCTTCCGCCGTTAAACGGTTTTGCAAGTGAATTTCTGATTTATCTGGGGCTTTTAAACTCACTGCTGCATGAACAGGCACTTGCTGCCATAGCTGCACCTTTTCTGGCACTGATTGGCGCACTGGCTGTTGCCTGTTTTGTCAAAGTGTTCGGGATTGTGTTTTCAGGAATCCCACGCACTGAAGCAGCCCGCAAATGCCAGGAACCGCCCAGACCGATGCTGGCTGCCATGCTGTTTTTAACCCTGTGCTGCCTGGTAATCGGGCTTGTACCCATGTTGTTTACTCCATTACTTGATAGCGCAGTTGCTGCCTGGTATCCGGCTCTGGTGCATACCGGAGACCATCGGCTGGCAACAATTGCACCACTTTGGGTTATCTCAATTACTGCCATGGTGTTACTACTGCTAATTTTCATCTTAAGCCGGATAAACCGCCGTAAAGATACCGATCAATACGCAGAGACCTGGGGCTGTGGCTACCTTGCCCCCACCAGCAGGATGCAGTACAGCGCAAGCTCTTTTGCGGATACACTGGTTGGACTTTTTGCAGGCATATTACGTCCGGATAGCCGCAAACCACTGATAAGTGGGTCTTTTCCTGCCCCTTCAAAATTCTCCAGCCATCAGCCAGAAACAGTACTTGAGCGGATTTACCTGCCATTTCTTGCCTGGAGCAACAACAGACTTGCACCACTGCGCCAGCTGCAACATGGACACCTGCACCTTTACATCCTCTATATTTTACTGACTCTGGTTGTGCTGCTTTTTATTCCGGTGTAACAACAATCACAACGCCTGCCTTATTGCCTTTTCACCATTAGAACCTTCTGAAAACAATTGCCAACTCTGTACAATAAAAAAATGTTCTACCAACTGCAACCTGGCTGCGGTTACGAATAGCTATTGACATTTTGTCCATAAAGGATAAGAAATATCAGGTTAATTAGAAATACTTGTATCTGAGTACAAAACGTAGCGAAACAGGAGAGCAAGGATGAACATTATCACATTAAGTCAGTTGCAATTTGCAGCCACGGCATTATTCCACTGGATTTTTGTGCCGCTAACCCTTGGGCTGTCCATTATGGTTGCCTGGATGGAGACAAAGTATGTAACCACCGGCGATGAAACCTGGCTAAGAATGACCAAGTTCTGGGGCAAGCTGTTTTTGATTAACTTTGCCCTCGGCGTGGTTACCGGCATCACCATGGAGTTTCAGTTTGGTATGAACTGGTCTGAGTACTCCCGCTATGTTGGTGATATCTTTGGCGCACCCCTCGCCATTGAGGCAACAGTGGCGTTTTTTCTGGAATCTGTTTTCATCGGGCTTTGGGTGTTTGGCTGGAACAAGGTATCAAAGACAGTTCATGCTGCTGCCATCTGGCTGGCTGCGCTTGCCACCAACCTTTCTGCCCTGTGGATTTTGTTGGCAAACGCCTGGATGCAGCGTCCGGTGGGCTTTGTATTTAACAATGACCGCGCAGAGATGAGTGATTTTGTGGCTCTCATCACCAACCCTTACGGATGGGTCAAATTTTTCCATACTGTGCTATCTGGATACGCTTTGGCAGCTTTCTTTATTATGGGTATTTCAGCGTGGCATCTGCTGAAGAAAAATGAAACCGACTTCTTCAAACGTTCCTTCCGAATGGCTGCTGTCTGGGCTTTGGTTGCATCACTGCTTACAGCACTTACCGGCGATTTCCATGCTGTTGATATTGCCAAAACACAGCCTTCAAAATTTGCAGCCATGGAATCCCAATGGGAAACCGAGCGCGGTGCCGGTATGAAGCTTCTGCTGGTGCCCAATCCATTTGGTGAAGGCAACCTGGTTGAAGCATTTACCGTACCCAAGGCCTTAAGCTTTATGGCGTTTAAAGACTTTAACGCCGAGGTTACCGGTCTAAACGATATCCACCCTGATCTACGCCCCATGGTAACACCGGTATTTATCAGCTTCAGAACCATGGCTGGCATCGGTACCTTTATGATTATTGTCAGCCTGGCAGCAGTATTTCTCTCCCGCAGAGAAAACTTCCCCAGCTGCAAGGCTTTTTTAATACTGATGGTGGCATCCATCCCTGCCCCTTATCTGGCGCAGCAAACCGGCTGGCTGGTGGCAGAGCTTGGTCGTCAGCCCTGGGTTGTATACGGAGTGATGAAAACCGCTGATGCTGTTTCAAAATCCATAACAGTAAGCCAGGTGTTGCTGTCTTTGGCAGGATTTACAGTACTTTATGGACTTTTGGGAATTATAGATATCTATCTGCTGGTTAAATACGCAAAACTTGGACCTGATAAAGACACAACAAAAATGCTTGACCTTGGCGGGGAGGAATAATTTTATGGATATATCAGTATATCAAACCATCTGGTTCGTGCTGTGGGGCGTACTTTGGGCAGCCTACTTTATGACTGACGGCTTTGTACTTGGCACCGGCTACCTTTCTGCCTTTATCGCCAAAACCGATACAGAAAAGCGGGTTTTAATCAATACCGTAGGACCTGTATGGGGCGGCAATGAGGTATGGCTGATCACCGCTGGCGGTGCAACTTTTGCTGCTTTTCCCACCACCTACGCACTAATGTTCAGCAACCTTTACACTGCCTTGCTTTTGCTGCTTTTCAGCCTGATTGTGCGTGGAGTTTGCTTTGAGTTTCGCGGCAAGCTGGAAAATGAAACCTGGAAGAAATCCTGGGATATTGCAACTATCATCTCCAGCCTTTTACCTGCGCTACTTTTTGGTGTAGCTTTCGGCAATATTTTCAGCGGCATCCCGATGTACAATGACTTTGATGTACTTTACTTCAGATACGAAGGCTCACTACTTGGCCTGCTTAACTCCTACGGTTTATTGACCGGACTGCTTTTTGTAATGCTATTTGCTGTACATGGTGCGCTTTACCTTTCCATTAAAACCGTTGGTGATCTGCGGGAACGCTCTGCAAAAATGGCCAACAGACTGTGGCCAGTGCTGTTGGTAGTGGCTGTACTGTTCCTTGGTCATACCTGGTGCGCCACCAGACTTTATGACAATTATATGAAAGCACCGCTTTTACTGATTATCCCACTGATAGCTGTCGTATCACTAGTGTTGATCAAGGTTTTTGCAGGCAAAGGTGAAAACAGCAAGGCATTTGCTTTTTCATGTCTGACCATTGTTTTTATAGTATTTACCGGTGTTGCCGGGCTTTTCCCCAATCTGCTGCCTTCAAACCTGAATCCAGCATCAAACCTGACCATCTACAACTCTTCCTCCAGTCTGCTGACCCTTAAAATCATGACTGGCGTGGCGTTTGTAATGGTGCCGATTATTATCTGCTACAAAGTATGGGTGTACCGCATCTTCAACGCGCCGGTACGCAAGGAAGATGTACTGCAAGACCCCCATGCCTACTGATTGCTGCTGCAAAATCGCTGAGATCACAGGGCACGGCACGCCGTGCCCTACAGGGTTGTAGACACAAAATCATAACTCCCCACCTCGTCATTCTGCAGGAAGCGTTAGCGAACTTGCAGAATCTAAAATCAGGCAGGATGCCGACTGTACTACTCCAATAATGATCAAAATAATGTTTTGATTGATATCAGGCATTGATGCAGTATAGTGGTATAGTTAGTCTGGTTTTAACAAAAATGGAGGAGTAGTTATGGAAACGGCAACTTTAAGCATAAAACATTGGGGCAACAGTCTTGGTGTCCGTTTGCCTGCCAACATAGCTAAAGCAGCTAATTTATTTGCTGATATGCAGGTCGATATATCTGTTGAGGGTGATAAGGTTATTATTGCCCCTGATCGCAAAGCCGCTCTTACCCTTGAACAACGTTTGGCTTTATTTGACCCAAAGCAGCACGGTGGTGAAGCTATGATGACAGAAGAAACCATAGGGGCAGAAGAGTGGTAAAGCGTGCCAAAGATTGGGTGCCAGATCGCCAGGAAATAATCTGGATAGATTGCAACCCGCAGCGTGGTAAGGAAATGCGCGATATGCACCCATTTTTGGTCCTATCCCCCAGGGTTTTTAATGAAAAAACCTCTCTGGTTATTGGCTTACCTATGACCACCGCCACTTACAATGCAACTAATCCTTTTGCTGTGGTTGCTGGTGTAGCAAAAAAAGGCAAAAAAACAGGTGCTGCAAGTTATATTCTTTGCCATCAGCCTAAATCCTTTGACTGGACTTGCAGAAGTGCCAGCCCTCATCCTGACAAACGTGTTTCTGAAGCTGTTTTTGCACAAGTGCTTGAAATAACTAACCAGATAATGCAGTTAACCCCCAATTAATGCTTACCTCCTGTTCCTGATCACATGGTTGTAGACACAAAATCACTCCCCACCTCGTCATTCTGCAGGAAGCGTTAGCGAACTTGCAGAATCTAAAAACCTAGATCCTGCGACTAAAGCGCAGGATGACAGATTTTGGGTACGCAGGATAACAATTTCTGGTGCGTAACAGGGCACGGCACGCCGTGCCCGTACATTTTACAATCTACCGCTGCAATCAATTTGTACGGGCATGGCGTGCCATGCCCTGACAGTTATTTAACCTGATACCAGAATTTAACCTGTCTTACCTTGGCATCAGCAGTTTTAAATTTGCTGATTATCCCATACCTGCCTTTTGCAGACATCTGTATATCTGCACCAAAATGACCATGCATCCCCACCAGTTCTTTTACCTGCTCACTTTTATCAGGTCCGATAACCTTTATTCTGGCTTCTCCACTGGTAATGGCACTGTTATCTTTCATATCTTGCAATGATAATGAAACATGGTGGGTTTCTTTAACCCCTTTGGGCATTTTCATCCCCATAGCTTTCATCGCTTCTTTCATGGTCTGCACTGTAAAAACAGCCTTTACTCCATCAATAATCTCTTCATGGGCAGCACCGCCCATCTGCGCATGTTTGCCCATATCATGCTTACCATGTTCTGCTGCAAAAACTGTTGAAGCTGCCATTATCAAAACTGTTACCAGTGTAATTATCTGTTTTTTCATCCTTGTTTTTCCTTTCATGTTTAAAATCAATGCTTTATCCCCGAATACTTCAGCTTCCCCTTTGCCAGCTCGCGTTTTTTCATCAGCACAAAAATCACCGGTGTCATAATCAGTACATGTATGGCTGATGAAACCATGCCACCGATCATGGGAGCCGCAATCGGTTTCATCAGATCAGCACCTGTGCCACTTGACCATAAAATGGGAACCAGCCCGATCAGCGAAACTGCCACAGTCATCAGCTTTGGTCGCAGCCGCAACACTGCCCCTTCAAAAGTTGCATCGTAAATATCCTGTTCTGTCACCTCCCCTTGCAAAAGTTTTTTGTCCAGAGCTTCATGCAGATAAATCACCATTACCACCCCTGTTTCCACTGCAATGCCGTAAAGGGCAATAAAACCAACCCATACTGCCACCGACATGTTGTAACCAAGGGCAGATACCAGATAAACACCTCCCACCAGGGCAAAAGGCACCGAAAGCATTACCATTGCCGCCTCAAGGGCAGAGTGAAAAGTAAAATAAAGCAGGATGAAAACAATCAGCATCCCTGCCGGAACCAGTATTTGCAACGTTGCCTTGGCACGTATCTGATTTTCCCACTGGCCAGACCAGGACAGATAGTAGCCTGACGGCAGTTTAAGCTGCTCTTCCAGAACCTGTTTGGCATCATTAACAAAGCCTCCCATATCCCTGTCACGCACGTTTAGAAATACAATGGAGCGCAAAAGTCCGCCCTCGCTGTTGATTTCTGCCGCGCCGGTGGAAACCCTGATTTTAGTCACCAAAGATAACGGCACCTGGGTGCCCTCGTTACTGCTGACCAGTATCCGCCCAATGGCAGCAATGTTGTCACGATAATCCCGCAGATAACGGATGCGCACAGGAAAGCGTTGCCGCCCTTCCACAGTTGTGGTCAGTGTTTCACCCCCAAGGGCAGTGGAGATAACATCCTGTATCTCTGCAACGCCAATGCCGTAACGTGCCGCTGCTTCACGGTCAACCTCTATATCCAGATAATTGCCACCGGCAATCTGTTCTGCCACCACATCAGCAGCACCTGGTACTGTTTTAAGTATTTTTTCAGCCTGCACAGCCAAATCATGCAAAACTGTTAAATCATTGCCAAATATCTTAACGCCAAGATCAGTACGCACCCCGGTTGAAAGCATGTTTATCCGGTTAATAATCGGTTGTGTCCAGCCGTTACGCACCCCTGCCTGTTGCAGTTTGCTATCCAGTTCGGCAACGATATCCGTTTTTTTCAAACCAGGTCGCCATTTTTCTTTGGGCTTTAAAATAATGATTGATTCAAACATGGAAACCGGTGCCGGATCAGTGGAAGTCTCTGCGCGCCCCACCTTGCCCAGTACATGCTCAACCTCGGGAACAGATTTAATAATGGCATCTTGCACCTGAATAATCCGCTTGGCTTCAGTAATTGATACATTGGGCAAAGTTACCGGCATGTAAAGTAGCGAACCTTCATCAAGGGGTGGCATAAACTCGCTACCTGTGTTCATAAACAACGGTATCGCCACCAGCAGGGCAACCAGATTAAGGGCAATGGTGGTTTTTTTCCATTTAAGTACAAAGCGGATAACTGGTGCATAAAGCCGGATAAAAAAAGCAGATACCGGATTTACTTCTTCCTTTGGCATTTTGCCCCGCACCAGATAGTAAATAAGCACCGGCACCAAGGTAATGGCAATAAAAGCAGAGCCAACCATGGAAAAGGTTTTGGTAAAAGCAAGGGGATGGAAGAGTTTGCCTTCCTGACCTTCCAGCATAAAAACAGGCACAAAGGACAAGATAATAATGGCAAGGGAAAAGAAAATAGCCCTGCCCACCTGTTTGGCAGAGCTAATGACCACCTGCAACCGTTTTTCATCGCGCTCTTTTTCCGGCAGTTCTGAAAGATGGCGGTAACAGTTTTCCACCATAATTACCCCGGCATCCACCAGCACACCAATGGCAATGGCTATACCGCCCAAAGACATGATGTTGGAGCTTACCCCCAGCATTTTCATGGTGATAAAGGCGATTAAAACCGCAATGGGTAAAGTAATCACAATCACCAAAGCACTGCGAAAATGCAGCAGAAAAGCAAAGACCACCAATGAAACCACAATGGATTCTTCAGCCAGAGCTTTTTTAAGGGTGCTGATGGCACGGCTGATCAGATCAGAGCGATCATAAGCGGTTTTGATGGTTACACCAGGTGGCAGCCCTTTTTCCAGCGCGGCTATCTTCTCTTTCACTCGGTCAATCACATCTTTGGCGTTTTCACCGTAACGCATGACAACAACGCCACCCACCGCCTCACCTTCACCGTTAAGATCAAGCAGCCCGCGGCGGATGGCACCGCCTGTCTGCACTGTACCCAAGTTTTTGACAAAAACAGGGGTGCCACTTTGGTTTGCGCCCACCACGATATTTTCCAGATCAGCCCTGGTTTTAAGATAGCCCTGACCACGGATCAGATATTCGGCATCAGCCTGCTCAAGCAACCTGCCGCCCACATCCTGATTTGCACCTTGCACAGCCTTCATCACCTGAGCAGTGCTGATCCGGTACGCCTGCAATTTCACAGGATCAAGGTCAATCTGATACTCCCGCACCATGCCAGCAATGGAAGCAACCTCTGATACGCCCGGGACAGTATTAAGCTGATAGCGTACAAACCAATCCTGCAAACTGCGCAACTGCTCCAGGTCATACCCCTTACCTTCAAGGGTATACCAGAAAATATGCCCAACTCCGCTGCCATCAGGACCAAGAGCCGGCACCGCACCAGCTGGCAGCAGGGCAGCTGCGTAATTCAATCGCTCCAGCACCCTTGTCCGTGCCCAGTAAATATCTGCCTTATCCTCAAAAATCACATAAATCATGGAAAAGCCGAAAGCACTGGAGGCACGTACAGCCTTAACCTGCGGCAGCCCCTGCAAATTTGCTGCCAGCGGATAGGTGACCTGATCTTCCACCACTTGAGGAGAACGCCCCGGATACTCAGTGAACACAATCACCTGGTTATCCGAAAGGTCGGGAATGGCATCCACCGGTGTTTTCCAGACTGCCCAAGCTCCCCAGACAATGATGAACATAAAGAAAATCAGTACAAAAACCCGATTACGGGCAGAATATTCGATAATTTTTTCAATCATGATTGTTTACAGCTCCAGATCATCCATACTCATATCGTCCATATCCATATCATCAGCCTCAGGAGCCTGTTTATGCTGCACACCACCTTGCAGTTGCGACTCTGAATCAATCAGATAGGCACCGGATACTGCCACCATTTCTCCTGGTTTTATGCCGGATAAAATCTGCACAAACTGATCGTTACGCTGCCCTGTCTGCACAGTACGGGGTACAAATACATTTGATTCTGCCTCCACCCAGACCGTCTGTTGCCTGCCTGAATCAAGCAAAGCAGTTACGGGAACTGTCACCGCTGCATCGACTTGCACACTGATCCGACCATCAACAAACATGCCTGGTTTTAGCTGCATCCCCGGATTGGCAAGCACTGCCCGCGCTTTGACAGTGCGGGTCTGCTGATCCAGGAAAGGGTAGATATAGTTGATTTTGCCCTTCAGAACCTGCCCAGGCAGCGCATTGGAACGGAGATCCACCCATTGCCCCAAACGAATTTCAGCAAGTTCACTTTCATAAATCTCCAGCTCTACCCAGATGCTGGATAAATCTGCAATGCGCAGCAAAGGATCACCCAGGTTCAGGTATTGTCCCCGTTGCACCAGTTTTTCCACCACCACGCCGGAAAGCGGGGTGTAAACCGGCAGCCTTACAGCTGCTGTCCTTGTTTTTTCCAACTGTGCAAGCTGTTTTTCCGGCATACCAAAAAGCAAAAGCCGCTGACGTGCCGCAGCCACCATTGCTTCAGCATTTTGCCCAGCCCCTTCAGGCTGGCCGCCCTGCAAACGGTCACGGTTTGCAAGAGCCAGCAGATACTCCTGCTGACCGGCAAACAGTTCCGGAGAGTACAGCTCTGCCACCGGATGCTTCTTACTGACCAGACTGCCCACCGTATCTGCATACAAGGTGTCTATACGTCCGGCAACCCAGGCTGTTACGGTTGCTTGCCTTGATTGATCGTACTGCACCAGACCGGCAGCCGGTATTTCCTTAACCAAAGCCTGCACTTTGACCTCTGCCACTGCCACATTTGCCATTACCCGCTGACTGGCAGAAAGGGCGATATGCGCTATATTTTCAGGCAGATGCCCCACTCCATCCTGCTGGCTTTGATCTGCCTTTTTCACCAGATCCATGCCACACACCGGACAGCTACCCGGTTTTTCCTGCAAAACAAAAGGGTGCATGGGGCAGGTGTAAACCTGTGCAGCCTCTTTCTGTCCTGCTGTTTTTGCATCATTGCTCGCTGTCGTGCCAGATTTGTAAAACCAGATTACTGTGGCAGCAACCAGCAACAAAGCGACAAAGCACAAGATTAGTTTACTGTTTTGTTTCATTTAAATGACCTTTCACAGACTTTTACCAACTACTGCCTCCAGTGTTGCTGCCACAATCAGGTAATCAACCTTGCTATCCAGAAGCTTCTGCTCGTAATTTTGCAGAGCAAGCTCCTCCTCAAGCACAGCCTGATAACTGCCTTTGCCAACCTGATAATTGATTAACGCAGATTGCGCTGCCATCTTTGCCTGGGGGATAATTTCATCCTGATACAGCTCAACCAGCTGCTGCTTGGTGTTCAACTGGTAAAGACCATATGCCAAAGCAAGCTGGATGCTGTTTTCAACTGCATGTAACTGACTGGCTGCCAGTGCTGTTTCTGAAGCAGATTCTGCCTGCATAGCCCTGCGGCGTTGTTTTTGCAAAGGCAGATTGAAGGAAAGACCAAGGCTGAACATATTGTAACCCGGGTCATTGCCCATGCTGCCATGCACCGGCTCGCGGAACATATATTCAAAGGACAGGTTAAAATCCGGAAACAGCTCTTTTTGCGCCAGACGATGGGCGGCTTTGCCCTTTTCAAACTGTGCAGACAAGCTTTTAAGCTGCGGATTATGTTGGGCAGCCAGATCAGCAAGCCACTTTTCATCCGGATTAAAGGCAGGCAAAGGCAGATCCGATGGCACTGCCACCGTTGCATCCACAGAACGGTTAAGCAGATAATTCAAGGTAGTCTGCTGGCTTTTTTGTTGTTGTAAAAGCAGCAGCCGTTTTTCCAGCATCTTTGTTTTTTCAACTCCGGCTTTCAGGTATTCAAGCTGGGTTCCCTGCCCTGCCTGATAACGGGTTGCGGCTGTTGACTGCAACTGCTCCAGCAGCTCAATTTTCCTGTCCGTAATGGTCAGAGAAACATGCAGGCGATACAGATTGTACCAGGCTTCCTTAACCAGCTTTGTCAGATGAAGCTTGCGCTCATCAACATCAAAACGATAGCTTTCTGCCTCGGCTTTTGCGATTTCGGTACGCAGTTCGCGCTTGCCCCAAAACGGTAATTGCTGCGAAATACCGATAACCTTGGCTGAAGTAGCATCACGCTTAAAGTTTGCAGGATCACGCACAAGCAGATTTTGCACCCCCAGCATCAGCATCGGATCATCCAGACTGCCAGCCTGGTCAGCCTTGCTGACAAACATCTGCCAACGCGCCCTGGAAGCACCAATCTCCGGATTGTTGCTTAATGCCTCATCAATCAGGACATCAAGGCTTTCAGAACAGGCAATATTTGCGCTGACAACCAGCATGGTTGCCAACAACATAATCGTGAAAAATCTGCACCAGCCCACAAACACCTCCATTACTTTGTTTCAGAACATAATGGAAGTATGTAATCAAAAGCTGTGCCAAAAATGATAACGTATTGAAATTAAGATAATTTTTGCAAAAATGAGGTATTACA
>Ga0265295_1005950_pt1 | contig 15112 bp, 16 predicted proteins | sample Munlansysbiofilm_FD_192503 | JGI IMG/M metagenome (GOLD analysis project Ga0265295, IMG submission 192503) | Leachate microbial communities from a municipal landfill in Southern Ontario, Canada - Methane capture system biofilm | ecosystem: Engineered > Solid waste > Landfill > Unclassified ... | reverse complement strand
CGTTGGTCGTGCAGATATCCCCCACGATAACCCCGGTTCTGATCCCGGGCATAATCCTCAACAACGTCTTGCACAAAGTTTCTGTTTTACCCGATCCAGGAGAACTCATCATGTTGAGAACAAACACTTTTTTTTCTGCAAAGAACCGCCTGTTCTTTTCGGCCATGGTCTCGTTGGCCTCAAGAACTCTCTTTTGAAGTTTTATTTCCATTTTTTTATTTTCCTATATTCAGATTATACTACCTACTATCTACTACCTACTACATACTGTTCCTAATCGGCAAGCACCAGGGAAGAAATCTCAAGCTCCCGTCCAGAGAGAAGCTCCACATCACCCTGGCCGCAGGCAGGGCACTTGAAGGCCGGTCCTTCCACCACCCATTCGTGATTGCAGGCCTTGCACTTTGCCTTGACATCAATGATTTCTATCTCGAGCTTCACCCCCTCAAGCGGGGTATCCTTTGTTATCACCTCCATGCAGAACCTGAGGCTGTGCTCGACAACCGAGGCAAGCTTGCCGATCTTGAGGTTAAGCTTTTCGATCCTTGGATTTTCGATCCCGGGCGGTATGGCATCCAGGGCAATATCAACCATCTGCTGGGCAATTCCCATCTCGTGCATCTTATTTCTCCTTAACCCTTGCCATGGCCCGTTTGAAAGCATCCCTGGACAGCTCAATGGTTTGATCGTCCACACAAAAGGCAAGACGAAAATATCCTGGTCCGCTAAAGCCCGTTCCAGGCACGGCAAGAATCAGCTCATCCTGGAGAATGGAGACAAACTTCACATCATCCTCCAGGGGAGATTTAGGAAAAAGATAAAAGGCGCCCGAGGGGATCACAAAGGTAAGCCCCGCATCCTTCAAGATGTCACAGAGAAGATCCCTCTTTCTCTTATATGCTTCTATATCAACGCTTGCCCCCTGAATCAGGGGAAGGATGCGCTGCATCATGGCCGGAGCGTTTACAAAACCCAGAATCCTGTTAGTCAGGGCCAGGGCCGGCAAAAGCTTATCCCTGAAAGGAGAGGCGGGATTGACCACAATATAGCCGATCCTTTCGCCGGACAAGGAAAGATCCTTTGAATGGGAGGTGATCACAACACTGTTCTCATAGGAGGGGAATACCGGCGGAACTGGGGTACCGTCAAACACGATCTTTCGATAGGGCTCGTCGGACACAAGGTAGATAACCGTGCCGAACTTTTCTCCGGATTTGCGCAAAAGCCGACCAAGGGCGTCCAGACTCTCCTTTGAATAGATCTGGCCTGTGGGGTTGTTGGGCGAGTTTATCATCATCACCTTGGTTTTCGGTGTGATGGCCCTTTCGATGGCGGCAAGATTCAGGGTAAAGTCCGGGTTGGCCTCAACAGTCTTGAGCACCCCCCCGTGGTTTTCGGCATAGGAGGTGTACTCCACAAAAAAGGGCCTTGTGACCAGCACCTCTTCTCCCGGGTTGAGAAGGGCCTTCAGCACAACGTTGAGCCCGCCTGCCGCTCCGCAGGTGATGACAATATCATCGGCTGCCAGAACCGCTCCCTGCTCATCGCCGATATTTTCGGCAATGCTCTTTCTCACGTGGGGGTAACCTGTGTTGGGCATGTAACCATGAACGTTTTCCCCCCTTTCACAGGCGACCCTTTCAAGGGCCTCCTGAAATGCTTGTGGAGGTTCAAGGTTGGGATTGCCGATGCTGAAATCAAACACATTTTCAGCTCCGTGTTCCGCCTTGAGCTTTGTCCCCTGTTCAAACATCTTTCTGATCCAGGAGGATTTGGAAAGGGTCTCTTCGATCTTCGCTGCTATGGTCATGGATTACTGCTCCCTTGTTCGATAAAATTCATGTTTAAAGGCCAGGAAACGGCCCTGATTGATGGCATTGCGCATTCTGTGCATCAGGTCAAGGTAATAATGAAGATTGTGAATGGTGTTGAGGCGATAGGCCAGAAGCTCACGGGACTTATAAAGGTGGCGCAGGTAGGCCCGGCTGTAATTCCGGCAGGTATAGCAGGAACATTCGGAATCAACCGGTTCCTTGTCAAACCTGAAACGCGCGTTGGAGATATTCATGGTTCCAAACGAGGTAAAGAGCTGGCCGTTTCTGGCGTTCCTGGACGGCATCACACAGTCGAACATGTCAACCCCCATGCCGGCAAGTTCCACAAGGTTCTCAGGTGTTCCCACTCCCATCACATATTTGGGCTTGTGGGCTGGAAGCAGGGGTACCGTATGATCGGCCATCTCGTACATAAGTTCCGTGGGCTCACCAACGCTCAATCCCCCAATGGAATAACCGGGAAAATCAAGGTCGACAAGCTGGGTTGCCGACATGGACCTAAGATCTGAATACATGCCGCCCTGGACAATGCCGAACAGGTTGTTCACCTGGCCGTTTTCGATCCAGCGATCCCTGCCCCGCCGGGCCCACAGGGTGGTCTTTTCCAGAGCAATCATGGCCTCTTTTTTCGTTGCTGGATACCCCATGCACCAGTCAAGGGACATCATGATGTCAGATCCAAGAACGGTCTGGATCTCAACGGCCTGCTCTGGTGTAAAAAGGTGGGGGGAACCGTCAATGTGGGACTGGAACGACACCCCCTCGTCCTTGAATTTTGCAAACTTCGCAAGGGAAAAAAACTGAAATCCGCCGCTGTCGGTAAGGATGGGCCTGTCCCAGTTCATGAAACTGTGGAGACCGCCCATATGGGCCATGACTTCACACCCTGGTCTTAAATAGAGATGATAGGTGTTACCGAGAATTATCTGGGCCTGGCAGGACTTCAGTTCCTCAACAGACACCGACTTCACCGAGCCGAGGGTTCCAACAGGCATGAAGATAGGGGTTTCGATCACCCCGTGGGCCGTTGTAATCCTTCCTGTCCTTGCCCGGGTTTCCATGGACTGATTTAAAATATCAAAGGTGAGCATGGTTTCCTTTTAATCTATGAGCATGGCATCGCCATAGCTGAAGAATCGGTAATTTGATTGAATGGCCTCCTGATAGGCCCTGAAAACCTCATTTTTTCCGGCAAATGCCGAAACCAGCATTAGCAGTGTCGATTCGGGCAGATGAAAGTTGGTAATCATGGCATCAACAATCTTGAACCTGTAGCCGGAATAGATAAAGAGGTCACACACGCCGCTGCCGGCCCTTATTTTCCCATTTTCATCCGCACCATACTCAAGGGTTCTGACACTTGTGGTTCCCACGGCCACCACCCTTCGGCCCTGCTCTTTTGCAAGGTTGACGGCAGCGGCTGTTTCCCGGGAGATATCAAACATCTCCCTGTGTATCTGATGATCCCTTATGTCGTCCACCCTGACCGGAACAAAGGTGCCATAACCCACATGCAGGGTGATCGCACAGAACTCTACGCCCCTTGCCCCGAGCTTGTCCATGAGGGTATCTGTAAAATGAAGCCCTGCGGTGGGAGCCGCAACAGCTCCATCCCTTGCCGCATAAACGGTCTGATACCCTGTCTCGTCCTCCGGTTCAACCCCGTTAATGCGCTGGATATAGGGAGGAAGGGGCAGCTGACCGTGGCGCCTGATCGCCTGAACAAGATCCCCGTCACAGGAAAACTTAAGTTCAAAAAGGGGACCCTTCCTTGCCGCAACCCTTGCAGCGATCCCATGGCCAAGCTCGAGCAAGGCTCCAGGTTTGGGGCTTTTCGAGGCCTTTACAAGGCAGTCGCACTGGAAGTAACCTTTATTTTCAAGGCATAGCAGGCCGGCCGCATAGTCGACGATCATAACCTCCACAGCCCCGCCAGTGGCTTTTTTCCCCATGAGCCTTGCAGGCACCACCCGGGTGTTGTTCACCACCAGAAGATCACCTGGAATCAACAGATCCACAAGGTCCTTAAATCCGTGGTGGGCAAAAAAACCACTGTTTCGATCAAGGCGCAGGAGCCTTGAACCGTCACGTCCGGGGCAGGGAGTCTGGGCAATTTTATCCCGGGGAAGGTCATAGAAGTAGTCGGACAGACGATACATCAGACAAAGCTCCTTCCAAGATAAACAATCACAAGTCCCATCATCATGAGCATCAACCCGAACCTTCTCAACACCGCCTCAGGCTGCTCCAGGACCACCAGGATCATCTCCTTCATCCCCCCGGGAAAGGCAAAATAAGGTATGCCCTCCACAATCATAACCATACCGATCACACACAAAAAGAAACTCATCCTCTACCTTCCTCTTATTATCTGCTACCCAATACTTTTAAACAAACCTGTAATATAGCACAAAGAATAGTATTGATAAAACAAATCATTGACGTTATAATTCGACAGTCAAGTTTTTCATAAAAACCTGACCCTATAATTATTAACCCTACTTGCACAACCAGACACAGGAATACCATTTTTATGCAGTTTGAACCTGTAATAGGACTAGAGGTCCATGTCCAACTTGACACAGAGACAAAAATATTCTGCTCCTGCTCCACGGGTTTCGGCGCATCGCCCAATGCCCACACCTGCCCCGTATGCACGGGTATGCCGGGGGTGCTTCCGGTTCTCAACCACAGGGCTGTTACCTATGCCATAAGAACCGGCCTTGCCACCAGCTGCAAGGTGGCAAAAGAAAGCCGTTTTGACCGGAAAAACTACTTTTATCCAGACCTGCCAAAGGGTTACCAGATCACCCAGTATGCTGCCCCCATTGCCGAGCACGGCCACCTTAACATCGAACTTGCGGACGGATCTGAAAAAACCATCGGCATCACCCGCATCCATATGGAAGAGGACGCAGGCAAGCTGATCCATGACCCTGACCGGCCAACGAGCATGGTGGATCTCAACCGTGCGGGAATCCCCCTTGTGGAAATTGTGAGTGAACCTGACATGAGAACGCCCGAAGAGGCGGGGGCCTACCTTAGGAAACTCCACGCCATTGTCCGCTATATCGGAGTCTGCAACGGCAACATGGAAGAGGGAAGCTTCAGGTGTGACGCCAACATCTCCCTTCGGCCAAAGGGACGGGAAGAGTTTGGCACAAGAACGGAACTAAAGAACCTCAACTCGTTCAGAAACGTCGAAAAGGCCATTGCCTATGAGATCCAGCGTCAGACCTACGTACTTGAAGAGGGCGGCGAGGTGATCCAGGAGACCCGCCTTTGGGATACGACAAACAACAGGACAATATCCATGCGAAGCAAGGAAGAGGCCCATGACTACCGTTATTTCCCGGAGCCTGACCTTGTACCACTCATCGTCGATGAAACTTGGTTAGAACAAGTCAGGCAGAGCCTTCCAGAGCTTCCCGATGGAAAGCGGCAGAGGTTCATGGAGGAATACACCATGACCGCCTATGATGCCACGCAACTCACCTCCTCAATACCCCTTGCCGACTTTTTTGAACAGACCGCAGGGAAACTCAAGGATACAAAGCTTGCTGCAAACTGGATCATGGGGCCGGTACTCGCCCTTTTAAAGGAGCAGAATACCACCATCACAGATCTGCCCATGACAGCCGACCGCCTTGCCCAACTGTTAAAGCTTATGGAGACCGGCAGGATCAACGCAAATGCCGCTAAAACCATATTTGACCGCATGGTCACAACCGACGAGGAACCCGGTAAAATCCTCGAGGAGATGGGGCTTGAACAGGTGTCTGACCAGGGTGAACTTGAAGGGATTGTAGCCGAAATCATCGGGGCCAACCCGGCCGAGGTTGCGGCATACCAGGGCGGTAAAACAAAGCTCATGGGGTTTTTCATGGGGCAAATCATGAAAAAAAGCAGGGGCAAGGCCGACCCTGCCATCGTCACCCAGATACTTAAAGAAAAACTCAACGAGAAACCATAACCAGGGAGCTTATACTATTGAAGTGCTTTCATTCCACCCGGATAGGTAAAACCCTTTTTTTACCGATACTGCTAACTGTCATTTTGCTGATCCAGCCTTCGGCCTTTGCAGATAGAAAGAAAATAGCTATCCTTCCCTTTGAGATCCATTCCCAAACAGACCTTGACTACATCGGCCACGGGGCTCTCCAGATGCTCACATCCAGACTCTCCTGGCAGGACCGGGTTGTGATTGTTGAGCTGGACAAGCTTTATCTGTCAGATAAACCCATCACTGGAGCAAGTACACCCAACTCCATGGAAAAAATGAAAAACACGGCTGCAGACCTTGGAACAGACTATGTGCTTTCGGGCAGCATTACAGAATTCGCAGGGGCCTTCAGCGTTGACACTACGGTTTTCAAAACCGAGAGCAACACAGTAGAGACCTTTTTCGGCCAGGCGGCCACGGTTGAGGAAATTATTCCCCAGCTTGACATCCTTGCCGCAAGGATAAATCACAGCCTGTTTGACCGAAAAACTGCGGCCCTGGAAGCACTTGAACCAGAAGCTGTGACCCCGAATGAAGAGATCTTCAACATTCGAAAAAATCCGGAAAAACTGATGCCCTCGGTCCTGGAAACGGGTGACCATACCGAAGACCGGCCCTTCTGGAAATTCTGGGGCTCTTCTAAACCCAGGCAGGATAAATCAGGAGATGCCCCTTTCTGGAAATTCTGGAAAAAGAACGAACCAGATCCAGATGAAGGATTTGATGACGGATTTGGACCATACGACCCCGGTGAGGCCGACAAAATTGAACCGGACATGGGTGGGCTCCCTGAAAAAGCAAAAGAGGACAAACCCTTCTGGAAATTCTGGTAATACTTGATGATCGAATGTTATGTGGAAGCCAGGACAACGGCCCATCATGATCACGCGGCATTAAAATACGGCGGCGACACTGCAGGGGCAATTCATGAATTGCCCCTGCATGGCTTGCTTACTCTTGATCATTCTCCAAACAACAGCGATTATTCTGCAAGCGGAGAGGGCTCAAGATCCTCATCGGGAAGGTTCTCCAGGCCCTCGATTTCATCCAGAGCCTCTTCATCCAGAAGATTTTCATCCACATCTTCCTCTTCCTCCTGGAACGTATCATCCACTACAGATTCATCCTGGGGCTGGGAGTCAAAGGAATTGTCATCCGGGGTGTATAGGGAATCGTTTTGACCAGAGCTCTCCCACACCTCAGGAACCGATTCCATATCCTGCTCATGAAATTCCATGTCCTGGTCCTGGACTTCTGGTTTTATGACAGGAGCTGCCGGGATGGACGGCATGAAAAACACATTCCATGCAGCAACACCCCCCAGAATGATGCAAATTGACACAACCCGATGATATAAACCTTTCCGTTTCATTTCAGATCTTTCCTTTTTAATTTTTTGAATCTTTTTTTAAATTACCGATGTTCAGTCTGGGAAAAACCCCGAAAAAAATCATGCGGCGGTCATGCGCTTGTCTGCCCTGCCCCTGGCAAGAACAACATTATCGCTGTCTTTTCTATAGGTCCCCTGGTAGAGGATCAGTTCAGGGTGGTTGTTCAGCAAATCATAGTTAAGATGGCGCACCCCCATATCTGTCAGACACTGGGATTCAAAGATTCGAATCTGGCCGACTCCGGGTTCATCGGCCTTTTTCCTGTAGACACAACGAAGACTCCATACAAAGTCCGGTTCAAGTCCCATTTTGACGACCATATGCCGTCCAATTCGATCTGGAAGTTCCTGGGGTTTTTGAAGTTTGTCTGTTTTCACACCATTTGTGCCAGAGGAGTTGGGGGTTGCCTGCCAAAATTTCCATTTAAACGTCATGGGAGTTCTCCTGCATAAAGTTGACATGAGGGGCGGATTTGACCTCAGCCCCAGGGATAAAAAGCTTACAAGATTCTCACCGCTGGAAAAATATCAGCAAGAAATATGCCATTGCTTTATGAGTTGAGGAGCTAGGGAAGGACTACCGTACAGGACATGGGAGGTCTGAGTTTTCTGTTCCATGGGAACTCGGAGGTCTTTTTTTCATATCAGTTCCCCGGGACAGATTTACAGGCCGGGATTTTAAATTTCCGGCCTGTTTTTTTATATAAAACACATTCCTTAGCTGTTAGCTGTTAGCTAACAGCTAACAGCTAATCACTAATGGCTAACGGCTATCGTGTTTCATGCTTCTTTGTGTCCGCAGGAGACGTGGGTTTATAAAAATCATTCAAAAATTTTTTCGTCGATTGCCTCGGCCTCGGCTGCATCCGTTTCCATATCCCGGAGTTTACCCAGGCCTTTATCCCGCCAGTACTGCTTGTACCATTCATTGGCAATAATCATGGACATGACCTCGTTGGTCCCGGTCCAGATGGAGGCAAGGCCGAGATCCCTGACAATACGTTCCACCGGATAGATATTGGTGTATCCAATGCCGCCCATGACCTGCATGGCATTTTTTGCGGCCTTTTGGCAGGATTCGGTTACGAATTTCTTGGACTGGGAAACCAGACGACGGATCTGCTTGTCGTCGATCTTTGCATCCACGGCCCTGGCAGTAGTGTATATCATGGAACGGGCGGCATCCAAGAGGGTTACAGCTTCGGCCACCTGGAAAGAAACGCCCTGGAACTCCGCCACGGACCGGCCAAATGCCTTTCGCTTTGAGGTGTAGCCGGTTGCAATATCAACTGCCGGAGCCGCAGCCCCGATGGTCATGGCCGCCGTCCCCAGGCGTTCAGGAATCATCATGGTGTTAAAGACTTTTACACCCCGGTTGAGTTCTCCCAGAAGATTTTCCTTGGGCACCCTGACATCCTCGAACCTGAGCCTTGCTGTCCCGCCCCCACGACAGCCCATGAGGCCGTAGAGGTATTCACTTTTAACACCCTCGGTCTTATCGACAATAAAGCAGGAGATGCTCTCATGGGGTTTGCCTTCTGGGTCGGTCCTGGCGTAGACCAGAAAATAATCAGCCCCCTCTCCGCCTACGATGAAACGTTTCTGGCCGTTTAACAGAAAATGATCGCCCATGTCCCTGGCCATGGTGGTTGTACCAAAGAAATCAGACCCGCCCCTGGGTTCAGTAAGACATTCGGCGGCAAAAATCTCGCCTGCCAGAAGTGGACGGACATATTTTTCCTTCTGTGCATCATTGCCATGAAGAATAATGGCATCGCAGACAAGTTCCGCCCCAACCCCGAATGTGCAGGCAAAAATATAGCCCAGCATCCCCACCTCTTCCATTACCATGCAGGTGGAAACCCAGTCCATTCCCCTGCCGCCCCACTTTTCGGGATATCGGCATCCCATGAGGTTGCGCCTTCCGGCTTCCTGGAGGAATTCCCTGGGAAACTCAATCCTATCGGCATCCATGTCCAGTATCATTTTCCGGGGAATTGATTTTACAAAATCCCTGGTTTCGTCCCGAAGTTTTTTCTGCTGATCATTTAAAAGATGGTCAAACATTGGTATTCTCCTTGTTTGTTTCCTCGAAAGGTCGAGAGGCTAACATTACCCAATTAAAAGTGCCACAGCCGTTAAAAATCCCCAGTGGATGGCGTCGTTTATTTTCCCCGGCCGGACACAATCGCCAATGACAGACCAAGGAATATTAAGATCAGGAATCTCATCCTCCAGAGTTTTAACAGGCCTTGAGCCTGCGGCCAGGATCACCGTGTCAAAATCATCCTGGAGCATCTCCCCGCCCAGTTCATAGGTCACCTGACCATCCTTGATGGACATAACCCTGGAGCCGGTTTTGATTGTAACCCCGTACCTCTTTAAATTGTTCATAAGTATCCACCGGGTGGATTTACCCACATCCTGGCCGGCTTTTTCCAGCATTTCAAATACCGTAATATTAGAGGCGCCGTTACACATATAGTGCTTTATCCTGTCCATCCCAAGGGCTTGGTAGGTGATCAAAAAGTGGAGGACCTCGGGTGAGAGTGTTCCTTTTACAGCTGCGAAATAGGCGGTCTCGAGCTCCACAGCTCCGCCGCCGATAACCGCCACCCGTCTGCCAAGGCAGAGACTGTCCTTTAACACCTCCCAGGAAGACCGTACACTTTTATCCTTGGCTCCGTCAATGGGCGAAATATGGATTGGAATCTCATATTTTTCAACCATGGCCCGGTAATACCAGATAAATTCAAGCAACTCCTGCTTATGGGGGGAGCTGCTGCAATCCATATCTGGCCGCCTATATCCCCTGTCTTTTCGTATATCTCCACCCGGTGTCCCGCCTGCCTGGCGGTTATGGCCGCCTCAAGACCTGCAACCCCTGCGCCCACCACCATTTCCTTTGTGGGACTTGTCGTTTTTTTTATGATTCGCTCTCCCTCAAATCCTGCCCTTGCATTGCCAATGCAGTCCTTGATTATAATGTTGCCCACTTGTCATAGTTGATGGCTCAACGGGGCCAGGCTTGTGTTGTTGTGCTTTTGACAACAGGCTGTAATGACAGACAACTTCAACAAAAGTGCCAATAACGCAAGCCTGACCCATCCCGGGTAAATTTTTCATTGGTCGAAACGATGATCAAGGTCGACCTTCCCATATCCTACGACATTGGATGGTACGAGCAAAAGGCCGTGGCAGTTCTTCTGCCCCTGCTTTTACTCGGAGTAAAGGGCATCCGTCTTGGCCCAACGCTTCCGGCCTTTGTTTCTCCCACGGTTCTAAAGGTGCTGGTGGAAAAATTTGACATCAAACCCTTCGGCGATGTGGATGCTGATATTGAAGCCATGATGCAGGGGAAATAAATTGCTGTCGCCCACAATGGCAAGGGATTTGGGATTCATGAAAGAGTGAAAAAAGGATTTCGGCATGGGAGCTCCTATTGTATATTCTGACAACATCAAAAAAAATGTTTACTCAATAAGGGAGCTTCCAGGAAATAATACACGCATATCGTGCTGGACTTTTATTCGTTTTCAAGACGCGATGGCAGGAACATAGTGAACTATGTGCCTGTTATCACAACGTAGAAAACGGGCAAAAGGACAAGTAGGATTTGTAGATTATTTTTTGGAAGCTCCCTAAAGATTATCTCCTTTATTCAAACTGGACCTGCTGTACTATTCCATTGTGTTGGATCAATCCACGGATCTTCCGGCGAGATACCGGATCACGGACAGGCTCGACAACTGGTTGACGCCAGCAAGTAAGGGCAGCCACAAGAGGCCGCCCCCTTGTTTTTTCAAATGGTTCCATCTCTTTCAAAACCATTGATCTCCTCCTTGGAATAACCAAGTTCAGCAAGAACCTCATGGGTTCTTCCCCCGAATTCATCAGGCGGAGTTCTTATGGCACCCGGGGTACGGCTCAACTTCACTGGAATGCCAAAGATCCTGGCCATGGTTCCGTCCTTTCCGGGAAAATCCACCACCATCTCCCGTTCACACAGCAAAGGATCATCCATCACCTCGGGCAGATTCTTAATCCTGGCGTAACAGACATCCAGATCGGCAAATTCCTGGTCCCACTCATCAACAGTCCGCCGTTTAAAGATCGATTCCAGGGTAAGGATGATCTCCTTGCGCCGTTCATCGTCGTACTGAAGCCCTGCATAATCGGGAAGGCCCAGGTGATCACATAGCCTCTTCCAGAACCTGTGCTCCACTGCACCAATAACGATATAGCGATTATCTGCCGTCTCATAGGTGTTGTAGCAGGCGTAACGATGGGAAAGCAAGGAGTCGGAACGTCTGGGCATCTCTCCGGTAAGTTGTGAAAAAAAATGAGGCACACTTAAAAAACCCACCATGCCGTCGGTCATGGATATATCGATAGACTGCCCCTTACCCGTTTTGGAACGTTCCACAAGGGCCAGAAGAATACCCATGGCAGCATTCATGGCGCCCCCAGCGATATCGGCGAACTGAACCCCGGGAATGGATGGGGGGGCCTTGGCCTGGCCAATAAGATCAAGGATACCGGAATTTGCAAGATAATTAGCATCATGCCCGACCCTGTCCCTCATGGGACCTGTCTGACCGTATCCTGTGATCGAACAATAGATGATACCCGGGTTAAACTTTTCAATACTTTTATAGTCCACTCCCAGCCTTTCCACCACACCCGGTCGGAACCCCTCAAGGATGACGTCTGCCTCTTTTGCCAGTTTTAAAAAAATCCCAAGTCCCTGTTCCGATTTCAAATTAAGGCTCATATGTCTCTTGTTTCGATTGATGTTATTTAAAAAAAGCCCATCCGACTTGAATCTCTTGTCCTCCACCGAAATAACCTCGGCTCCGTGATCGGCAAGAATCATGGAGCAAAAGGGCCCCGGAAGAAGCCGTGAGAGATCAAGAACCTTTATTCCTGCAAGAGCACCTGTGTTCAACATAATCATATTTCCCGTTCGACGGTTCTATTTGCCCGCCCGTGTGAATTAAGAGTTAAAATTTCAATCTTTTTTATCATTTCTTTAAATCTTTGCCGTGATCAATTTTTCGAATCTGATATATGCTGCTGGTTACGGCAACAACCTCACCCCGGGTGTTTTTAATCTCGGCCTCCATTTGAAAATCTGCCTTTCCCTTTTCCTGGGCCTCAAGGGCGAGACGATTTGATTCATCAACATCCATGGAAATCTCAACCGTTACATCGGTGGTTGCCGGTCTGAGAAACCTGATCTTGACCTCCTTTACAATAGGATAAAAGCTATTGAAGTCAAAGGTGGTGTAAAACAATACACCCCTTATCCACCCCTTATTATTTTAAAGTTGCATCATCTTTGCGATGATCCCCTTCATGATCTCGTTTGTGCCGGCAAAAATAGAAGTTACACGATTATCCCGAAAGGGTCTTACCAGGGAGGATGTTTCAAAGGAACCAGCACTGCCCTGGAGGTCCATACAACGGGAGGCTATCCTTTTTACCATATCTGTTGTCCAATATTTACCCATGGATGTTTCAGAAATGATCTGTTTGCCATCTATGTGGTCAATGACAAGGGATTCCATAAAGGTCCTTACGATTCTTAACTCCGAAGCCATCTCCACAAGGGCGAACTGCACTGCCTGGGACCGGGAGAGGGCCCGACCGTCAACCATGGTATTTTTACACTGCTCCATGGTATAGTCCAACATCGTCTCAGCGGAAAAAAGGGCTCCCAGAGAACAGACCAGACGCTCCTGCTGGAGTTTTCCCATGAGCATTATAAATCCATCTCCTGCCTGGCCAAGGCGATTTTGCTTGGGTATTCTGCAGTCAGAAAAAAAGAGTTCGGCCGTGTCCTGGCTCTTCCATCCCATTTTATCAAAGGGCTCGCCCTTGGTAAATCCAGGGGTGCCGGCCTCAACGATGTAAAGGGATACTGCCTGGTGCTTGTTCTCAATGGCAGGATCCTTGGCGGCAAGTACGACAATGTCACAATTGACGCCGTTGGAAATAAAGGTCTTGGACCCGTTGATCACGATCTCGTTCCCATCCTCCACGGCCGTTGTCACCATGGAGGCCACATCGCTTCCCGCATCGGGCTCGGTCATGGCAACAGCCGCAATGATATCACCGGAAACGCATTCCGGCAGGTAATGTTTTTTCTGGCGCTCACTGCCGTAGGAGAGGATATAGGGAACCACAATATCACTGTGAAGCCCTGCGGCAAGGCCGGTAAAGCAAATCCTGGCCATTTCTTCATTAACTATAACGGAATAAAGAAAATCAAGACCCGGTCCCCCGTATTCAACGGGCACACAGGGGCATAAAAACCCCTCTTTGCCCATCTTCTTCCACATTGATCTGGGGGTGATATGCTCCTCTTCGCACTCTGGGATCAGGGGAATCACCTCCTTTTCCAAAAACAACCGGAGACGTTCCCTGTAAGCCTTATGTTCCTCGGTGAATTTCAATATCTCCATAATTATCCCTTTATTTTTCCGATGGCTTGTTTTGCAATGGAACCGAGCCTCAAGCCCTGGTTGCTGTCATGGATTCCAATGAATTTTGCATCCCTGTAAAAATGCTCAACCTCGTATTCTCGCATGTAGCCATAGCCGCCGTGGAGCTGTATAGCCTCGTCGGAAACGGCCTCGGCAGCAGTTGCCGAAACCTCCAGAGCCATATTCGTCTCTGCCGGGTTTATCTGACCCCTGTCAAAATTAAAGGCGGCCTTATAGGTGATAAGCCGTGCCAGCTCAACCCTTGTGGCCATGGCTGCTATCTTATGCTGCAACACTTCAAACCGGGCGATTTTCCTTCCAAACTGCTCCCGTTCTTTTACATAGGCAACAGCCCTGTCAAGGGCTCCCTGGGCCGTTCCAAGGGCGACACCTGCAGCAACGATCCTCTGTTCGTTCCAGTAGTTTTGAACCTGGCTGAGCCCCTGACCCCTTTTCCCCACAAGGTTGGATATTGGAACCTGTACATTTTCAAACTTAACCTCAGCCGTCTTCACCATACAGCAGCCAAGTTTTCTCCCCGAGTCCTTTATAGTTATGCCGGAAAGATCACTTTCCACGATAAAGACACCCATGGCCTTTCCCGGATCCTCTTCAGGATCAATCAAGCAGAGCACAAGATAAAACCCGGCATCTCCTGCGTTGGTCACCCAGGCCTTTTCGCCATCGATGATCCAACGACCGTCCTTTTCTTTTGCGCAAGTTTTAATGGTACCAACCCCGTAACCCGTATGGGCCTCCCTGAAGGCACCTGCTGAAATCATATTTCCCTCGGCAACCCCTGGTAAAAATTTTTCCTTATGTTCGCCTGTGCCTGACCTTAAAATAATCTCAGAGCCATGGGAGGCAAACATCAGGGCAGCCCCGGCAGTGGAATCCTTTGAGCAAAAAGCTTCGGCCAGAAGAACGTTCTCAAAAATCCCAAGGCCTGCTCCGGAAAACTCCTCATCAAAATGAATCCCGACAAAGCCCAAGTCACCGGCTTTTTTCCAGATCTCCCTGGGAAAGAGATTTTTGTTTTCCAGCTCCAGCAGCAATTGCTTGTCGAACTCACCCTTTGCAAAGTCCTTTGCTGCCTTTTGGATCTGTTTCTGGGATCTGGTCAATTCAAAATCCATAATCGCCTACTCCGTATTCTTGAGCAAGGTAATGGTGTTTAACTGGAAATCGTCTCCAGATGTTGATGGAAACCCAGCGATCATTTGTACTGCCATATCTCTCCTCCCTGCCTGGTTATAAACCCAAGTCGTATAGGGGTGAACCGGGATGAATTCCCGGTTCTTTCCCGGTACAAACTCCTTTTAACCGCTGAATTTTCCAACAATGGAAATACTGCATACATTCATGCTGGGAAAACCACCCAGGTTATGGGTCAACC
>Ga0265295_1005949_pt1 | contig 15113 bp, 8 predicted proteins | sample Munlansysbiofilm_FD_192503 | JGI IMG/M metagenome (GOLD analysis project Ga0265295, IMG submission 192503) | Leachate microbial communities from a municipal landfill in Southern Ontario, Canada - Methane capture system biofilm | ecosystem: Engineered > Solid waste > Landfill > Unclassified ... | reverse complement strand
AACACGAAAATTGATTATCAGGTGTTTACAAAACAGAAAAGCCTAAATCAGTCCCAAATAGACCAAAAAAACTTGTTTTTTGATTGCTTTTTATTCGATTTTATGGGTTTTGCTGCAAGTTGGGTTAGCTATTATGAATGAAAATGAAATATCACAAAAGATTATTGGGTGCGCAATAGAAACAAAAAAAAGCCCTTGACTCCGAAGAATCAAAGGCCTTTAACCAACCAATTTTACTAACCAATTTTACCAACCAATATTTTATTGAACTACTATCCTGCTATAAGCAGCCTTTTGATCTGATTTAGCAGAGATAATATACATGCCGGGCTTTAGGTCTTCCAGCGTTATGCGTCCCTGCTCCGAGATGAATTTGCTGTAAACCGTTACACCTAAGCTATTTAAGATAGAAACTTCGTATTCACCATCCAACTCAATGGTAAAGCTGCCATTTGAAGGGTTGGGATACACAGTCATATTTGCCTGAGCTTGATTTTCCGGTGTATCTGTATATACGCCCAGGAATTCGATGGTTGACATTTCGCTTTCACCACTCGAATAGATAGCTTTTACGCCAGCCACATTAATTTCGTTAAAAATAATATCGTCCGATGTGAAATCAAATGTGAAATTTGTCGTTTCGCCCATGAGATTATCATTCAGATAAACCTGATAGTTAACCAACTCCCTTGCTGATGCTCCTGCAGAAATTTCTACGTCGTCAATCATTAAAATATAGGCACCATCAGAAACGTTCCGAATGGTAACATACTTAGCTTCTGCTGGGATAGCGTAATCGTACCTTGTCCATCTGTCCATTGGCGGCGCGATGGCTGTTTCGGTAAGCCAGATAAAATCTGAAGGCAAGAATCCTGTAGTAGAATAACCAACCATTATCTTGTTTAATGAGGGTACGTCATCGAAGGATTTTGCAAAGAACTTGAAGGTGAACGCTTGTCCGAAATTCAATTTAGGAGAGATGAAATAATCATCATTTGAACCAAAAGTAACGCCAAAGCTGGCCAGGAATTTATCACCACTGTAAGGTGCAATGCCCGGATTCAAATTGATATCAATCGGGGGTTCTGTCTGAGAAGGCGTAAATATCATATATGCGTGAGGCTCATTCTCATTCATATAAGCGAAATTGTCAATTCCAATGGTATTTTTCTTGTCCACATCGATGTATTTCCAATCTACAACGCCTGCTGGTGCAATTTCAAAGTCGATACAGCTTTCGAAGTCTTCAAAAATAGTCGCAGTATGGTTCCACCTGAATACTGACGATAAATCATCTTTTACATCAATCTCCAGGTTAAAAGGCTGCACCAAAGCTTCGGTCAGCTCAGCTTCCATAGTATAAGCAGCTTCTGTAGTGAAGTCAACATTTTGTAATACAAAATCCTCAAATCCCTCATGCGTAATTTTCACGTAATAGGTGTTTTTGAACACGCCATTGAAAACAACTACACCGTCTTCTGTTTCAACATATTGGGTATAAACATCGTTTCCGGTATCGCTTGATAGTTTTATGAGCGCGCCAACACTTTCATTTGTAGGCGTATTGGTAGTTACATTAAAGGTAACCTGTGTTGTGAGCTGATTTTCTATCCGGTTAGAGAAAGCTGGTTCTGAAGAATTGTCTCCGGAGTAAACAGCCTTCACGGCATATTTGTACCAACCCGGTCCAACGGCTGAAAAATCAGTATCTGTATAGTTGGTAGTTGTTAAATCATCAGCCAACATAGTCCATAATTCTGGTGATTGCTCCTGACCTTCTTCTAGCCTGGAGATGGTGAAGCTGTTTAATGATCTGGAAGGCGCAGCCACAGGCGATTGTAGCTTTTGACCTGTTTCTATATTATAGCCTTCTGCTCTAATCATTAAGTTGCCGGGTAAATCACCCAATCCCAGGTCTTCCATCAATAAAAATTCATTGCTTCCATAATCCTCCGAAACCCAGTTTACGGTGTATTCAAAAGGATATTGTGGGTCTGTTCCGCCATCAATACCAATCTCTAAGCGCAAAGGATGGCTAAGGGCGATATAAAAACCGTTTTCAACGCTGATGGTATCCGGAAATATAAAGCTAGTCCATTCTAAATCAGTGTTTGGCACATTAGCTTGCTCAAAAAGTATGGTGTTTGTAGGGTTTCCTTGTGCATTCAAAGCAAATACAAACACATTTACAAATTCGTGCGGGTAATCTACTTCATTCAGGTACCAACTCATCTGATACAATTTGGCGGGTTCTCTGAAAACCTGACCGAACACAGCTACCTCGCCGGCATAGTTATGGCCAAACTGGCTTACCAGATTGTCGCCATCGCGGCGGTAAATGGTTCTTTCTAAAGGCGAAAGCCAATTAATTTCTGCATTAGCATCATTTTTTTCGGCATGCACATACGAAGGGCTTTCTAACTTATCGGTGAGGTAAATATCGCCCATGTTTACTGTTGATGTGGCAACATCCAACTCAATAATTTCGCTGTTATAACCATTTTTTGATACGGTAACTGTATAGTCTTCAGCATAAAACACTTCTGCGATAGCAAAATTGCCGCTGGCGTCGGATGTTCCGCTGTAGTTGTCGTAGCCACTGATCTGAATAGCGGCATCAGCAACCGGATTGTTATCGTTGTCGAGCACCGTTCCCTGAACAGTAGCTTCCGGAAGGTAGGCTAATTCTACATCCTGGGTTGTTGGGCCTGTAATTTCGGTTTCAATTGAAGCCGTAACATAACCAAAAGAGGAATACTTTACGGTGTAGGTTCCAGGTGCTACATAGCTAAATGCATACTGTCCCTGTGCGTTTGAAGTGGTTTGCAAATCAGTGCCCAGAATACGAACCAGTGCATTGGCAATGGCAGCGTCATCAGGATTGGTAATGGTGCCTGCCAAGCTACCCTCAGCAGCCGAATTGATATTTAATTTAAGATCAACCAGTTGAGGCAAAGTCATGCCCATTTGGCTGGGATCGTTAGTAGGTAAAGTGAAGTCGAAAGGCGTAGAATAACTCACATAAAGCCTTGATCTTACATCACCTTCTGCAAGCGTGGTTGCCTGAAAATTGAAGTGATTTTCAAAAGTGTTTTCACTCAGAATATGCTCAACCATGATGCAGAGGTTGCCACCATTATATACAAAAGGTGTTGTAAGGTCGAATAACATTTCCTGTCCTTGACCACTTGTAAGCACCACTATGCCTTCATAAGCCAGCGTAAATTCTTCCTGTGGTATCCAATAGCCGGCTTCATCAGACAAGGACGACTCATCGGTATTACAGATCCATAGTTTAAGATATTCTGTGTCAATTATGTCAGGATAATTGCTTGTCAAAGTTTTGTAGGTATAAACTATCTGCTCTATTGAACAGGGGGCTTGATTTATTTCTGCCGCGGTGTATAAGCTTTGGGTCACCGAGGTATTCCAGAAAAAATCGACAGGATAATTGTAAGAGCCATAAGGCGACGAACCGGTGCCAACAGTAATCCATTCGTTTATTTCGCGGGATTGTGTGGATACGATTGACTGTGTATTTGCTATAAGCGAGAAGCCATCTTGGACACTCAACAGGTTTTCATTTGCAGTTGCTTGTCCTATGCTTTTTAGCGAAGTAATCTGTGCCTGGCTTGTATTTAAAAACAATCCAAAAGACAGCAGCATAAGAAAAGCGACTGTTTTTTTTAATAAATTCATAGTTTGGGTTATTTAAGGTTTGAAATTGTTTTCTGATTATTGTTTTAAGAATTTAGATGTGCTGCGTACACCATCTTTTTCAATCTCAATAAAGTATAATCCGGCTTCGTTAGCACTAATATCAATTGATGTAAGTGTATTTACTATCTCTGCTGAATAAATCGTTTTTCCGGTCATATCGATAATTTTTAGGTTTGCACCTTGAAAATCTTCGCTGGCAATTTGGAATTGACCCTGGCTTGGATTTGGGAATACTACCAGCGGATTGGTTTCGATGCTGTTGATTGAAGTTACAAGTGTTGTAAAATCTTCAATGGTAGCGGGTCCCCATTCGCCGTTGGCATTCTGAGCAATTGAAATAGCTTTGTAAGCGGTATTGGGTTCAAGTTCAATCCATACCCAGTTGTCGATTTCGTATTGTGGCTGGCCGTCATTTTGGAAATATTCAATGGCAGCTGCCTCTCCAATTTCATCAAAATAGGCTTTGGTAATCAATCCATCATGGAAAAATGCGGTTTCGCTATTGGGCGTAACGATCATTCTTACAGAAGTTTGGGTGATTTCTGAAAGTTCTATTGTAGCAATTGCCACTCCGCTTCCGCCGGCTACTGCTGTTTGTACAAAATCTGCCTGGAAAGGTGCTTCAAATCCATCAAAGCCAACACTTACCGTATAAACGTAGTATTCTGTGTTAGGAGTTAAGGTTGTAAAGTGATGGGTAAGCGTTCCGGAGGCATGAATGCCAAAGGTTTTGATTACGCCGGCTTCCGAGCCAAACATCGGCATCCATTGCTGCATATCGGCACTGGTCATGATTACAAAATAAAACGAATCGCAAACAGCGTTTGGTGTAATGGTAACATCCAAAGAATTGGTTTCAACATTAGCAAAAGTTACGTCAACGGCAGGGATTTCAGTTTGGGTATCACCCATAAGACGCACCACCGTGAAGTTGTAAACATCGGCTGAGGAGACAGAATAACCACATACAAGTATTTTCCCGTCTTCCTGTATCGTAAGGCTCTCGGCATAATCGTCAGTTCCGAAAAGATCCATATGTTTTACGCCTTCATCACCGAAAGAGACATCCAGGCTACCATCAGGTTTGATTCTGGCTACATAAATATCGAAGATGCTAGCTGAATAATTAACTGTCTGGCCGGTAAATATAATGCTGCCATCAGCTTGCATAACTACATCATTTACATAAGTTGCTTGCTCTGTGAGACGGAAATAAGCCACGCCATTCTCGCCAAAAGCTTCGTCATAAGAGCCATCTGTGTTTAGTCTGATGATTGCGGCATCATATTCAGGAATACCGGTGACCATGGCAAATTCCTTGTGACCACCAATTACAATCTTTCCGTCGTCTTGTATAGCCACTGAGGTTCCAAAATCGGCCAAACCACCGAGGTCTGCTTTAAAAATTCCAGCATCAGCAAAAGTAATGTCCAAAGTTCCGTTTGTGTTATAACGGGCTACAGCCACATCATGAAAAGTAGTGAAGCTTTGGGAGAAACCGGTAGCAACAATTTTTCCATCTGTCTGTAAGGCTAAATCTAAAATATAAGACAAATTGTTGGAACCATCAGGATCTGTCATGTGAGTGATTACATAGCCGGCGTTACCGAAAGTGTTGTCAAGTGATCCATTGGTATTCAGTCTGGCCATGGCAAAATTGTCGTCATCAAAACCGCCAACTACTATTTTTCCATCCTCCTGAATTACTACTGATGCTGTATTGGCAATGGTTAAATGGCTAATCCCGTTAGTTCCAAAGCTATTGTCGAGGCTGCCATCAACATTGTAACGCGCCACCTCACCAAAATAACTTGAGCCGTTTTGGGCTAATCCAGTCAAAACGATACGGCCATCAGCTTGCAAGGCAACAGATATTCCGAAGGCTGCATCGTTAATGGCAGTGTGAACAATGCCATTAACGCCGAAGCCGGCATCTAAGCTTCCATCTGTGTTGTAACGTACCAGGGTAAAATTTTTGGATCCCCAACGGGCTTCACCTACCACAATAATTTTGCCGTCGGGCTGAACCGTGATGTCACTAGCCTCTGCATAATTGTCGCCTATAGCTGTCATCACTATGCCATCGGTGCCAAAGCTACTGTCGAAGTCTCCCGGGTTTTGAGCATTGATGCCCACTACCAGAAGTAAAAAACTTAAAAGGAGTGTAATTTTTTTCATTGTTAAAGTGTTTAGGGTTTTTTTATGTCTTCACATAATGTATTTACGTGGTGCAAAAATAGTTTTGTAAATTAGACTTTATCCATAATATGCCATAACAAAACTATCACCTAAGCTTTATATAGGCACAACATCACCAATACACTAAGTCATATTAGGCTGTTAGACAAGGTGTTATGATTTTTAGCTAATCTGTAGAAGAGAAAAAGTTTTAAGGGCGGGTTTCTGAATGAAATAATCACAACCACCATGTAGAGCTGACAAAAGATGCGTTATTTTAGGCCAAACCCCTAATCCATATCCTGTGGCCGCGTGTCGAATTTACGTGTATGTTCTTTTGTAAGAACTGTAAAATCGGCTGACTTTTCAAAAGTGTTAAATTCCTCCAAGAGTTCTTTTGGGAGGCCCGTGAGTTTCCGTGTATCCAAATCAATCCAGCTCCCCATCACCTCGCAACGGGCAAAGTTTTTGCCGTCAGCATCATAAAAATTATGCAGGAACAGAAAATACATGCCGTCCTCCGACATCCCCTTTAACTGAAGGGAGACATTTACCGGCCTTCCCGGAAAAACTTCGCGGAAATAATACATGTGCTCATAAAACGCTACCGGCCCCAAATTTAGTTGAGCCAAACGTTTCTGGTCTATATTATGCTTCATTAAAAAGCTCATTCGCGTATGGCTCATATAATCTATATAGGCACTGTTCCGCAAATGGCGGTTGGCGTCCACATCGCTCCAGCGTATTTCAAACTGTTTCGTGTACATAGTTAAATATTTTGTTGCAAATTTATGAAGATTTAAAGATTTTCAAATTCAAAGATTCCTGATTCAAAGACTCAAAGATTGAGCTTCTTTATTAACCAACATCCAATCATCCAATCATCAAATCTTTGAATTCTTATAACCACAAAAAAAAAGCCGCTCAATTCACTTGAGCGGCTTTACCAATATAATAATATTCAACCAATGAATGTTTTAAGGCGCGGTATAAATTAGGGCGTTATTGCGAAAGCCACTGAGGTTTTGATACCAGTTAGGGAACAAAACACCACCGCTGCTTGCCCACTCTGCAAATTTCAGGTGAACGCCCACGATATCTTGTTTCTCAATGGGATAAGCAAAAGTTTCATAAATATTGATGGCCCAGGGCAGATTGGCTGCCGTTACATAATACTTTCCGCTGCTTGCATCGCTATCGTCATCGCCACTACCCAAAAGGTTTGTGTTAGCGAGGTCAGTCGGCGGGTAATAGGGCAGGTGTACCTCAACCGCTCTGTCTTTGTTTACAATCAGGAAAGGATTGAAATTAGCAATATCGAGCTGGTTCAAAGTATAAGTATTTGCTTGGAAATCAATAGTTATCGTAAAAGTCTTTGGCTGCACATAAGGTGCTGTTGGTTCAGTGTTCACGCCGATTCCTATGCCGGGATGTTCCATCTGGCTATAGCTGTTGTCATACACAATAATAGTCGGTTTCGACTGTCCGGCTTCTGTGCCGTTGCCGTTGAGGGTGATAAAGCTCTCGGTAAGGCTGTATCCGCTCACGCTGAGCTTGCTGGCATCAATGGCGTCCGAAAGTTGGAAACCAAAACCATTCTCAAAGGAAGCACCAAAAGCTTTGATCGTCATGGTGGCAATCACTTTTTCCACATGATTTGTGGTTGTCGTGATAATTTCAAACTGATAGTCGAGCACCAAATCGTTAAAGTCGTAATCGCCCTTATAAGGCCACAGGTCTTCAAAAGCCAGTGTTCCGGGACCCAGGGCGGGATAGTAGTTTATTGTTCCGGCCACGATGGTAACTTCAATAGTTGCGATATCGCATAAGTTATTGGCGTCGCACACCTGGTAGTCGATAGTGGCTATGCCTACATAGCCGGTGGTGGGTGTGAAAGTTACCTCGCCTGTTGTTGCGTTTACAGTAAACACGCCAACAGTGGCTGCATTGGGCTCAGTACCGTTGATAAAGCTCACCGAAGTGACGTCAATAGCCGTTGAGCCGGCAATATCATTATTTAGTATGTCGATGTCAACGGCTACGTCAACATCGGTTGTGGCAAAATCATCCACAGCGGTGGGGCCGGTGGGATAAGTAACGGTAACGGTAGCCAGATTAGAGACGAAATTATTCACATCTTTCACGAAATACTGAATAGGAGTGGGGTTGCCAAGAAATCCAGCTTCTGGTGTAAAAGTGATTTTGCCATTGGTTGGGTTTACTGACCAAACGCCTTCGCCGGCAACAGTGAGTGAAGCACCGGGACTTGCTGTGCCGGCAATTTGAACCGTGGTAGCATCCAAAGCCGCGTCGCCGGGTGTATCGTTAGCCAGTACGTCAAGTGTTACGCTTTGGCCCGGCATGCCTGAGTCGGCGTCATCAATGGCGTTTGGCGTGTTTACCGTGATAAGATCCACCCAGCTGCCATTAGGCGTCGGAGTTCCATTAATCATAATGGTGTGGTTGTCGTTCTCAAACTCTCCGCCGGCACCCATCGAAAGTTCAACGGCATCAAAAGCCATGCCGGGAGTAGCCATGAAATGAAGAAAACCATATGGTTCACTGGCGTTTTGGCCTGTGCCGGGTTTGCCGTAATAGTTCTTGGTAAAATACTGTGTACCGTTAATGGCTGTGATCTTGTGGTTATTTGTATTGGGAATCAGATTAATTACATCACTGGTAGTAAAAGTCCCAATCACCTGGCCTTGTCTGATGATTTTTATGGTATTTTTTCCATCACCGGCAGGCCAGGCAAATCCAAAATAGTTTTGTGGCTCATTAAAAGTGAGATTTACTTTACCACCCACCTTGATCGACATATACTGAGGCGATCCCGTACCATATTGGTCGTCGGCTTTCACATACGAAACACCCGCCGTTTGTTTGTAGATGCCTATTGTTGAGGTATATCCATTAGGTAGCGGTGCCCAGCTATTATTAGGCAAACCTGAAAAGCCTTCAAATGTTTCAGTTATCAGCGTGCCGCCGGTAGCATCAGAGGTGAGTACTTTTGGCGCACTGATTAACACCTTCAAGCTTTCCTGAGCCGTAAGCAATTTTGTTCCCATAAAGGAAGGGATTACGATGGTTGCAAAGGCCAGTATCACTAACTTCTTTGGAAGTAGTTTTGAGAAAAATGATGTAAGTTTTATTTTCATGATTGTAATAATTTGATTTTGAAAGACTGGTTTGTTTTATTGAAAATCGTAGTTCAAACTGTTTGAAGTGAGTTCGATACTCACCGTTTGGCCTTGATATTTCAATTGCAGGCTAGTTTCGTAGGTAGGGATATTTAAGTCAATATTAGCCGTTTGATTGGCTGTGATAAACGCTTTCCAATATACTTCGCCTTTTGAAGAAAGTATTTGCACCATGCCGTTTGCATTTCCCTTCACAGTGAGATGGATATCTTTGGAAGTCTTCCATTTGAAATCATTTGGGACTTTTATATCCTCTGTAGAATCAGGCAATGGGTTTGCTGGTGTGTTATTATCCTTTTTGCAGGAAGTAAAAATAAAGGGAATAACGAACAGTAATAGGAGGGCAATCTTTTTCATGAATTTTTTTATTAACTGTTAACATAGTCAATTTATATGCCATACTATGCATGAAACGCGTAGGTTGCTGTAAATTAGAGTTTTGAGATAATATCTTGGCTAAGACAACCAACTTAAATTGTTTATTTTTAATCCTGAAATGGGAAATAAATTCTTATATGGGAACTTTGTTATACTGTAATTTGTAAAATTCTTCCGCCTTCAACCAATGCCTCATGTGCGAGCGCGACTACGTTTTGAAATCTTGAATATCTTCTATCCTCAAATCTTCAGATCAGCTGTTTATATCGTCTTAGCAGTAGCTCAAAACTGATGTCAATTTAAAAAATAAATTCAACGAAATTATTTCTATCTTTAAACCCTGAAAAATGAGAATGTAACAAAAAACCAAAACATGAAAAGAATATTCTTGTTAATGGCTATTATTCTATTTGGAGTAATAAGCTGTAAGAAAAAGGAAGATGAAAAACCCGATCCAATTAAAATTAAAAATGGCGACTTAAATGTCCGGGTGATGCTCAATGGTAATCAGTATGTTGAACAAGCAGCGGTTTATACAAATCCGGTGTCAAAGCAAGGAACTACTGACAAATTTGGGAGTGTGCTACTCACAGATATAGCAATTGGCAGTTATGAAGTTTTTGCAGACCTAAAAAATATTGGAATTGGGAAATCAGTTGTAAATATCAGAGAGAATGAACTTTCGGAAATTTCTGTGGATATTTACTCAGAAATAGTTGTTGGAAATGCTCCGCTAATCACGATTGTTTTGCCATCGCAGCCTGCCGAATTTAGAGAGGGCGAGCCGATCACTTTCAGTGCTGATGTTGCAGATGATGAGACACCACTTCAGGAAATAAAAATTCTTTGGGAAAGCAATTTAGATGGCGTATTAAATGATAGTCCGCCCAATTTGAATGGCAATACAAGCTTTTCAACCAGCTCGCTTTCCAGAGGTGTGCATCAAATCACGCTTACTGCTGAGAATTTAGAGGAGTACAGCGCAAGTAAAACCATACAGGTTAGCACTTTAGCGCCTAGTTCAGTAACGCTTTTAGAGCCAGTTAAAGAACAGGGGAAGGTCATTTTAGCGTGGACAGAATATCCAGACTCAGATTTTCTGAAATATGAAGTATATAGAACTGATGGCAATTGTACAGAAGAAAACAAAGCGTTATTGAGCACAATTTCAGATAAAGGAATAACCGGTTATACGGATGAGCTCCCGCCTTTTGAGTATCAGGTATGTTATTTTATCAGGGCGTATAATATTGATAACAATGCCAGAAACAGCAACCATGAGGCCGTAGAATCGCCTAGTGGACATGTTTTTAACTTTAATGCCTATGATATGCTTAAGCATCCAACAGAAGCATACATATACCTGCTTGACCAAGGAGGCCAAAAACTAATTAAATTTGATTACATAAACTCAGAAGTAGTCAACGAAGTATATCTTCAAAGCAAAATCGGCTATTGCGCTATTGGAGATAATGGTTTCGGAGTGGAAATTTATGCCCCGGGAACTGATGGCAAGATATATGTTTACAATGCGGATGATTTGAGTAGGACAGCTACAATAACTACTGGCTTGCCAACAACCAGTGTTGTAATAAATGGTTTAGGTCATGTTATCGCTGCTGTGGTGCCTTCTCCTTGGTGGGAAAAACCAGTTCGTACTTATATGCGCAGTAATGGAATCAATATTGATGGCAATGGCCACCATGATGGAGATAGATTGCGTATGATTCCGGGTAAAAATGAAATAATCTCAATATCTACAAGTGTAAGTCCTGTTGATATGGAATATTTTAAATTATCAGACGAAGGCTACATTGACCTGCATCAAAACGATCCGTATCACGGAGATTATTGGCTAAACCCAAAGATTTTCAGAATTTCTGATAATGGCACCTATTCTATTACCTCTAAATATGGTGCGGTTTATTTAGCCAATAGCTCCATGGAGTACAAAGGCCGACTTCAAAGTGGCACTTTGCTGTTTTCAGATTTTGCCTTTAGTGAAGACGGAGCTATCATATATGCAGCTACAAGCAATAGAAAGTCCATTCAAATCGGACATTACCCTTCTTTGATTAGAGATGATGAAATATTGACGAGAGGATTTCCGCTATTTATATTGCGAGACGGAAATAGACTAATTTCTTTGGGCAAATCAACAGAAGAGTCAATAAATACAGGTATTGAAGTGATAGATTTGTAGAAAACACGACTTAGAATAAAAAATAATCCAACGATTTGGCATTGAATCTTTCAAATCCTTCAAATCTCAAATCCTCAAATCCTCAAATTTTCACATCAGCACATCCCCACATCCTGCTCCCTCTTTGAACCTGCCTTACTGCGGTTAGCAGGCAGGTCTTTGAATTCTTGAATCTTTGAATTTTTCAAATCCTCAAATCCTCAAATCCTCAAATCCTCACATCAGCACATCAGCACATCAGCACATCAGCACATCAGCACATCAGCACATCACCACATCACCACATCCCCTTCCCGATTCCTTTCGCTTGCCTCTCATTAATTCCGTATTTTTGCCGCTAATCAAATTTGACTATGATTTCTGTTCAAAACCTTTCGATGCACTTTACCGGTGAAGATCTTTTTACCGATATCAATTTCATGATTCGCGAGAAAGACCGCATTGGTCTGGTAGGTAAAAATGGTGCCGGAAAAACTACCCTGATCCGCCTTATTTGCGGTTTTGAGCAGCCCCATAAAGGCGAGGTGATAGTGCCCGAAGACCTTAGCATCGGCTATCTTCCACAGGAAAAGGAACTGCTCAGCAATCAAACCGTTTTAAACGAAGCACTCACCGCTTTCGAGGAGTTTCACCGTATGGAAGCTGCTCTGAAAAAGCTGGAATTAGAAATTCAACAGCGTACCGATTTTGAATCGGACAGCTACCATAAGCTGATAGAAAAACTGAGTTTTTATAACGAACGAATCGCGCTGCTCGGTGCCAATGCCATCGAAGGCGAGGCAGAACGTATCCTTATCGGGCTGGGTTTTGTGCATGAGGATATGGGCCGTAAAATGACCGAATTCAGCAACGGCTGGCAGATGCGTGTGGAGCTGGCCAAAATACTGCTGAGCAAACCCAATCTCCTGCTCCTCGATGAGCCTACCAATCACCTTGATATTGAGGCTATTCAGTGGCTTGAGAACTTTCTGCAAAGCTACTATGGTTCTGTGCTGATGGTGTCGCATGACAGAACTTTTCTGGACAATATCACTATCCGAACTGTCGAGATCAGCAATGGCCGTATTTACGATTATAAAGGCAGCTACAGCCAGTATGTTGAAGCGCGCGAAAGCCGTATCGACATGCAGCAGTCGGCCTACAACAACCAGCAAAAAGAGGTTAAAGAGATAGAACGTTTTATTGAGCGTTTTCGCTACAAAGCCACCAAATCCAAGCAGGTGCAGTCGCGCGTTAAGCTGCTCGAAAAGATGGAAGAAGTGGTGGTTGACGATATGGATAAAGCGGCTATTCACTTTAAGTTTCCGCCTGCGCCGCATTCCGGAAAAATTACTCTGGAGACCAATAGCTTGTCTAAATCTTATGGCGATTTAAAGGTGCTCAGCAAGCTTAACCTGTTGATTACGCGTGGCGAACGGATTGCTTTCGTCGGAAAAAATGGCGAAGGGAAATCTACCTTATCTAAAATTCTTGCCGGTGTGCTGGATTACGAGGGTGAACTAAAATACGGCCACCAGGTGAAAGTGGGCTATTATGCCCAAAACCAGCACGAAATGTTGGATCAGGAAAAGACGGTTTTTGAAACATTAGATGAGGTGGCTGTCGGCGAAATCAGGACGAAAATCAAGTCTCTGCTTGGCGCTTTTTTGTTTGGTGGCGATGCCATCGACAAAAAAGTAAAGGTGCTATCTGGTGGTGAAAAAGCCCGGCTGTCGTTGGCTAAAATGCTGCTGTTTCCGGTAAACCTGCTTATCCTCGATGAGCCCACAAACCATCTCGACATGATGTCGAAAGATATTTTGAAAACGGCTTTGCTCCAATATGACGGCACCATGCTGATTGTTTCACATGACAGAGATTTTCTGCAAGGGCTTAGCAATAAGGTTTTTGAGTTTAAAAAGCCTAACATAAAAGTATATGACGGTGATATTTTCGACTTTCTCGAAAAGCGAAACCTGGCACATCTGAAGGAGTTAGAGCTAAAACAGGCGACAGAAAAAACCACCGCAGCACCTGCTTCCGTAAACAAACAAAATTATGCCTTGCGCAAGCAAATCGACAAGCAGATCCGTAAAGTTGACAAAGAAATTTCAGATCTGGAGCATGCCATTAGCAAGCAGGAAGCTTTAATCGCTCAGATGGATAGCGTCTTAGCCAATCCTGCTGGTTCCGCGGAGGCAATAGACGAATTGTGGTACAAAAAATATGCGTTCATCAAAAAGGAGCTAAGCACTTTGATGAACAGTTGGGAGAACAAACAGCTCGAAAAAGAAACGCTGGAAGCCGAAACGAAGGTCTATCAATAATTTCTTGTATATAAAAAGCTGGCAAAACTGGCCAGGTCTTCCTTTTTATCTTCTGAGGCATCTATATTCCTCAAAAAACGAATTGCCTGCTGGTAATAATCTTCCATAGCTGCTTCAACGGCTTGCTTTATCTCCAACTTTTCAAAGAGCGCTTTTACGGCACTAATTTTTTCAGTTTCGGCAATGGTGTTCTTGCTGTCGTATAGCTTAGTCAGCTGGTCATGGTCTGCTTTATCGGCTATTTCAAGGGCTTTCAGCAACAAAAAAGTCTTTTTATTTGCCGCGATATCACCGCCGCTCACCTTGCCAAATTCATCCTGATTGCCATACACATCCAGCAGGTCGTCTTTGAGCTGGAAAGCCATCCCGAGAGCTATCCCAAAATCGTAGATCGCCTTTACATCCTGCGTTTCAGCCGAGGCCACCAAAGCGCCAATCTCTAAACTTGCACCTAAAAGCACGGCTGTTTTCAACCGGATCATGTCCAGATAATCCGCCAGCGTCACTTCGCTGTCAGTCTCAAATTCCATATCCATCTGCTGGCCTTCGCAGACTTCAATAGCAGCCTTACTAAACACCTGTAAGATTCCGGGAATCAGCGCAGTATCGGTTTTCAGCGTGTATTGGTAAGCCAACGCAAACATGGTGTCGCCCGAAAGTATGGCGATATCTGAGTTCCATTTTTTATAAACGGTTTCCTTGCCACGCCGCAGTGGTGCTTTGTCCATAATATCGTCGTGTACCAGCGTGAAATTATGAAAAACTTCCACCGCCAAAGCGGGATACAGTACCTTTTCTGTATCGCCACCAAACAGATCGCAGGCTAGCAAAGCCAACAAAGGCCGCAAGCGCTTGCCGCCCTGGTGCATCGTATAAGCGATAGGCTCATAAAGTGCCTTGGGGTTACCATCAAATTGCTGACTTTTGATTAAGTCGTTGATCTGCTGCTGAAAGTGCTCAATTTTTGTCATGCTTTTTTTACTTGATCAGATTCATCAAATATTGTCCGTAGCCACTTTTCAAAAGCGGTTCGGCCAGTTTTTTTAGCTGTTCTGCACCGATAAAACCTTTGGTAAACGCGATTTCTTCAATGCAACCAATTTTAAGTCCCTGACGATTTTCAATCAC
>Ga0265295_1005947_pt1 | contig 15116 bp, 14 predicted proteins | sample Munlansysbiofilm_FD_192503 | JGI IMG/M metagenome (GOLD analysis project Ga0265295, IMG submission 192503) | Leachate microbial communities from a municipal landfill in Southern Ontario, Canada - Methane capture system biofilm | ecosystem: Engineered > Solid waste > Landfill > Unclassified ... | reverse complement strand
TTTTTAAAATTTAAGAAATATTAGGATAGACTTACATCCTAATTTTAGGTGCGTCTGTAGTTCAACTGGATAGAATAACCGGTTTCGACCCGGTGGGTTGTGGGTTCGACTCCTACCAGGCGTGCCACTTTACCTCAAACACCTATAAAAAGGGACTTTGACTCAATAAAAAGAGTTAAAAATACAACTTTTTTACAACTTTACAAACAATATATTAATTCAGATTTAAGGTATTTACAAAAGATAAACAACATTTATTACTTTGTGATTAAAATTAATAAAAAGATTATCAAACAATCGTTAAAATCAAGTAGCTTAATATTCTGTAATATTAAAAAACTAAAAATATTAAAATATTTGACAATGGAACTAAAATTGGAATTAAACATTAACCCTACTTTGACAATTCATTATATTGAAGATGAAAATGATGACCCAGAAACAATAGAAAAATTAAAAAATAAAATTAAAAAAGCAACTGCTGATGAAATAGTTAAAGGTAATATAAAATCATTAAGTATAGATGATAGTAAATCTATTTCAGTTGGTGAAGCAGTTTCAAAATTTTTACAATATAAGAAAAATGTTGAAAAAGTTAAACCAGCTACATTAACTAATTACAAATCTACTTTTAACTATTTGTATTTATTCATAGATGAAAAAACAAATATTAAAATATTAAATAAAAGATTTTTTAATGAACTTCAAAACAAGTTTATGAGAATACCAAAAGACTATCTAAAAAACAAAAATAGAAAAGATATTAATGAAATATTAGAAAATGAGAATGATTTAATAAAGTTAGATAACGGAACTATAAACAAACACTTTATGGTTTATAAATCATTGTATGATTTTTTAGTTAGAAATGACTATATACAAAAAAATACTGTTGATATTAAAAATTTAAAAGAAGATAATGATAGTCACAAAGAAGAATTTGAATATGAAGAGTTAGAAGGAATTTTTAACTATCAAACATCTAAAAAGGGAAAAGATTCAGATAATGAATGTCAAAACTTTTGTAAGTTTGCCTATTTGACTGGAATGCGTTTAAGTGAAATACTAAATTTAAAATTTGAAGATATAGAAAACATAGACAATCACAAAATTATAGACATCAAAGAGGGTAAAAATAAAACAAGTATTAGGTTAATACCAATTAATCAAGATATAGAAAAAATTTTAAAGGAACAACAACCTAAAACAAAAAATGGTTATATATTCTTTGATTATGAAATGAAAAATAGATTAGCTCCAAAAGGAAACCCAATCGGAAAAAGAATAAACAGAAGAATTAATAATTATCTTATAGAACAAAATCAAGACCATACAAAAAAATCATTCCATAGTTTTAGAAAGAATTTCTCACAAACATTAATATTAGAACGATTTAACATTAAAGAACAAACTATATCAAAATTAATGGGTCATTCTACATCAGACAATATCACAAGAAAATATTATATTAGAGATAAAGTTGAAAGAGATGCTTTAATTTATGCTATGTCGTGTATAAAAATTGAAGATGTATCAACTTTGAAAAATGAGAATTTGTATATATCACAAAAGGAAAAAACAATAGAAAGAATTAGAGAAATTAGTCAAGATATTTCATTGGTTTAATTAATATTATTAAATTGTTTATAAAAGCTAAAAGAAAATCTTTCTATTGGCATTTTTATTATTTTAAGATAGAATTCCAACAAATTGAAACATAGGGGTTTAAACTGAATCAATCAAGATATGGAATGCATAAATATTGGGGTAAAAAACCATCTTCTACTTTAAATAATTTATTAGAAAAATATTCTAATCCTCAGGATATTGTATTAGACCCTTTTTCTGGATATGGTGTTTTTATATGTGAAGCATTAATTTATAATAGAAATGTTGTTTCAAATGATTTAAATCCTATATCAAATTTTATTCAAAAGCAACTATTAGAAAAAGATTTCGATTTAACAAAATTAAAAAAATTAGCAAAAAAGATTATTGAAGAATTAGAAAAATCTATAAATTATTTGTATGAAATTAGATGCCCAAATTGTAATAATGAGAAAGCTTTATCTGTCTCAACTCTTAGAAATAAAAATGATATTCCTTTAAAATCAAAAACAAAATGCCATTGTTCCAAAACCGTTGTAGAACACGAATTAACATTGGAAGAAAAAAATAAAATTATTGAAATGGAAAAGAATATTGATATACCAATTCATCCTAATTCAAAAATTTTTCATAATAGTAGAATATCTGCACAAAAAGGGCTAGAAACAGATGATTTATTTACAACTAGAGGACTAGTGGTTAATACTTTATTATTTAATTTAATAAATAAAATTGAAACAAAATATAAGGATTTAATTTTATTAGCATTTACATCAAATTTAGCTAATACTTCTCGATTAGTACCTCCAATTAAGAGTAGAGGCGAAATGTCTGCTGGTGCTTGGATGACAGGATTTTATATAGGAGAAACATATATTGAGAATAATGTAATACACTATTTTAAGAATAGAATTTCAAAGCTTATTTCTGGTAAAAAAGATTATTTAGAAATATTAAATGCTAATCATAAAACATTGAATATAAAAAAAATAAATAATTTAACTCAGATAGATAATAATGTTAGTTTTTATATAATAGATAATTATGATGCAAAAAATCTACCTTATCCTGATAATTCAATTGATTATGTGTTTACAGACCCTCCTTATGGTGATTCTGTACCTTATTTTGAACAAAGTGTTATATGGAATACTTGGTTAAAAAATAATGTTGATTATGATAATGAAGTAGTAATTAGTAATAGTAGTGAGAGAAATAAAAATAATAAAGAATTTTTTATTGATATTGAAAAATGTATAAGTGAAATTTATCGTATACTAAAACCTAACAAATATTTTAGTCTAACATTTCATTCAATTTCGGGAGATGAGTGGTACTCAATTCTAAATGCTTGTCTAAAAAATAATTTTTTATTAGAAAATATTGAGTGGATTACTCAAAAAACATTCACTCCTAGACAATTAAATAGAACAAAAACTGTTAAAGGTGATATGCTAATGACTTTTAAAAAATCTATTTCAATTAACAATTACAGATTTTTAGATAAAGAAGAAACTATAAATTTACTTATTGATACATCTAAAAAGTTAATTGAGAATAATATTCAGGTAAATACTAATGATATTTATATGGCTTTTATAGAAAATCTTTTTAAAAATCATTATATAATTGAAAATATCAATATTATTGATATATTAAACAAAAAATTCTCAATTAATGAAAATGGTTTATGGAATATTTAAATTTTTTGTATAAATCACAGAAGTTGAAATAATTTTATATTCACCTTTTAAAGTTCTCTCTTTAGTATAATAATAATTGATTTGATTTAAATCATCAAGACTTGTTATACTATTCAATTTTAAGTTTACAATTTCTTTTAAATTCTCAATATCCCCTTTTAAAGGACGAGCATCCTCAAATGAGTCATTATATGCTAGAAAAATGAAAAATCTATTATTATTTTTAAATAATCTTTCACCTTGAAATTTATAGTTCCACCATTCTAAACTTTTTCTATCAGAATTCAATTCTTCTAAACATTCTCTTCTTTTATTTAAAATACCCGTAATAATATTATTTGTTAATTCTTCATCATATTCTTTACATAAATTAATAATTTTATCATTATCATTTTCCAATTCTTTAAAAGTTGGGAATCTTTTTTCTTCTTTATATTGTAAATAGATTTTCTTTAATTCAGTTAGATTCTCAAGCGTGTAATCATTTCCTGATAATTCAAATAGTTTCGAAATTAAATCTGATTTTTTAGAAAGAGAAGGCAATTCAAATCTTTGTTTTATTTCTAAATATAATTCCTTAATTATCTCTGTTTCATTTAAACCATTTTTCTTTATTCCAAAATCATCATTTTCTTCAATTTTATAATTGTTATCACAATTTGCTTTTTTTTCTAAACCTTTAGAATAAAGTCCAAAAAAATCGTTTGATATATGAGTTATTTTTAAATCAAAAGGAACTACTTTATCTTCAATTTTAATAAAAAAATCAACATCGTGTATTTTTCTTAAAGTAGGAATTACATTAACATTATTATTAAATAGATGTTCGATTAAATCATTTGTAACTTGATTATAATATTGCCAATAAATATAGCCTTTTATTGTTCCATTTAATAATTCATCAATTTTATTATCTAGTATTGCTTTTGATTCAATTGATTTATCTCTAACTAATGCTTTAGCAACATCATTCATATTATCATTTCTAATTCCACATTTTACCGTTCCAAAATTTTGAATAATTGAAGAAAGATGACTTTCTTCTTCTATTCTTTTGTCTCTAATATCAGGGTAGAAAGAATTAATATAACTTATTAGTTCATCAATTGAAATGTCAATATTAAAAAGCTTTTCATAAAGTTCTTCATATTTTGAAAGAGTTGTTTCTGCATTAGTTTTATCGTTTATAATTGCTTTTAAACTTGGTATATCAAGAGAGCTTATTAATATATATTTACTAAAACCCTCTTTTTCTTGTAATAAATATAAATTACTAGATTTATTCTCAAATTGATTATGTAATTCATTAAACATTTTTATTCCTTTTGTTCATAAAATATTCTAGCGACTTTAGGAATAAAAAACAATTATTTAGTTACATTTTTCTAAAATAATTCAAATACTTTAATCTCATAATTTGGTTCATCACAATAATCACTAATCATTTCTTCCATATATTTATGAATATTAATCTTGCTTTTTTCATAGTACAACACCATTAAATAGTCTTTCCACGTATCAGATACTCTATCTTTATCAAAAAACTCTTTTTTCTCAAATTCAGCAATAAATCTCTCTTTTTTAAAAATATTCCTAACCTCTAGCTCTTGATAAAAATATAGTAAAGCTTTATCTTTAATTTTTGTAATTTGTATATCATTATTTTTAAGACACTCCTCATATCCCTCTTTCTCATAAGTTTTTAAATCTACAATTTGAACCCATTTTGTAGTTGGATTATTGTTTTTAGAGTAAAAAACAAATTGCTTATCAAATAAAAATAAAATATCTTTTCTAAATAGTGATGCTGTATAAAATAAAAATGACTTTAAATCTTTAGTTGTTGGAGATAATTGTATATCCTCTTTTTTACTTCTAATCATAAGAAATAGTTTATTGTTAGTCCTATATAAAATATGTTTTTGCACTTTTGGATTAAAAAAATAATTTTTAAATTGTTTAATCCTAATTCCTAATTTGGAAAATACTGTGTGTTCTTCAGTTGGTGTTTTAGTATATCGCTCTTGTAAGATATTCTTATAAAAATATCTAATCATATTTTTTTTGCTATTCTTTTTGTTATCAAGTAATTTAAAATATATATAATTACCCTCTTCTATTTTCCCTTGCTCTTCAATAATATAATCACCTTTTTCACATCTTAAATTTAAAGTTACATATCTATTTTTTACTCTAATTCTAAAATCTTTAAATAACTTTTGTATATGTTCAAATGTGTATTTAGTGATACATAATTCAATTCTTCCAATGTCAAATTTCTTTTTGGCATATATAACTGATTTAATATAGTGTTCTAAATCTTTTTTAGATTTTAAAATATCTATACTATGTGTATGTATATTTAAAGCTTCTGTTAAATCGTAAATCTTAACACTTTGATTTTCCAATCTTTTACCATCTGCTTTAAATTGGTTTTTAAATTGATGATAATCTTTAAGTTGTTTGTACTGAATTTTTAATTGTTTATCAATCTCTTTGTTTGATTGTTCAGTAGAAATATTATAGTTTGGATTTATAGTTGTTGTTTTAAAAATAGCTATCTTTTTATCTAATGACCTATATATAGAATTAATCTCATTTTCAATAAGTGCTGGTTTAGTTTTTTCTTTATAATCATTTACTTCTTCTAGGGTATAAATCCCTTTTTTAGATTTAAAGATAATGGTTTTTTCATATTGTAATTGTTTTAATTTTTTATCGTAATATAGTTCTTCTGCATTTTTTATATAGTTCTTAATTTTCATCTTTTCTCCAAACCTAACTTTTTACATATACCTATTTTAATTAAACAAGAAAGAAAGTGAAGCAATTTTTTAAAACTTCTATTAGCAGGATAGACATACTTGTTTCAACAAGGTATGTGTGGGGTTAGTTAAAATGTAAAATCACCAAAAATAGGCAAATTTATTCAAAAACTTTTTATTTGTAAGACCTTTCTTATAATGCTTATATCTATATATTTGAAAAAGGATTTTTTATATGAACCAAACAACCATCTCTTTAAACTTAACAAGAAATAGTGTTGAAAAATTTAGTGAAGTATTTAATAGTCTTGAAACTTTAGATACAAAAAATATTGATATATTAATAATTGTAAGTATCAAAAACAAATTAAAAATTTGTTTACTTTCATTAGAGGAAAAAGAATTTACTATCTATTTTACCAAAGATGAATTTATAGTTTTAAAAATACTCTCAAAACAATATTTAGATAAAAAAAATAAAACAAAATCAAATCATATAAAAGACTTTGACAAATATTTAGATAAAAAAAATAAATAAAAGGAAACACTATGGCATCACTTCAAAATTTAAAAGAGCTATATGCAGCAACTTATGAACTACTATTCAAATCTACACCTCTTGAACCAATAGATAGAAAAAGATTTACAGAAACATTTAGTGAAGTAAAACAATTAAAAGAAAATGCACTAAAGAGTTCTTCAAAAAACTCAAAAGATTACTTATTAAATCAAGCTCATTCAAAACTACGAACTGTAAAAGATGAACTATTAGAGATAAAAAAAACAGAGGAAATTATAAGATACAAAGAGGAAGTTCAAAAGTTAAAAGAACTATTCAAAGATAAAAATTTATCTTCAAGTGAGAAAGAATATATTCGAAAAAAAGCTGGAGAAGTTAATAACTTTAACCCTGAGAATTGGATGATACATTTAAAAAATAATTCAAAATTATTAGGTGAATCAATAGGACAATCAATTAATTCTGTTTTTTTGCGTGGATTTTAGGATTTTAAAATGGAAAATAAAAAGAAAAAGATAGCTGTTTATCTAACAAATAAAGAATATGACACTCTTTTACAAAGTGTAATAAATTCAAATAAAACCTTAACTTCATATTGTAAAGAAAAGATATTTTCTGTTATTCAATCATCTACAAATGAAGATTTTTTAAGAAATCACATACTAAGACAATTTGAGGATTTATTATATTTATTAATCTCTCAAAACAATATAGATAAAACAAAAATCAATGAAGATACTATTAAAAACATCACTTCATCAGCTATTTATGTTGGAAACCTAAAAGCGATAAATAACAAAAAATTAAAGTTTCAAAGAGATATAGAAAAAGACTATGATAGTTTATTTAGAATAGTATCCATTCCAGTTATCAACAACCTTATCTTAGAAGTGAACCAAGCAAAGGAACTCAAACAGAAAATTTTTCTGTTGGGTTCATTTATAAATAAAATTAAATCAACTCTAAAATAAGGGTATTAGATGAAAAAATTTAAATTAAAAAAATCAATTAATGAAGAGATATTACAACCCATAGTTAAAGTTACTCAAAATGAAAATAAAGAGGACAAACACTATTTTAACCAATCAAATAAGTATGGATTAATTAACTATTTAAAATCTGAAGCCAAAGATGGAAAAATTAAATTATATGAAAGTGGAACTATTGAAGATGAAGAACGACTAAAACATATCATAATATCTCCTTGTAAGCTTAGTCGGTGGGAACAAATGGATGAGAATGAGAAATTAGTTTTAAGAGAATCATTTATTTCAAAAATACAATTTGATTTTAAAAATCAAAATTATTTACTTGCAATAGAAGAAAAAACTAGAAAAAATGAAAATGGGGAAAATATTTTAATGGAGCATTACCACTTGGTAGTTTCAAATAAAATACCCACAGATAAGAAATTTAAAATTAACTATAAAAAGTCTTTGATGAATAACTATGTAGAAAATTATTCATTAAAAGAAACAAGGGAAAAGTTAGGGATTAAAACCTTTTCAGAGATGAAAGAACAAAAGATTGATAAATTAAAAAACTTTCATCAAGAAAAACTAAAATCAATAATTGTTAGGGATGAAATATCAACATTACACCAATTATCAAAAGTGATTTTTAAAAATAAAAACGAAACTATGAACCTTTCAAGGCTTCAGAAACACTATATTTTAAAGCAAAGAGAGAATATATTTAAAGAGATGTTTTCACTTAATAATTCAATTAAAGACTCAAATGAACACTTAAAAACGATTAATGATAGTGTAAAAAATCTATCAAAAATAAAAAGTAGTTTGAGTAATCAGTTTTTAAGTGATTTAACTTCATACCAACAAAAAAGTACAAATGAACTAAGTGATTTTACTTTATATACAAAATATGAACACAGTTTTTTTAAAAAACTACAAAAAAATCGATTAAATAATAAAGTAATTACACAAGAAAATTTCTTAATTTCAATTTCTAGGAATAAGCTTTTTTGGGAAGAAGAACAAATACTAAGAAGAAGGCACATAGAATATGAGATTAAAAATAGACAAATAGAGTTCCAAAGAAAAATTAAAAATATTGAAACTGAATTACTATCTCTATTTTATAACAAAAATAAACACCAAGAAATCAAAGATTTTTTAGGTTCAAAGTTAAATATACAAAAGTATCTAAGTAAGGAAAATAATCTACATTTAAAAACAGCAGATGAGATTTTTTCAAAGAAGTTAGACCTATATAACAACTATATTTCATACATCAATGAAAATATTAAATACAAAAAACAGTCACTAAACTATAAAAACAATGATTTTCAAAACAATATAGATTTATAAAAACTATCCATATTTTTTATAATAAAAACCAAAAGAGGAGCATTAAATGGTAAAAAAAGAAGAAACAAAAGAAGTTCTAAATATTGAAAAAGATTTAGAAGAATTGATTTTAAAACTTGATGACAAAGAAACGGAAGAGATGGTTAAAGAATTTTATAAATCAGTCGCAAAATTCAATAACTATTCATTTAACAATATATGGTTACTTAACTCACAAGCTAAACAAAGAGGAATTAATCTATCTTATGTGGCAAGTTTTAAAGATTGGTCACAAATGGAAGTTATGGTTAATAAGGGTCGAAAAGCTTTAAATATTTTCGCTCCAAAACAAAATTATGAGATAAAAAGGGATGAAGAGAACAAACCAATTTTAATTGATGGAAAATATCAATATGTATTAGATGAAAATAATCAAAAGATTAAAACCTCTGTATCATTTTTATTAGTTCCCGTATTTGATGCGACACAAACAAACGCATTAGAAAGTGGAAAAATTAAAACCTTAACTTATAGAAATCAAGATGAAACTATCTCAAATGAAATGTTAAATGATTTATACAAAGAGGTTCAAGAAAAATACAATATCAAAATTGAAGAGAAAAAATTAGAACCCTCACTTGGAGGTTATTATCAAAAGAATAAAAATCTTATAGTTATAAATAACCATAGTTTAAAATCTACTAATTCAAGAGTTGGCACCCTATTCCACGAACTAGGTCATCATTTGCTTCACGGACAAAATAACTACAAAGATATACACCTTGACACAGGGCAAAAAGAGGGAGAACGAGAAAGTGTTTCCTATATCATTTCTAAATTTCTTGATATTGAACAAAAATCAGAACTTTATTTAAAATCTTGGGATAGAAATCGAGTCAATATGAAAGAACATTTAGAGAGTATTGTTAGAGCCTCTAAAGAGATTTTTAAAACTATTGATTTTAAAGAAATTTTTGAGAAAGAATTTAAAAGACAAGAATTAACAAAAGTTTATTTAGACACTCTAATTGAGGATAAATCTGTATCTATTAAAGCGGAACAAACCCTTAGTTTATAAGGGGTCTTTGTTCACATCTTTAAATCTTTCATTTACCTCTTTAAGTCTTTCATCAATTTTTATAGGTTCATTTGATTTTATATCTTCTTTTTTTGAAGATGATTCACTTGGATTTGATGGTGTTGGGGGTGTTTCATCATTACAAATTTTAAATCCAATATCTTTTACATATTTTTTAAATCTTGAAATTATTTCATTATTTAGTTCATTATTATTGATAATCCTTGCGTGTGGTAAAGTATGCAGAACAGTGCTAATAATCATTTCTTTTCTATCAGTTACAACAATATAAAATTTATTATCTTGTGGTTTAATCTCATAATTTATTTGAAACTCTCTTAATTTATCTTCTGTATCAAATATTTTCATATTTTTTAGAAAAATTAAATATTCATAAATTACACTATCACACTCTAAAATTATCTCTAAAAGTTCCTCTTCTTGAATATTCTCACTATCTAAATTAATTGATAAATTTGTAGTCGGCATTGATAATATATTTAAATTAGAAAGTGAATTTTGAGGACTTTTATTAATTACAACCTTATTTAATGATGTTTCTTTTAAAGTTGAATCATTATCGTATAATTCATAAACTAATATTTTTTCAACTTTATTTGAAGAGATTTTTTTAAATTTGATTTTATTTGCAATAACATTAATTTCATTATTTTCATCATCAATTATAGTTATATCTTTTTGCTCATTTATACAATAAATAATATGATTTTCTATCTCAAAATCATTATTATGTTCAATAGATGGTTTAATTACATATTCAATTAATCTATCCATTTTTTCAAAAAAAGTCATATAAGATGCGTCTTGATTATTTCCAACATAATATAAAATTAAAGAAGATAATTCTTTTAGAACTAAATTGTCATTGATAGAAAACTTAGAGTCTTGAAACCATTTATCAGTAGATAATTTATAATTAGGTCGTTTATATTCAAATAAATCAAATACACGAATAACCCTTGTTGACTCTTTTAATATATTTTTACTTTTATTAAATATTTGTTCTATCTCTGTTGATTCTTCTAATTCTGCATAAAAATCCATATTACTAAATTCAGAAATATTTAATTCTTTGTTTATCTTATTTTTATAACAAATTGCCTCTATTATTGCATTAGCAATAAAATATGAGTTATTTTTTTTGGGTTTATAACTCAATTCTTTTGGTGTTAATTCTTTTTCTTCCATTTTTCTTCCAAACTTTTTTAAATATTTTATCCACTCTATACTTAGAGGGAATACACCCACCTTGTCTATATAAAATTCTCTTGTATCTTTCAACAGCTTATCGCTTTGAAAAATATGTGATATTTAAAAATCAGTATTTACACATTGGCAGAACTTAACTTTAGTTATCTGCTCAAGTTAAGTTCCTAAAAAATTTCTTTTTTAAAAAAGAAAACTTTTCTTTTAGGAGAATCAAAATGAAAGAATTACTTAAAACCAATTATCAATGTATAAAGAAATTGTTAAAAGAAAAAAATAATGATGAAGATTTTAATAGACTATTTACTCTACTATCATTCTAAAATTATAGTGGAGTAGATGTAGTTTTTCAATATCCTGGCTCAAAACAAAAAATGAAAAAAGAGTTAATTTATTGCTTAAATTCATTAGTTGTTGAGAAAGTCAAAAAAACTAATAAAGGTTTTAAAATCTTTATTGATGGATTTGTTGGAGCTATGAACTCAACTATTGTATTAATGGATGAGTTAGTCTTTTTAGGATTTGAAAAAGTTATTGTTAATGATATTAACCCTTGTTTGGTTCAGGTTCATTTTGATATTAGAAATAGACCAAATGAATTAATTTCTGAATATTTAGAGATTATAACAACAAAATATTTCAAAAATTATGGTGGAATTTTTTTAGAAAAAGAGCAATATGAACAAATTCATTATGAGTTAAATGAAGAGTTTATGAAACTTCAAAAAAATAATGAGTTTGGAATTAGAACAAGTATAATTTTTTTACTTCTTCAAGGTACTACTTACTCTGGAATACCAAGATATGACAAATCTAAAAAAGCAAAAAGTACAGATTTTAAATTTTCAAAAAAGATTTATGATATTGATAGATACCATAGTGTTTTATTGAATCAAATTCCAAAAATTAGAAAATTTTCTAAAATTTATAACAAAATTGATATTGAATTTAGAAACCAAGATTTTTTTAATTTGGTTGAAGAATTTAGAACAAACAAAGAAGTATTATTTAATCTTGATGTTCCTTATTTCGAGGAATTAAAAGAAGAAGATACATCTAATAAAATGTCATTAGAAACCACTTCAAAAGATTTAAAAGATTGTGCTATTGACTATAACCAAAAATTCGACCACATAAGAATTTTAAAAGAATTAGACAACCTTAATTTTATTTATAACAATAATGCTCATCCAATATTAAATTACTATGCCAATGAATTTAATATTAATGTTGGTACTTTCATAAGAAATGAAGTAACCAGTTCAAAATTAGGTGAAACAACTAAAAAAGTAAGAGAATTGATTTTATTTAAAAACTCTTTACTTAACAAATCTGTTGCTACAAATCAATCAGGTTATAGACCGATTGAACTTGTAGCTTAATCAAAAAATAATATTTATATAAAGGATTTATTATGCAAACTACATCATTAAAACTTTCTCAACTAAAAATCTCAAAAGTAAGATTACTTGAAACTAATCCAAAAATAGTTAAAGAATTAAAAATATCAATTAAAACAATAGGACTTATTCATCCAATTACAGTAAATAAGGATTATGAGGTTATTAGTGGTATTCAAAGGTTAGAAGCTTTAAAATCTTTAAACTATGTAGAAATACCTTGTATTATTAAAGATATTGATGAATTAAAAGAAGAACTAATGCAAATTGATGAGAATTTAGTTAGAAGACAACTTTCACCTTGGGAAGAGTTAAAACTTCTTGCTAAACAAAAAGAGATTTATGAAATACTTAATCCTACTTCAACAAAAGCATTTAAAAGTAAAAATAATTCAAAAAGTGAAAATGAAAGAGCAGAAACAGCAGAATCATTTTCATCAGTTATGGCAAAAAAACTTGATTGTACGCCAAAGAGTATTACAAATAAGGTTTCACAATATGAGTCAATAAAAGATAGTTCTCCAAGTTTAGAAAAGACTATCTCTACAATAGATAAAGATTTAAAAATTAAAGGTGTTGATTTATCAACTATTTCAAAATTTACACCTCAAGAAATGGATGAACTTTCAAAACAAATTGAAGAAAATTTTGATAATAAAGACTTTTCTATTTCAAAGATTTTATCTAAAGAAAAAATAGTTGAAAAAACTATGAATGAAAAACTTCACGAAGTTTTTATGTATGACTTATTTTCAGTAGCCACTGAAAAATCTATTTCTGATTTAACAAATAAAATCAAAGTTAATGAGGAAGAGGCTAAAAAATTTAAAAATGAGTTAAAGGCAGATTTCACAAATGAAATCCAATTTCTAATCAATTCAATCAATAAGGAGGTTAAATAAAATCTAATCTAATTCTAAAAAATACCTATCTAAAAACTAATAACTTACCACTTCACTAACTATCCCACCAAATAAAGAACTTAATACATTTTTATCTTTTAATATAAAAAAAGGCAAATGGTGTTAAAATCTTTTAACTTTTAAGTAAAGAATCAAAATATTAATGGCACAAAATACTAAACCAAAACTTATTATAAAAAATCAAATTGAACATTTAGAAAAAAAAGGTATTCTTTTTAATTTAACTTCACAACAAGACGCTATGGAGTTTTTATCAGAAAATAGTTACTTCTTTAAATTAAAATCATATAGTAAAAATTACGAAAAAAGAAATGATGGTACTTATATAAATCTTGATTTTAGATATTTACAAGAATTATCTACTTTAGATATGCACTTTAGAAGATTTAATTTAAGACTTACATTAGATTTTGAACATATGTTAAAAACCAAAATTATTAGAGATTTTAATTTAAATAATAGTTGTGATGGATATGCAATTGTAGATGATTTTTTATTAGCTTATCCAAAATTAAAACTAGAATTAGGTTCTTTTAATTCAGTAGGATATACAACAAAAGATAATATTTTGAATAAGTATAAGTTAGATTTAGCTATTTGGAATTTAATTGAGATTTTAGAATTTGGAAAATTTATCAGTTTTTGTAACTTCTATTATAGTAAATATCCAGATACTTTGTATGATGAAATAAAAGATTTATTATGGTCTGTTAAGTGTTTAAGAAACTCATCTGCACATAACAATTGCTTACTACATAATTTAAGACCTCTACCCCAACCTACATTTAAAAGAAATATAAAAGTAACCAGTTTATTTAAGAATAATATTAAAATATCAGCAAAAACTGTTGAAAGAAAAATGCAGATACCAACTATCCACGATTTTCTAATATCTTTATTAGCTTATAAAAAGATAACTAGTAGTAAAAAAATGGGTAAAGCATTTAATAAAGATTTACATAGTCTTATTAATATTAGATTTAAAAGAAATAAACATTATTTCGAAAAAAATGCACTATTGAATAGTAATTATGTATTTTTAAGAAAAGTTCTTATTTTTTTAAAGAAAAATTAATGTTTAGACTGATACTATTACATTAATGAACAAGCAGGGTCTTAAGTAAGATTTACTTTTGCACCTCTGCGAAACCTATCTAAATATTCAATATCCTTTTTATTATCCAATTAGTCATTTTATTTTTCGTAAATATTTTCTGAAATATATTTTATTTTAATCTGTATTTATCAATTCAATGATAGTTCGACTCCTGATTTAAGAACCGAACTCAACCTTAGTTATTAATGTAAAATAATATAAAAATACTGCTATAATTTTTACAACTCTTTTACAACTTTATAGACACAAAAATTGTAAAAAAATCTAAAAAAGGAAGCTTAAAATGTATTATAATCCCTATCAAATAGGGCTTTTCACTTTTGAAAACTCATACGGTCATTTTCCTACCAGGCGTGCCATTTAATAATCTATAAAACCTCGATAAAATCAAACTTTTTGTTGACTGTTAATCTAGTTTTAGAAAATCTTAGTTACACATTATCAAAATCTATATTTCAACTCTTCTTGA
>Ga0265295_1005946_pt1 | contig 15121 bp, 16 predicted proteins | sample Munlansysbiofilm_FD_192503 | JGI IMG/M metagenome (GOLD analysis project Ga0265295, IMG submission 192503) | Leachate microbial communities from a municipal landfill in Southern Ontario, Canada - Methane capture system biofilm | ecosystem: Engineered > Solid waste > Landfill > Unclassified ... | reverse complement strand
GGATTAATTGATGTTTTGCCCAATAAAAACAATGTGTTATCTTAATAAATTGTTTGGGTTTGGCATGAAAAATGAATTTCAATTTCCATGCCAACTGTATTTTAAGCTGTCCTAAAATCCTAAAATCGGTTTTAATTTCTAGGAAACTTCAGTTTCATAGCACCTCCTTGATGCCGTTGTTTAAATTCGTTGTGACTAAAAGCCATACTTCACTCCAGGCGTTTCGCTTATAAACCATATTCCACAAGCTCTGGCCCGAGGTAAGTTCGTTCATTTTCTCCCAGAATTCCAAGACTCAGACAGATAAGTGTCCATAGATGAACCGTATAATATCCTCCTTCATAGTGGTGGGAGAGATCTTCTATCTGGGCATGACAGTTATGGCAGGGAGTGATTACATAGTCGGCTTTGGTTGCCTTGATCTGATCATACTTTATACGTCCATAATTGCGCCGTTCCTCATTATAACCAGACTGAAGAGACCCGCCACCGCCTCCACAGCAGAAATTATTGGACCTGTTCGGGGTCATATCAACAAAATTTTCTTCGCCAACAACACTTTTTATGACGAAGCGAAGATCATCTGCCATGGAATCACCCCTGGACTTTCTGATGAGATTGCAGGGATCCTGAACTGTGAATTTAATACCCTGGGTGTTCCAGTTGGAATTAACCGCAAGTTTTCCTTCTCTTATCCACTGGGCATAGAGTTCCACAATACTTTTGAGCTCAAAGGAATGGGGAATATTAAAACGCTGGAGCCCCTCCCACAGGGCAAAAAAGGAGTGGCCGCACTCCGTGTTGATCAGTACTTTGCATCCCAGTTTGTCAATGTGCTCTGCCTGGCTTCGAATGATATGCTCCCAAGAGGGATCATCGGCAAGGAACATGCAATAGTTCTCACCTCCCCACATGGTGGAATAGTAGGTCCAGTCTGCCCCGACCGTGTGGAGAATTTTCCACAGGGGCAACAGTTCATCGGGTTCAGTCACAGGCTCCCTCGAGTTCTGGTTCAGGGCAAAAAAAGCACCCTGTCTGTCAATGTCGGCCTTAAGGGTCTTAAATGTCTCCTGCTCCTCCCGGCACTCTTCTGCCAGATCTTCAACGGTGAAGATGAAATCTTCCAACGGAACCCCCATGGCTCCGCCATTGGATCGAATATGCTGATCGCAGGAGGCCAGAATGCCCCTGGGTCTTTCTTCCCTTGGCCACTGGGATCTGAGATAATAGATCACCTGGGGGATATTCAGGTTCATGGGGCAAAGATCGGTACAGCGTTTGCACATGGTGCAGACCCAGACCCAGGGATGGCGCTCAAGTGACGTATCCATACCCAGTACAGCCATCCTAAGAAATTTCCTCGGATCCATGTCCATGGAACCGGTTGCAGGACATCCACTGGAACATGCACCGCAGGTAATACAGGCACTCAAATCACCCTGGGGTATTAATGCCCTGACCTTGTCCTTGATTCCGTCTTTGTTGTGTGAAATTTTTAATTGATCCAACATGGGGGGGCTATCTCCTCTGCATTTTTTTGATTGTATTGCTCAATCCGAGGCAGGGGGACCAAAGAATAGCCGTTAAAGAGGGGGGCATTTTACCGTAATCCCTGATCATCCTCACAATCCCCGGACTGTTAGTACCTGCCAGGCACGGGCAGTACTTTTTATGGTCCGTCAGTATCTTCCAAAAGCTGGATGCATGAGACTCTCCGGTAAAATATAAATTTTAAAGGGGTATAACCCTTTAGCATAAAGGGCCTGCAAACAAAGGCCATGTGGGATTATGCTTATATGAGCTATAAAACAAAAGCAAATTGTTAGTTTCTATTGATCTGTGCCAAAGTATTTAGTTTGCTGATATTTGGTTGATAGGGGAACAATCCAGGTTGACCGAATATTCCTTTACCACTATGACAAATGGGACAGGATGATAGAAAAGCGAAAACTTCAGGTATAAACGATCAAGGCGTGCGTCTACCGTGCCTTAACATTATGACTGTAGTCAACATCTACTATTGAAAATTTCTATCTATTTTATAAAACTTATAAAAAATAACGATTTGCTATGGTGAGTCTCTCTCCTGTATTTTGTATACTTTATTCCGGTTGTGACATGTATGTGAATAAAACAAGATCAAAGAGGAACTCATATGAAAATTATGAAAATACATGAAATCGCAAAATACCCATGAGAACAGGCTGCTGATTCTGGAAGGCGGTATCGACGGATGGCCATATAACCCACATGACAGGTTATTCTGTCACAACGAACGCTGAAACATGATGGTACAGGGTGGGTACTAGTGTCATTCCGCCCACTTTGGATATCCTAACCGGAACCGCAAAACGTCGGGGGGCGCTTTGACCCTTCTTAATGTTTTCGACCCTTTGGTTTTGAATGTTCCGGTCAGGATAACCAAAGTGGGCTCTAAAATCGAGACTCCAACTATGATGTTTCGACGGCAGTTTCATATAAAGGAGCTGGTGGAATCCTCCAAATAATCGATATCCTATTAAATTTAAAATTGTTCTGCCTCAAAGGAGGGAAATGGCTCTCATCACTTCAGATATGACAGTATTGGACATTGTTGCCAAATGGGAAGACACTCAAGGAATTTTTAAACGCTATGACACCCTTGCCGGTGAATGCATCTGCTGCAATTCACTTTTTGACTCACTTGAAAAGACAGCTGAAAAATACAGTCTTGACCTCGACGCCCTTTTAAACGACTTAGAGATGGCAGCCAGTAGCTGATCAACCCATTCTATTTCAACTTTTTGACTACACCTGAATCTGACTTTCAGGCTGTAAATGTGCCCGGAAGGGCTTGGAGAATTTGATATGACAATAAGTATAGATGCAAGGGGGCTTGCCTGTCCAGGTCCTGTTTTAAGGACAAAAGAGGCGATTGAGACGCAGAGTCCCGGGTATATCTCGATAACTGTAGACAACGATGCCGCCGCAGAAAATGTGAGCCGGTTCTTGACCCATAGCGGTTTTGAGGTGTCTGTTGATACCGATGGCAAGACTTCGGTAATTGAGGGAAACCGTCCGGATGGTTATGTGCCGGGGCAGGGATCAACAGGTCCAAGACCGGGTACAGATTCTGACATGGACCTGGCAGAGCATCAGAAAATAATGGTAATGATTGCCTCCCAGGCCATTGGCACGGGTGACGACATACTCGGTGAAAAACTCATGCTAAGCTTTCTTACGACCCTCAAGGAGATGGGTGATGATCTCTGGCAGTTGGTGTTTGTCAACTCAGGTGTAAAATTCGCCATCGAAGGATCGCCTGTTCTTGATAAGATTCAGGAACTTGAGGAACAGGGGGTTCACATCCTTGTATGCGGCACCTGTCTGACCCATTTTGATATCCTTGACCAGAAAAAGGTGGGCGAGACCACCAATATGCTGGACATTGTAACCGCCATGCAGGTTGCCCACAAGGTTATCAATTTATAAGTCATGGTTCCATTAGAATTAAATTCAGGGAACAATTGTACAGGAACGGTGGTGATTCCTTAAAAATGATTGATATTCGATTTTTTTCTGGAAAAGATGAATGGGATGCATATGTGGCTCAAAATAATCAGGGTATTTTTTCCCACCTGTATGGCTGGGGCGAGACCCTGGCATCGGTCTATGATCTTCAAATTTTCCGCCTGGTGGCCAGGGACCTGGAAAAACATGATGAAATTACGGGCATACTGCCGCTTGTTTTTTTCCCGGCCCCGGGATTTGATCCCCGGCTGGTTTCTCTGCCCTACAGTGATGCCGCAGGAATTCTTGCAGACAATGCAGGTATCCAAGAAAAATTGCTCGTGGCAGCACTGGACATAGCAAAAGATCTCAGGGCGGATCACCTTGAGCTTCGCCAGCCAGGAGGAGTTGCCATCCCCAAAGTAAACAGCAGCATAACCCATACACCAAACCGATTTAAGGTCGGTTTAAGCCGCAGCCTGCCAAACACAGAAGAAGAACTCTGGTGCGATGTTGGTGCAAAGGTCAGAAATCAGGTGCGCAAGGCCAAAAAAAACGGGGGTGAAATCATTGTTGGCGGGCCTGAGCTTTTATCTAAATTCTATGGTGTTTTTTCTGAAAATATGCGGGATCTTGGATCGCCCGTCCACCACAGGATGCTGTTTGAACAGATGGCCCGCAACCTGAAGGATCAGATGCAGGTTCTGGTTGTAACCATGGACGATATCCCGGTTGCAGCGGCCATTGTTTTTCTCCATAACACCACCCTTTTCAACCCATGGGCTTCATCACTGCGACGATACAGGCCCAAGAGTCCCAATATGCTGCTCTACTGGGGAATGCTGTCCCAAGGAATCGCAAAGAAATGCCGCAGGTTTGATTTTGGCCGTTCGTCACCCCAGGCTTCCACCTGTCGTTTTAAATGCCAGTGGGGAGCACAATCCCAGGCCTTGACATGGCATGTTTTTTCCCGGACAACCAGTCCATGGAAGCCGGAATATGAAACCCTTGTTAATGCAGACTGGAAATGCCTGACAGTTGAGACCTCACAAGCACTTGGGCCCCCCATCCGTAGGTGGATAAGTCTTTAAGGTGATGATGACTGAAATCCAACACCGAAAAATCAGGATCACCCTGCCCATGCCGATCTTTCTGATCATTGAGGATGTGGGCTGGTGGCAGGGTTTTGATGGATCCTCCTATCAGGAGCCCTACCGTAACAATCTGGGAAGACCCCACTGTCTTGAAGATTACCAGGCCCTCGCCCACCTGGCCCAAAGACTTTCCATGCGGATTGCCATTGGAATGGCGATGTGCGAATGGGACAGGACAGATTTTTTAAAAAATATTCCAGGGGCCACCTGGATGGGCAGCGCATGGAACAATCAGAAAAACAGACGGTACGACCTTGACCGTGCCGCTGATTATTTAAACGCCCATGATCACCTGCTTGAGATCGCCCTGCATGGTGTCGGCCATGAATTCTGGAATAATGGGCAGATGGAACGATCCGAGTTCCATGATAAAAATTGCAACATGAGACCTGAAAATATCATTGTCAGTCATCTTGAAGCCTTTGCCGGGTTGCTTGATCAAAATCATATCCTGGCTCGTCCACGATTATTCATTCCCCCTGCTTTGAACCACAGCTTTGGCGACCATTCGATTCAACCCCTGCTCAAAAAATTTGGCATTGATTATGTTACAACCAGATTTTCAAGGAGCCGTCAATTCAAAGCGCCCAGGCACCCAAAATTAACCTGGGAATCCGGGGTAACACTTTTGGAACGGGGGAATGCCCCTGTGGCATGGGATGTTAGTGCAAGTCCACCAGTATGGAATAATTCCCCGCCGATTCTACCCCTGCATTGGGCAAATCTCCTGCACGTTAAGCCGGAACGTAATTTAGAAATTATCAACCCGTGGGCAGACATGCTTCTCGTTAAAACATCCGGGCCAAATTTCATCCTGGCTAAAGACGCGGCCGCCTGCTGGCGTCAGGCGGCGGTCTGTTACCTGGCTGAAATTAAAAATGAAAACAGCCATATTATTATCAACCTGGGTGCTCTTCCCAGGTTCTCGTCACTCCAGGGTCCTTTCATTATTAGAATACAGAATTTAGGGGATAGGGGCTTGCGCTGTGAAGGTGCAAAAATAGTAGAACAAAAAAAGATGTCCAAAAACCTATTCACCCTGGAACTGCTTCCAGAACAAGAGGAAAAAAAATTGTCCTTGCTCCGGTAGAACCTGGTTTCAGTAAAATTTAATTGCTTACCTTTGGGGCTATATATTCATCGATACTCTCCATCACCAGGGAAGTGGTAACATTTTCAGCATCTCCTTCTATACAGGTATAGGATTTATTATATTCCGTTATGGCATAAGGCGAACTTCACAAGCAAAAAGCCTGTGTGGCGTTCCACCGGAAATGGAATCCATGAATTGATCGTTGACCAAATCATTTATGCTGGCCCCGTTGTCGGTGGGATTGCCCCATCCAAAATCAATCCAGACCAAGCCGATGGTTGTGTCCTCGGTCACTTTGGCTTTTAGATGAATACGGCCTTGGGGAGATTTAACCTCTACCTCGGAACCGTCAGGGACGCCCCTTTTACGGGCATCCTCGGGATTCAGATAGACAAAAGGTTCTGGGTAAGCTTTGGCTGTTTTCGGCAAATTCTTGAATCGGGTGTGCACAAATTGAGGCGGTCTGCGGCTGGTTCCCAATAAAGAGAACCCCTCCGTGGCCAGTTTCTCCCGGTTCATGGACTCACCAGCCGGATGGTGGTAACCAGGCAATGGAGGCAGCCCCAGGTTTTTAAACCAGTGGGAATAAAATTCCAGTTTTCCCGTGGGAGTGTTGAATTTTTGGTCCTCATACTTGCGATACTGTATCCCTGGGCTCACAAAAACGATCTGTTCAGCGGCCAGGCGATCATAGCTTACACCGCTGGGCTTGACCATAAAATCGATCCAGGATCGTTCATCGTGAAAGGGATAGCCCTGATGCAGATTCATTTTTTTGACCAAGGCGTATTCCAATTCGAACACTGACCGGGCTCCGCCAACGGGTTCAGCACAGGCCTGGCCAAGGCCAGAAAAGCGCCCTGTGTGCTGGAATAACTCCGGTAGCCATAGGCTTCGAAATTGGTAGTGCAGGGCAACACCAAATCTGCAAAACTACCCCCTTGGACCTATCGTTGTTGGCCCATTTAGAATTCCAAGAAGTATAAGACCTGATTTTTTTTGTCAGACAAAAAGGGGAGAGAAGTTTCTCCGAAGAGAAGTAACCAGTTCCGTCAATGGAGACCATCTGGGTGTCACATGGAATCTGATCCATTCCGTAAATAAACTTAAGATTGTGTTCCTCTATTTTTCTCCTACGATCAAAGACCAAAAGAGATGCCTCTTTGAGGAAAAACATGGCAAAGGCGGACATCTGGTTGTCACAAAGACTGATCTCCGGAATTCCAATTGCAGTATCTCTAATTTTGTTGAACTGCTGTCACACTCCAGCAAACAAGGCATCCGCACTCAGATGCTTGCGAAATTTAATTTTAACATTGCTGATTTGACCAGAATCTCCCATAGAATGTTACAGTAAAAAATTCGGGTCAAGATGTCCGGCCAAAAATACAAAACGCAGTAAAAAATATATTTTAAACTTTGGAATTATGGGAATTGTTGCAATTAAGAAACGAACGTTCGTTCGATTTTTGTTGACATTCCTGAGCCCTGTTTCTAATGTGGTATAGTTGACAACACTCAAACAGGAGGATGTCATGCAGACGATGACAAGCGATTATGTGATTGTGGGGTCTGGTCCCGGTGGAGCGACAGTGGCAAGGGAGCTTGCCAGGGCCGGCAAAGAGGTTATTATTCTTGAAAAAGGAAAGCGTCACAAGCTTTCCAAGAGCAAAATCAAGTCCTATGGAATCTACGATAAGTATGCGGTTTTTTCAAGATCAAAAGAGGGAGTGATCATCGATAGGGCCGTGACCCTGGGAGGATGCAGCCTTGTTTTTTCCGCCAACTCCTTTGAACCGCCCCCCTGGTTTGAAAAAGCAATGGGCATGGATCTTTCCACATCCACCAGGGAGATCAAGCAAGAAATCGGCATCAAACCCTTTTCCGAAAAGTTCACCCAGAACTGGGAGGCGACCAATCGGCTTCGCCAGGCATCCAGGGAACTTGGCATGGATTTAAAACCCCAGTCCAAGTTTATCAATGAGGAGCTCTGCAGAAATTATTGTGATGGCTGCATGACAGGCTGCCGTCGCAACGCCAAGTGGACTGCAAGAAAATGGGTGGATGAGGCAACTGACCTTGGCTGCACTGTAATGGTGGAGGCCGATGTCAAGGGGGTGATTGTCGAATCGGGCAAGGCCGTCGGAGTTGAAGTAAAAGCCCCGGGGAAAAGGTTTCAGATACGGGCAAATCATGTGATCCTAGCTGCCGGCGGGATCGGTAGCGCCGTCATCCTTCAAAACTCCGGTGTGGAAAATGCGGGTAAAAATTTTTTCATGGATCCCATGAACATCCTTTGGGGAATGACCGAGGATAGGGTAAGCAAAACTACAGAAATGACCTTCAGCTGCGCCTGTGAGGATTTTGCAGACTCAAAGGGGTTCATCCTCGGCAACGTGAGTGGTAAGGGAGCCTGGGTTTCACACATGATGCGTCCAATGGCCTCAGGCAGAAAAATTCTTCACCACTACGGCAAATGGGAGAGGATGGTTGGAATGTTCATCAAGATTGCTGATTCCAACACCGGGCGGGTTTTCCCAAACGGCACCATGTCAAAGCCCTTGACCGCCGAAGATCGACGCAGGGCAGATGAGGCAACCGAAATGGCGGCATCAATCATGGCAAAGGCCGGTGTCATTCCAAATTCCATCCGGGTCACCACCAATATAGGTGGGCACCCCCACATCCAAAACCTCTTTAATCATCTCTGGATCCAGGGCCTAGGTCGGTTCGTCAAAAAGCATGATTTCAGGTTCCATGGCAAGGGCTCTTGCTATGGCAACCCTCTGCTGCTGTCCACCGGACAGTGTTGACGGATATTTACCAGCCTGTTCCGGGATTCCAACCCTTTCAAGAAGGGATGCGACAATCGCTTCAGCCTGGCTCCTGTTTTTTTTTGCCAACCCTTATGGGTGCAAGGGTAATATTCTCCATCACTGTCATGTGTGGATAAAGTTCAAAGTGCTGGAACACCATGCCCATGCGTGACCGGAGCTTATAGATATCCGTTGAGGGGGACATCACGGAAACTCCGTTTACAAGAACTTCACCCCTTTGAAATCGTTCCAGGCCGTTGATAAAGCGAAGCAGTGAACTCTTACCAGAACCACTGGCCTTGCAAACAACTATTTTTTTACCCCTGTCAATAAAGGCGTTGACATTAGAAAGTACCTGGAGTTCAGGTGAGTACCAGAGGCTGACATCGTTTATTTCAATCAAAAATGAACTCCTTTTAATCGTTTTTTCTCAAATCTTTGACTTACCAGGCCTCCCAGGGAACAAATTAAAAAATAGACAAGGCCGGCAAACAAATAGAGTTCCACAGATCTTGCCTCCCTTGCGTCCACGAGGTTGATCCGGCGTAAAAATTCCCTAAATCCGATAACATATGCCAGGGATGTGTCCTGGAATTTTTATCCTCTGTTCAACCTGTCCCATGAGTGTGACCACAGAAAGACCCAGGGTGAGATATACCAGGCTTGCCGCAGTGGTAGTCTCAAGACCGGGCCAGGTAAAAGAGTCGATGTAATAAGCCGTGTGGGTGATTTCCATAACTCCAATCGTCATGGTCAGGGCTGAATTCTTGAAACAGGTGAGAAACTCTGTCGTAAAAGACGGAAAGAGAATACGAAACGCAAGGGGGATGATCACATACCTGTAGGTCTGGAACGGGGTCAACCCGCTGGCAAATGCTGCCCTGAACTGCCCTGGAGATATGGAAAGAAATCCTGCCCTGAACTGCTCTGCCACCCTGGATGCCGTATAGGTACCAAGCCCATACATGGTCTGTTTTCATAATCAGGCATATATTTTTTTTAAAAATTGCTGCATTCTGGTGTCATCCGTATTCATGAGGGCATCAAACGTTCCGTCAAATTTAATGAATCCTGATTCCAGAAAAAGCACTCTCGTGGCAAAATTTTTAACCATATTCATTTGATGGGTAACCAGCACAATCGTCATATCATGTCTTGCAATCGATTTTATTGTATCAAAAACTTCATATGCCAGCTCAGGATCCAGTGATGAGGTCGGTTCATCAAAGAGCATAATGGCGGGCTTCATGGAAAGAGCACGGGCTATGGCAAGGCGCTGTTGCTGCCCACCGGAAAGTGAGGCCGGATATTGATCTGCTTTTTCTGAAAGTTTGACTTCACCCAGAAGGCTGCGTGCAAATTCTTCAGCTTCCTGCAACGGTATTTTTCTTACCACCCTGCAGGGCTGAACAATATTTTCAAGTGCTGTGCAGTGAGGAAACAGGTTAAACTTCTGAAAAACAATACCCACTTTTCCGGCAACGGATGCGGTTGTCTCAACTTTTATGCCATCAATCACAACGGCACCGCTGTCCACCTGTTCCAATCCGTTCAGACATCGAATGAAGGTACTTTTCCCCGAACCGCTGGGTCCAATAATGGCAACAATTTCGCCATGGTCAATGTCAATACTTATCTGTTTCAATACGGCATCTTCTGCATATGATTTTGAGATTCGATCTACTCTAATCAAGGGTTCCATTTCACACTTTGCTTCTCTATTTGTTTTGATATAAGTGCCACGGCATAGGTCATTACAAAATAAATCGCCCCAATGGTGATATATATCTCGAAAGGGCTTAATGTTCGCGCATATATTTGGTTGCCGATTCGGGTGATTTCTGCAATCGACAATACCGATATCAGGGATGTTTCCTTGATCAACGTGGAAAAATAATTCATAAGTGTTGGCAGGGCAACTCTAAAGGCCTGCGGCAAAACAACATACCGGTAAACCTGGAACTTTTTGTATCCAAGACACAAAGATGCTTCGTATTGTCCTTTGTCAATGGCGCCGATGGATGCACGAACCACTTCCGACATATAGGCGCCGGAGTTAAGCGATAAGCCGATCACTGCGGCAGTTACCGGTTCCAGCAGAATCCCGATAGACGGCAGCCCGTAATATATAAAAAACAATTGAATCAGAAGTGGAGTCCCTCTGAATATCTCCACATAGATACCAAGCAGTATATCCAGAATTTTAGGAAGACTGCCGGATCTCAGGACACCTACCAGGACAGATATTAGGAGTGCCATCCCAAAGGACAGCACTCCGATTGTAAGGGTCACCCTGGATGCCGCTGCCAGCTGCGGAATGTAGGGAGCCAGAAATCCGAAATCAAACTCTTTCATAAAATTATAAGGACAGCCATTTCTGATGCACTTTATCAAAAGCGCCGTTTGACTTGACTGTTTTTATGGCTTCATTAATTTTCCGGGTCAGTTCGTCTTCCCCATAATCCATAACAACAACAACATCCAAGGACATGACCGGATCATTGATGATCTTTAAATCCAAATTCCCTTTTACCGTCGTGGCTGCATAGGCAAATCCGACAATCACTGCATCAACTCTGCCGTTTTTTAAATCAATCATCGTTTCTGAATTTCGATTATACCTTCGGATATCCTTTGTAACAATCCCCACATCTTTCAAACTGTCCACTGCGACCTCACTTGTGGAGTTTGTCTGTACGCCGATAACTTTTCCTGAGAGGTCTTCTTTGGCTTTGATATCTTTTTCGGATGCCCGAGTTATAATAATTTCTCTGAGCTGATAATAGGGAATACTCATGTTGACACTTTTAGATGCTTGGTTTGCCTCTTCAGGAGACATACAGGAAATGATAACATCATGATCACCCTTTTTCATTCCTGCCACAAGCCCTTCCCAGGCGGTATCTTTCATCACCGTTTCCAGGCCAAGCACATCACCTAGGGCTTTAGCAAAATCCGTATCAAAACCTTCAATTTTGTTGTTTGTGTTTCTGAACGAAAATGGGGGATATTCCGGGCAGTTACCAACAATCAGTTCCCCTGCTTTTTGGATCTGTGTCCATTTGCCATCTGCCGCCATGGCCGCCATGGAGAAAATTATTGAAATCATAATCACCATAGGAATAAGCCTTAAACCAATTTTTCTAACCATCATTCAAATCCTTTCATAGCATTAAATTAAATATAGACTTCCGTCATCTCTTCCACTCTTTTTTATATACGCAAAATATTTTCTCTTAAATTTATTTAAATATTCCATGGAGCACATACAGAAAAACTATATGTATGTGATAATAAAAACGCCCTGTTAAAGCTGCTTTAATAATTGCAAAGTCTTATTTTTTAAAAGATAAAGACAATTGATCGAAAAGCCTGTTCATTGTTTTATCACCATTGATTTCATCCGCGGCAAAAAATGGAATCTGTATGCCAGCATCGTCAAGCAGCGAGCGGAAATTTTCAATAAATGTTCCCGGTTCATTTTTCCATTCCACCTGCTTGATTCTGTCCCATGTTTTTTCCTTGTCCAGAAACTCACCATGCCATGAAGGGCACCGGCATGTTTTATGGACACCACAGCTTGGGCTGCCGTCTATCCCGATAACACCTTCTATGGAATAGCCATTGTTATGGTACATCCAGACTTGTCCCATTATGGGGTTGAGTAAAGATCGGCATTGGGTTTGAAAAAGTGGATATTCAAACTGGTCTTTTACATGGCCCCAACGGTTTAACCCTAAAATTTCAGTTTCTGGGCACGGCAGTTGGATCATTGCAACATCATGATCCATTAAAAAACAGATCAGTTCTTTAATGGTGCTTTTATACTCGGCAAGGCCGTGGACTTTTGAATTAACGTTTAAAATGCAGTGCGCCAGAAAAATAATTCGTTTTGTTCTTTTCATAATAGAGCCTGTTTAACGATGAGCGTCAGGCGAAAATGCCCCGCAGGAACACGGGGCATTTTATAGCTGGCAGATTTAAATTAGGCTTATTTATCTAATGGTTTATGACAGAACCACCAGTCAAAACATTCAAATTCATCTGACTTCTGCAGGCGCTTTTCCGCATCTTTTTCATTCGTTGCTGGCGGCATAATGATTCTATCGCCTATCAGTTCATTATTGGGCCAACCAGCAGCAACAGCGCCTTGTTTGTCGGATATCTGAAGGGCTTTGACTGACCGGACAATTTCATCCATATTTCTACCCACTTCTTGTGGATAGTACATGATCAATCGTACTTTACCCTCTGGATCAACGATGAATACTGCTCGCACAGTGTTGGTTCCTTTACCCGGATGCAGCATGCCGAGTTTCAAAGCAACTGAATCATTGGCTGCAACAATAGGGAATTTAATCTCCACGTCGAGTTCAGCCTTGATCCACTGTACCCATTTAATGTGGGAGAACACTTGATCAATAGACATACCAATCAATTTGCAGTCAAGTTGTTCAAATTCATCGTATCGTTTTTGAAACGCCACAAATTCTGTTGTGCAAACGGGTGTGAAGTCAGCTGGATGACTGAACAGCACAAACCATTTCCCCTTCATATCACCGGGAATATTCATGGGACCGTGTGTTGACTGGACTTTTAACTCAGGTAACGCATCTCCGAGTAACGGCATGTTTACTTTCGTCTCTTCCATTAGCTATTCTCCTTTGCATGTGCCGCCGTGTTGATTTTTGGCATTCCAGATGGCGGTGTTGATCTGGATGCCGGGGGGATCAAAAGGGCAAATATTCTGTTTAAGAACAGCATGATCCCTTAGTCCCACAGGACGAACATCCTGACGGAAGTTCCAGATTTGATTCAAGCCTGAACCCATTGTTGCTGTAATCAACTCGAACCGGTTTGGCCTGGTCAAAAAGTTCCTGGTCCATAACGTACTCAACGCCCTTATACTCAAAAACTTTATCCTGGGGTGTTTTCTTATCCACGGCCATGGCAAGCTGGGCACCCCCGCATCCATTATTCAGAAAAATCCGTACAGGTTTACTATCCTTTCCCTCAAAATATGCCAGGACCTGATCCTGGGCTGCCATTGTGACATCAATCATTGTATTCTCCTTTATGCTTGTTAAGTATATTTTGTATTCCTTACAGGAATTACACCTGACAGGCAAATAATTAATATTGATATAACAACTATAAACTATTGATATAACTGATACCCCAACGCCACCTTGAGCTGGATGGGAATGGGGTACTTTTGTGTCCAAATTGGTAGGTAACAGCCAACCCAGAGGATGCGCTCAGCCATAGGTTCATGTTTCATTTCAGCTTTCCGATTCGTTGGGGCCGTGGTCCGTCCCTTGGTCCTGCAATAGGAATTTTCTCCTCAGGATATCGAAAACAGCAATCTATCTTTCGAAAAGGATCGAAAAAAACAATTGGAATTATCCTCCAGCTTTGGATATATATTAAAATTTTGAAATAAAAATGTAACTGGAGGATCATTATGCTTAAAAAATTAACATTTAAAAAATTTAAAGTTGCTGTTATCACTTTTTTTACGGTTTTTATTATGGCTGGATTGGTGCATGCCAATGACCTTGAAAGATTTAAGGGCCTTGCTGGAGATCTCAGAATTGCCGGAGGAACGGCCCATATTCCAGCTGTTAAAGAGGCTGCAAAAAGGGTCATGACCTTTAATCCAGACATCAGGATAACCATTGCGGGAGGAGGCTCAGGAGCCGGGATCAAACAGGCTGGAGAGGGATTGATCCACATTGGTAATTCGGGAAGAAAGGCAAGCGATGGAGAAATTTCAACATATGGATTAACCCTTTACCGCTGGGCCATTGACGGAGTAGCAGTGGTTGTTAATCCCTCGAACACGGTGAAGAGCCTTACTAAAGGTCAGGTTGTTGACATTTTTGCAGGAAAAATAACCAATTGGAAGGATTTAGGCGGCAAAGCCGGACAGATAAACCTGTACACAAGGGATGAGTCAAGCGGCACCAGGGAAGTGTTCTGGAAAAAGGCCATCGACAAGGGTGAAATTGCACTGTCTGCAAACTTTGTCGTTTCCAACGGGGCCATGAAAACTGCGATTGCAAACGACCCCAATGCCATTGGTTACATGTCAGCAGGATTTGTTGACAAAAGCCTTACCGCAGTTGAACTTGACGGGGTCAAACCCGACGATGAATCGATCAAAAACGGAAAATATACAGTTTCAAGGGGACTTTACAGTAACACACGGGGTGAAGCCAAAGGGCTTGCCAAGCTGTTTATTGAATACCTCCTCTCGGAAGAGGGCCAAACCATTGTGAAGGAAAATGGTTTTATTTCGGTAAAGTAGAGACAAGTATGGCGGTTTTTCAACACACCAGCTGGCACACGGGATATGGCCTGGAAATTCCGGCCCGGGCCATTTTCTTTTTATCGGCCCTTTTCTGTTCGTTTCTCGTTGTCTTCATACTTGGTTTCATGATCCTGACCGGGCTTCCCATACTTGAACACAGCCAGTGGGTGAACATTCTGACGGGGGATTGGAACCCGGTAAGGCAAAGCTACGGCATCTGGCCCATGGTGCTCGGTACACTCTGGATCTCGTTTAT
>Ga0265295_1005945_pt1 | contig 15122 bp, 16 predicted proteins | sample Munlansysbiofilm_FD_192503 | JGI IMG/M metagenome (GOLD analysis project Ga0265295, IMG submission 192503) | Leachate microbial communities from a municipal landfill in Southern Ontario, Canada - Methane capture system biofilm | ecosystem: Engineered > Solid waste > Landfill > Unclassified ... | reverse complement strand
CTTGAAGAGGGTGATGCGCAAGAACGTGATAATGATCGTGTTGAGGTGCCCGAGATAGCGATACGGGATATGTTTGATGATGCCTTTACCGCAATTGCTCGTGACGGCGCTGGCGCAATAGAAGTGGTCGGTCGGTTACAAAAGGCACTTGAGTCATTGGTATCGATCGGAGATCTTGCGATGCGTGAGGCCGCGCTACACCATTCGCGCTTGGCACTTTCTAGAGCGGAGCATGTGTTGCAAATACCTGAAGACTTACAAGTCGTAAGGGATTTAGCCAGCTTTTCTAAAAATATTTAGAGCAAGAAACAGGCTTGCTTGGCTCATATAAGCCAAGCATAAAAAGCGCAGTACTGAAGCGCTGCGCTGTGCTCTTTTATTTAAAAGCCGATGTATCAACCGTTAGATCAAGCTCTTTGAAGATATCTTTAGCCACGGTTAAAGCATTCAAAACACTTGGGAACCCTGTGTAAGGGATCAGGTGCATAATGCAGCCAACAATCTCTTCTGGTGTTAGGCCAACTTTTAGCCCTGTTTTAATATGCATGCCGACTTGTGGCCTGCCTTGGGCAACCAGTGCGGTAATGGTCGTGAGTACTTTTTGTTTGTTATCCAGTCCTGGGCGCGAATAGATTTCGCCAAAAGCAAACTCCACGACATATTTAGTTAAATCTGGCGCGATATCTTTAAATGCTTCACCGATATCCATTTCACCTGTTGGGTTGTCATCCGGTGATGCGGTCAGTTCTTGGATTTTGTTGATGCCTTTTTGATATAGATCGTCAGTCACTTTAAAATCTCTCTTGGTTTTTAACTGTTTTGATGAAGAGCATTATGAAAACGTGCTCCATATACGTTGAGCAGAAGACTACCTAAACATGACGCGGTTTTATAGGGCAGGGTCTTCAGTTCGTATCGGCTTGAGGGCGTTCATAGCGGTATCTGACGGGTTCGAGAGTTTTCACAGCAGACTGCTTTATGCTGTTTGATATTGATCAAGAAAGTGGTTTTTAAGGTGCACATCATATCTCTCTTCTTGAGTTTATCCTGCAATTGCAGTACTTCTATACTTAAGTGAAAAAGGAAACCTGCGAGAGTATGGCGAGCTCAGCCAAAGTGGTTATTACAGGCTGGCGGCATATTTTGGCAGGTTAATATCACGCAGTGGCTTGCAAGGCGTTCAGGCTGGTTCTATCAGCTGGTTTGGCTCAATATTCTTTCGCTTCGCAAGCCATAATGACACCACGAACAAAGAGGATTTGATCATGCCCGTCTATACAGTTAAGTTAGAAAGCAGGCAAGAAATCGCTGATGGCACCATGGCGTTCTATTTTGAAAAGCCGCAAGGGTTTGTCCATACAGCCGGCCAATATGCTGACCTCACCTTAATTGACCCTAGCGAAACGGATGCTGAGGGCAATATCCGCACCTTCACTCTGGCGAATGCGCCGTATGAAGATAGGTTAATGTTTGCCACCCGCATGCGTGATACCGCGTTTAAGCGCGTATTAAAAACTATGCCGATTGGTACAGAGCTGACACTGGACGCGCCGTATGGCTCATTTACGCTGCACAATAATGAAAGTGTTCCGGCTGTTTTTCTCACCGGCGGCATCGGACTGACGCCTGCTCGAAGTATTATTCTGCAAGCGGCACACGACACACTTTCACATAAGATTTTTCTATTTGATTCCAATAAAAGACCTGAAGATGCAGTGTTCTTGGATGAGTTGATGGACGCCCAGAAAATAAATCCAAATTACACCTTTGTGGGGACGATGACGCAGATGGATAAATCCAGCCACGCGTGGGATGGCGAGACTGGATTTATCAATAAAGATATGTTGTTGAGATATATTGATGATTTGACTGTGCCTATCTACTACCTCGTTGGCCCGCGAGCGATGGTGCATGCGATGCTGGAAATGCTGATGAAAGCGGGTGTCGACGTCGATAATATCCGTACAGAGGAGTTTTCAGGTTATTAATGTTGAATACGGAGCGTGACGTGAGTATCAAAATAAAACGAGTCTATGAAGTGCCGCGCGACGAGGATGGAATACGCATCCTCGTTGATAGACTGTGGCCACGAGGCTTAACCAAGGAGAAAGCACATGTTGATCTGTGGCTCAAAGATATTTCGCCCAGCACGCAGTTGCGCCAATGGTTTGCTCGCGATGCAAGCCAATGGCAAGAGTTTAAAAAACGTTATCTCAACGAGTTACAAGAGCGTAGTGAAGCCATCCAGACTTTAAAAAGCGAGCTGGCAAAAGGGCCGGTCACCTTGGTCTATAGCGCGAAAGATGAAAAACATAACGGCGCAGTATTTATTAAGAACAACATTGCGCTATTGAGTGAGCTGTCAGGCGAGCGTGACCCGCACACAGAAACGGGCGGCTAGTTTGATCGAATATTTAAAAGCAGTTGCTATATAGTTCACCCGATCAGTGTTCTGTAGGGTGCGAGTGAACTATGTTTAAGCGATTGCGTAATTGGCGCGATAACAGGCGCGTTAAAAAGATGGGCTTGACCGCGCAGCAATGGGAATCAGCTATTGCTGACTGGCCGGTGATGCAGCACTATCAAGGCGCTGAGCGTGATGCACTGCGTCATATGACGTTTCGTTTTCTTGCTCGCAAAACCTTCACGTCTGGCGCTGGTTTTGAGTTTACTGACGCCATGTGCATAAAAATCGCCACCATGGCTTGCGTGCCTATTTTGCACCTTGGTTTAGATTGGTACGACAGTTGGTACACCATCATTATTTACGAAGGTGGTTTTGTGCCCAATCGTTCTTATCGCACCGCCGATGGAGTGGTGCATGCTAAAGGGCCGGGCTTGAGTGGTGAGGCGTGGTTTCGTGGTCCAGTGATCTTATCGTGGCAAGCGGTGAGTAACACAGGGGCGCATGCCAGTAACGGTAAGGCCAGTAACGTGGTGATTCATGAGGTAGCGCACAAACTCGATATGCTGCGTGATGGTGCCAACGGTGCACCGCCCATGCATCCTGATATGCGCTCGGGTGAATGGCGCAGTATTTTTACCGCAGCGTGGCAGCGCTTGCAGAATGACTTGCAAGAGGAACGCCCTTTGCCGATCAATGTGTACGGTTTAACCAGTCCAGCAGAGTTTTTTGCAGTGTGCAGTGAGGCTTTTTTTGAGGCCCCCAAGCATATGAAAGAGCATATGCCCGAGGTTTATAGGTTACTGTGTCAGTTCTATCGCCAACAGCCTGTGCCGCTTGCGATTCCAGGTATGTGAAATGCAATACATAAAGCGCTGTATAAATAATCTTGAGTATTGTTCAGATTGTGGCTTAATATTGGATTGAGTAAAACTGCAACTTAGTGCTGGTTGCTTTATTAAAGGGAATGTTAAATATGAGAAGGATCTCTGATGAGCCTCAAGTATCACTTTGAAATGCTGGCCGCTTACAATCAGTTGATAAACGCTAAGGTGTATGCCGCTGCGAGTCGTCTTTCTGCAATAGAATTATGCAAAGACCGCAGTGCTTTCTTTTCCTCCATTCTGGGCACGCTCAATCACTTAATAGTGGGTGACACGATTTGGCTTAAGCGCTTTGCCACGCATCCATCTTCCTCTACCGCTTTGAATGCGGTTGCAGATCTTCCCAGTCCCATCGGTTTGGATCAGATCATTTTCAATGATCTCAGTTGTCTATCTGAGCATCGCACCTGGTTAGATCAACAAATTATCAATTGGGTCACTCAGCTGCCTAGCAGTGATCTCGATAGCTTTCTCAGCTACTACAGCACCCAAGGGGTTCCCTCCCAAAAGCAATACTCCAGTCTTATTCTGCATTTTTTCAACTATCAAACCCATCATCGCGGGCGCGTGTCTGCTGTGCTATCGCAGGCCGGTGAGCATATTGATATGACTGGTTTGTTGGCTTTGATTCCGCAGGAAGCTTATGTATGAGAATGGGCTGTTGCAAGGCAGATGATGTATTGATTTGAGCTGATCGAACTGTTTTTCTCTTGCTTTGCATTAATAAATAAAGGAAAAAAATGAATATCGAACTCTATCTTTTCTTTTTGGTGACAACGGTGATGCTTATTTTGGTTCCCGGGCCTTCGGCGATCACTGTGGCTAAACAAGGCGCTGCCAATAACTCAAAGTTAACCTTTTTAAGTGTTCTTGGTGTGGCCAGTGCTGACGTATTGTTTTTTATATTATCTGCGACAGGTATTGCATCGCTGGTGGTAGCGTCACATCTGGTTTTTTCTATTATTAAATGGCTGGGTGTTGCTTATCTTCTGTTTCTGGGTGCTTCGGCAATTTTCAGCAAAGCGGGAGCCATTAAGATTGATGTGCAGACCACTAACATCAATCCTATGAAAGCCTTTTCACAAGGCCTACTGATTCAGTTATCCAACCCTAAAGCGCTGCTGTATTTCTCCGCATTATTACCGCAGTTTGTGGATCCCAATGAGCCTTTAATATTTCAAATATTCCTAATGGGACTCACCTGTTTTTTAGCCGATGTACTGGTCTACAGTATGTTTGGCCGTATGGGCGCACAGTTAGCAAAAAAACAGATGAAAGCTTGGGTTATCAATCTTATTAATAAAGCGGCAGGTATTACGCTGATTATCACGGGAATAAAAATGATCACTGTGGAGGCTGGGCAGTAGTTAAAATAGAACAGACTGCTCTTGCCGATTTCTTATTGAGTCATCTAGGGGAGATTCTAAATCTTCACGCAGGTAAAAATAGCATTGCCTGAGGTCTGATCCCAAGGGACGATTTTTTCGTAGTCATGCTCAAACACGTGAACTTCAAAGTACGGCTTTAAGACGTCTATTAATTCAGCAAAGCTAAAAGCCACCATGGGGTGCTCGTCATGCCAGATTTGAGTCTCTGCAGCTGTGGTTTTTTCAATGCTGACTTTGAGAGACTTCTTCTCGCCGTGGCCGCAGTAATTCCAGCCTGAGCTGAATCTGAATGTATCGTTTTCTTGTTGAGCTGTATGGCTGACACATAAGCTGTTGTCGATTTTATTCTTATCAACCACGTTAAAACAAAAAACGCCATCCGTTTTTAAGGCGCGATGTACGCTGGCGATACAGTCCTTGAGTTTTTCAATACCATCGCTGTAATGGATGGAATACAAAAAACAAGTGATTAAATCTAAGGGCTCAGCGACCTTGAAATCGCTCATGTCTTGTAAAGAAAACTGAGCTTCAGGGCAGCGTATTTTTGCAATATCGAGCATCGGCTGATTAATATCAAGCCCGTTACTGTGATAACCAAAATCAATAAAGTGGCGTATATGTGGACCCGTGCCGCAGGCTAAATCAAGATGCGTCTGTCCACCGTTACCGAAAATCTGGTGCAGTCTGCGAATGGAGTGGCTTTGCGCGTGATAATCGATATCTGCGCACATTAAATCGTAATAGCCGGAAAGGTCGGTATAGAGTGCGTTAGCAGACATATGGGCCTAATTTTTTGATTGAAATATTTGCGGTGGCGCATAGTAAGCTAATCAATATATTTTGCTAGATAAATATGATTTTCAGCGTGATATGTTTTTAATACATTGCAGCAGTTTGCCTGATGCAGGGCCGGTGCTGGTATGAAGCGCAGCAGTGCAATGCGTTATTTGAATCTGCACTTTATAGGGAGATAGTTGTTAAATGTACGTACCCAATCACTTTAAAGAAGACGATACAGAGAAACTTTATCAGTATATTCGCGATTATAGCTTTGGAATGTTGGTGATCGCTGATGATCAAGGTATCGAAGTCAATCATGTACCTTTTTACTTAAGCGTTGAGGAAGACGGCTCGCTTGGCTCGTTGCAGTGTCACCTGGCACGTAGTAATCGAGTGTGGGAGCGAGTTGAAAACAGCCGTTGTGTTTTGGCGGTTTTTCAGGGGCCAAATGCTTATGTGTCACCCTCCTGGTACCCCACCAAAGCAGACACCGGTCGTGTCGTACCCACTTGGAATTACCTAGCTATACATGTTGAAGGCCATGCACAGGTTATTCAGGATCCGCTATGGCTGAAGGAACACCTGTGTCAGTTAACTCATCAGCACGAAGTAGGGCGAGCAGAACCTTGGGCTGTTGATGATGCACCACAGGAGTACACCGAAGGTTTGATGCGTGGAATTATTGGTATTGAAATTAAGATTGAGAAGTTGACTGGTAAGTTGAAAGCGAGTCAAAACCAACCTGAGTGCAATCAAGCCGGCGTTAAGGCGGGCTTGAAAGATGATAAAACGCCTCACGCCTGTGCGATGTCTGAGTTTATTCGCTCGTAAAGTATGGAGGCTGATGGTTTTCGGCCTCCGCTACGTTCTGCTTTATGAATTAAGGAGTCAAAAATGTTGCAGCCCGTTGTACAGGAAGAAGCCACCGGCTGTGGAATTGCTTCTGTTGCTAATATTGTGGGTAAGACCTATGCAGAAATGAAGGCTATCGCAAACGTTATGGGTATTTATGCGCAAGACACAACGTTGTGGTCAGATACTCGGTATGTCAGACGTATGTTGAGCGCTTTAGGCGTGACAACATCGACTGATGAAATACCTTTTGAGTCATGGGGCGCGCTACCTGACTTGGCATTGCTCTCCATTAAGCATCATCAAAACGACGGTAAGGACTTCTGGCATTGGGTTGTGTTCAAGCGCATTGATGGCCAGGCTGTTGTGCTGGATTCAGCAAGTTACTTGCCCAGTAATATCCGCACGGACTTTAATGAGATGCATCCAAAATGGTTTATCGAGGTTCAGGGCGCATAGCAAAGCTATTGTGACTGTGGAATGGTTATCATCTACAATAAGATGATCATATAGAGGACGTAGATTAATCATGAATACATTAAAAATATTAGCGCTACCCGCTTTGCTCAGTGCATTAACATTGTCTGCCGGTTATGCAGTGGCCGCTGATCAAGTGTTAGCTCAAGAAAAGTCTCAAAGCACTCAGCAAAAGCAAAACGATGGCAATCGATTTATGACAGCTGAAGAGCGTACTGAGCAGCGTGCCAAAATAAGCGCTGCGAAAACCGATGAAGAGCGTGAGCAAATTCGTGTCGAACAACACAAGCGCATGAAAGATCGTGCTAATAATGAGCGCGGCATGCGGGCGAGTGGTTCAGGCCATGGCGCGATGCCGACCTTTGCTGACTTTGATCTAAACAGTGATGGCAAGATCAGCGAAGACGAGTTTATCGAAGCCCGTACAGCACGCATCAGTACTCGCGCTCAGCAAGGTCATCAAATGCAAGGGCTGGCCAATGCGCCTTCATTCGCTGATATTGATAGCAATAGTGATGGTGCAATATCGCCTGAAGAATTCTCGGCACAGCAGTCTTTGCAACGCCAAAAGATGGGGCACTAATAGCCTTTATTTAGGCTTTTTGAGAAGAGTATATGAGCCAAACCACTAGCAATATATTTGCATCTTTACCCAATAAAATAAGTGATGAGCTGTTTGAAACTATTGTCACTGGGAAAAATATAAAGGTAGAACGAATCATCTCTCAAGGTCATTCTTCACCAGCAACAGGTTGGTATGATCAAAGTGAACATGAGTGGGTGATTGTTCTTACAGGTGCCGCGAAAATTGAGTTGGAAAATCAGGCTCCTGTGCATTTGGTGGCGGGAAGTTACTTCAATATTCCTGCACACACCAAACATAAAGTAGCTTGGACAGACCCTGATACACAAACCGTCTGGTTAGCGATTCACTATAGCTAAGTGTGGCATCTGACCTTGAGTTTAAGCCGCGGGTGCTTTGCTGTGCGGCTGAACTTGGCGCTCGATAATCCAGAGTGTCGAATATGAATCTCTAGAGACAACGCGACGCAGCGTGTGTGTAAAGGCTACGTGGCCCTTAATTCCTTTCTACCTGATCCCCAGTGCTTTAGACTTGTCGGCTTAATTCGCTATATCAGCTTAAGGGCACCCATGAATACCACCACAGCGGCATCATCCCAGTTTAGTGGGCGTGATGTATTTGCATTGGGCTTTATGACTTTTGCACTGTTTTTAGGCGCGGGGAATATTATTTTCCCTGCTGAATCAGGTTTAGCTGCAGGCAGCACCGTGTGGCGTGCTGCATTGGGTTTTCTGTTGACGGGCGTGGGTTTGCCGTTGCTGACGGTGGTGGCATTAGCCCGTGTTGGTGGTGGGTTAACCGCTTTGACGCTGCCGTTGGGTAAAGCTGCTGGCACGGTGTTAGCCGTGGCGGTGTATTTGGCGATTGGTCCTTTCTTTGCGACACCGCGTACGGCGGTGGTCTCCTATGAGATTGGTGTGGTGCCTTTTTTTGGTAGCAGCAGTCTGGGTTTATTACTCTATTCAACGGCGTACTTTGCCTTAGTTCTGTATTTAGCTATTACGCCCAATAAAATTATTGATCGCATTGGTACGCTGATCACGCCTGTTTTATTGGTGGCGTTAGTGGTGTTAGGCGGTGCTGCATTTCTGATGCCTGCTGGCGCGGTTGGCCAAGCAGTGGCGATCTATCAGCAGCAAGCTTTCTTACAGGGCTTTTTACAGGGTTATCTGACCATGGATGCGCTGGGTGCGCTGGCCTTTGGCGTGGTGATTGCCAGTGCGCTACGCAGTAAGGGTGTGCAGTCTGAGCGGTTAGTCACGCGCTATTCGATTTATGCAGGCTTGATTGCAGCAGTGGGTTTATCAGCAGTCTATTTATCACTCTTTTATTTAGGTGCTACCAGCCAGGGTATTGCCAGCGAAGCGCAAAACGGCGGTCAGGTTTTAGCGCTGTATGTGCAGCATGCATTTGGCCCTATGGGTAATGTGTTGCTGGCGCTGGTGATTGCTTTAGCCTGTTTAACCACGGCAGTGGGTTTGCTGGTGGCCTGTGGTGAGTTTTTTAGCGGACTGCTCAATATCACTTATAAATATGTGGTGATCTTTTTTGTACTGTTCAGCTGGTTGGTGTCTAACCAAGGCTTAGAGCAACTGATTAAAGTGTCGATACCCGTGCTGACAGGTTTGTATCCGTTGGCGATTGTGCTGGTGGTCTTGAGTTTGCTCAATCGTTGCTGGAACTCAAGTGCGCTGATATTTCGCGGTACCATGCTGGTGACTTTAGTGTTTGGTCTAGTGGATGGCTTGGCTGCGGCTGGGTTTTCCGCTTGGATACCAGAGTTTTTTAGTCGTTTACCTTTAGCACAGCAGCAAATGGGCTGGCTGCTACCCAGTAGTGTGGTGGTCTTGGTTTTATTTGTGGTGGATCGTTACCTCGCGCGCAAACAAACCCCAGCAGTTCAGTCTTAAAAGGGTTTGTGCAGTGCGCGCGAGTATATTGCGTTCTTGTAGGTACAGGCCATGCCATCTATAGCGCTGGGTCTGTACGCACTAGTGCATTGCAGGCGCTTAGGTATCACTTGCCCGTGGTAGGTTTTTAAAGGCCCCTATAGCGCGCAAGCGGCTGGTTGATAAATCCACAATAGGTTTGGGGTAGTCTTCGGTGCCAAATAACCCGCTGAGCAATTTGGGTTGATGAATCTCTTTAGCGCTCAGGTGTTTAAGCTCAGGAACCCAGCGGCGAATAAAATCGCCATTGGGATCAAACTTTTTCGATTGGCTAACGGGATTAAACACGCGAAAGTAGGGTACTGAATCTGTTCCAGTTGAAGCGCTCCACTGCCAGCCACCGTTATTCGCCGCTAAGCAGCCATCAACCAAGTGCTGCATAAAAAAGCGTTCGCCTTCGCGCCAATCAATCAATAAATTTTTGGTTAGAAACATCGCCACAATCATGCGCAAGCGGTTGTGCATCCAGCCGGTGGCTAAGAGCTGGCGCATGGCAGCATCAATAATAGGAAAACCGGTACGGCCTTGTTGCCACGCCAGTAAATCTTTGGGCGCATTACGCCAGGCTAAGGCTTCAGTTTCTGGCTTAAAGGCGCGGTGACGCGACACTTTTGGATAGCCAACTAAAATATGGGTATAAAACTCACGCCACAGCAGTTCGTTAATCCAAGTGATAACACCTTGCTTACCTGAATCAAACTCGCCGCGGTTGGCTGCTAGCGCTGCGTGCAGGCATTGACGGACTGATATCACCCCAGCCACTAGATAGGCTGACAACTGGCTGGTACCGGGCTTAGCAGGGAAGTCGCGCTGATCTAAATAATCATCAATGGTTTCGGCAGCAAATGCGCTTAAGCGTTGTTGTGCAGACTGTTCGCCAGCAGGCCAGAGTGCTTGTTGCTCCGCGTCGATTGCTGGAAAGCCAGCAATATGGTCTGGTATGGCATCGCTGGTTATCGCAAGTGCTGTTTGCGCTTGAGGCGTTGCAACACGCTCGGGTACATAGTCGTATAAATGTCGGTAGCAGACTTTTTTAAACTGGCTAAACACTTTGAAGTAAGTACCCGTTTGCGTCAGTACGCTACCGGGTTTAAATAGCACTTGATCAAGGTGACTGTGAAATAAAACACCTTGATCCACTAGCTCTGTACCTACAGCGATATCACGCTGGCTTTCATGGATGCCGTATTCTGTATTAACGTGCACAGCGCTGATATCCAGTTCCTGACACAGCTGGGTTAATACTTCAGGTGCTTGCTGCCACTGCTCAGCAGAGCGAATCAGTAAAGGCACATTAAGCATCGCTAAGCTGTGCTGCAGTTCACGTAAATTACGTAACCAAAAATCCATCTTGCACGCTGCATCATCATGTTCTTGCCATTGCGCAGGGCTGAGCAAAACAACAGCAATAGTCGGGCCTGCTTGTAATGCGGCGTGCAGCGCAGTGTTGTCATGAATGCGAAGATCGTTGCGAAACCAAATAAGTTGCTGCATGCAGGCGTCCTGGGTGGTTATGGATAATATTGAGCTATTAAAAAACTGCAGTGATCTAGGTAAAGGGTTGCTGTTTTAAGGTTAGTTATCACTGCTTTTTATCGTACAGAGTTGAATGGCTAGTGCTAATTCACGCCTTATACAATCGTATGCTGTTAAGGCGTGAGTGAGAATTTTGATTCGGCACTGACTGATTTATATGGCATTACGCAGGCTGAGATTTTCAGGGTGCGGCTGCAGATACACTTGCCCAGCAATATAAGGGTCAGGGTGGCGATTGAAATGGTGCTTAAGCAATGTCAAAGGCACAATCAAGGGTACGATACTGTCGCGATACTGAGTAATTAATGCTTGAAGTTCGCGTTTTTCATCAGCATCCAGTGAGTCCTTTATATAGCCGCTGATATGTTGCAGCACATTGGTATGTGTACCGCGGTTGGCGATTTTTTTCAGAGCGGACATAAATAGGCTGAAATAGTTTTCTGCTAGAATATCGAGTTGCTCTTGCTGACTGCTAGCCAGCATGCGACCTAGAGCGCTACAGTCGGATGGACTGTTGGCCATCAACTGGTATTTATAGCGCGCATGAAACTCATAGAGTTTTTTCAGGGTCAGGCCACTGCTTAGCAGTTCACGCCATTGCGCGTAAGCAAACACACGAGTGATAAAGTTTTCCCGCAGCACAGGGTCATTCAGGCGACCATCTTCTTCCACCGGTAGGTTGGGTTGCGCTTGCATCAATGCCGCAGCAAATAAGCCGACACCACCATGCTCAGCTGTGTGACCACTGTCTTGATAAACCTTAACCCGCTGCATGCCGCAAGATGGCGATTTCTGCATCAAAATATAACCGCAGATATCGGTCAATTCGGCTGCTTTACGTTGACCGTATTCGGTTAAGGCAGCGCTGACATCCATAGAGGGATTGACTGTGCCTACTGCGCGCGGTTGTTGTGTATTACCCACTAAGCGGATCGGCTCACGCGGTGTGCCCAAGCCAATAGCTTGTTCTGGGCAGAGTGGGACATAGTCGAAATACTGGCTCAGGACATCTTTGCACAGATGCGATTGCTTATGGCCACCATTGAAGCGCACCGGTGCACCGAGCAAACATGAGCTGATGCCCACTTTGATTAATGTGTTTGCAGTCGTCATGGCTTAGCTTTACCGGTTGCAGAATAGTCGTATAAGAATATAGTGAAAGCTGTACAAGTCAAATATTCTGTATAGGTTGTGTCTAAGTCTTAGCTTGAATTGGTGTAAGTCGTGATGGGGGAGGGTTTGAGTTAGCGCGGAGGGAGTACGCAAGGATTGAGTTGCCACGGGGTTTGGCAAGTCAATAAAATATCAGCTCTACGCTTGAATGAAACATAGAGCTGATGTCTACAACCTAGCCGTAATTACTCAGGCTTAGTTGCTTCGTGCAGCTTAGCTTTGGCTGCATCGATTGCGTCTTTGCTGTCATCTTTGATGTTTTCAGCGGCTTCTTTAGCGTTGTCTTTTGCTTCTTTAAGGCTTTCTTTCGCGTCTTCAACTGCTTCAGCTAAATCATCTTTAGCTTCTTGAGTTGCTTCAGCAGCTGAATCAGCGGCTTCGTCAGCTGCGTTTTGAGCGCTTTCAACAGCATCTTCTGCTGCGTCTACAGCTTGAGCTGCAGCATCATTAGCGGCTTCAATCACTTCTTCGCTGGTCGGTGCTTCATCAGCCATTTGTTCAGCTTTTTGCTCAGCTGCTGCTTTAGTTTCTTGAGCGGCTTCTTGTACAGATTGACTTGCGTCAGATAAAGATTCTTTAGCAGCATCCAACTTGTCTTGTGGTTCGCTATCACAAGCAGTTAAACCCAATGTAGCAGCAAGCAACAGGGCAGTAACGAAAGGTTTTTGCATAATTGATCTCCATTTTAGTATTCGGTGCAGTTGTATTTATAAGTAAATACTAGTTGCATTATTGCACATTGAGAACGCTATGGCGTAAGTCATATGCATGTAGGCTATGACTCCGTAATGCCTTGATAGTTCAGTGCTTTTAGAGCGGTTAGGCAATATTTGTTCTGTAGTGCAAGTCGGCTGAAACAGTACTTTATCTAGTGTTGTAGAGCTAAATATTCTTCTTGTGCTGACCACTCTTAAGAGTGGTCGTTCTGTGTTGAAACGGGGGGCAGCAGTTGTTTTTTGATGAATGAACCCCATATTCACTACATCGCCAGCCCAGAGTGGCTTATTTAAGTGGATATGGAGTTAATACAGATGGCTGTTGAAGCACAAAAAGAAACATTAGGTTTTCAGACTGAAGTCAAACAACTGCTGCATTTGATGATTCACTCATTGTATTCAAATAAAGAGATTTTTCTGCGTGAATTGATTTCAAACGCCTCGGATGCTGCAGATAAGCTGCGTTTTGAAGCGCTATCTGCACCCGAGTTGCTTGAGGGTGATTCTGAGCTGAAAATTCAAATCAGCTTTGATAAAGAAGCCAATACGCTCACCATCGAAGATAATGCGATTGGTATGAGCCGTGATGATGTGATCAGCCATTTGGGTACGATTGCTAAATCAGGCACGGCTGAGTTCTTTAAGAACCTCTCCGGTGATGCTAAAAAAGATTCACAGCTGATTGGTCAGTTTGGTGTGGGTTTCTATTCTGCATTTATTGTTGCCGATAAAGTTGAAGTCTTTACCCGTCGCGCTGGCTTAGCTGCCTCAGAAGGTGTGCTCTGGAGTTCAGAAGGTGAAGGCGAGTTTGACTTGTCGAACATCGAGAAAGCTGAGCGCGGTAGCCGTATTGTTCTGCACTTGAAAGCGGCAGAAAGTGAATTTGCTGATGGTTTCCGTTTACGTAACGTGATCAAGAAATATTCTGACCATGTAGCTTTGCCGATTGAGCTGCCTAAAGAAGCTTCAGGTGACGAAGCCGATGCACCGGTAAATACTGAGTGGGAAGTGGTCAACCGTGCCAGTGCGCTGTGGACACGTCCGCGTACTGATATTAAAGATGAAGAATATCAAGAGTTTTATAAGCACGTATCACATGACTTTGAAGATGCACTGAGCTGGAGCCACAACAAAGTTGAAGGCAAGCTTGAGTACACTTCACTGTTGTATGTGCCGACTCGTGCGCCGTTTGACTTGTATCAGCGCGAAGCACCACGTGGCTTAAAGCTGTATGTGCAGCGCGTATTTATTATGGATCAGGCGGATGAGTTTTTACCGCTCTATCTGCGTTTTGTAAAAGGTATTGTTGATTCCAACGATCTATCACTCAACGTTTCACGTGAGATTTTGCAGAAAGATCCAGTCATCGAAAGCATGAAATCTGCATTGACTAAACGTGTGCTGGATATGCTGACAAAAATGGCAAAAAATAGCCCAGAAGATTATGCGAAATTCTGGAGCGCTTTTGGTCAGGTTCTCAAAGAAGGCCCAGCTGAAGATTTCTCTAACAAAGAGAAAGTGGCTGCTTTATTACGTTTTGCTTCAACGCACAGCGGTAACGACGAGCAAACGGTTGGCTTAGGCGACTATATTGCTCGTATGACTGAAGGCCAAGACAAAGTCTACTTCTTGACCGGCGACAGCTACGCACAAGTTAAAAACAGTCCGCACCTGGAAGTGTTCCGCAAGAAAGGTATCGAAGTTCTGTTGCTGACCGACCGTATTGATGAGTGGTTGATGAGCTATGTGACTGAATTTGACGGTAAGACCTTTGTTGATGTGGCACGTGGTGATTTAGATTTAGGCGCACTGGATACTGAAGAAGACAAGCAGTCGCAAGATGAAGTGGCTAAGAGTAAAGAAGCTTTAGTGACTCGTTTGAAAACAGCGCTGGGTGATCAAGTGGCGGATGTGCGTGTTTCACATCGCCTCACTGATTCGCCGGCTATTTTAGCGATTGGTGAGCAGGACCTAGGTTTGCAAATGCGTCAGATTCTAGAAGCCAGTGGTCAGAAAGTACCAGAGTCCAAACCCATCTTTGAGATTAACCCAGCGCACAGCTTGGTTGAAAAATTAGATGCTGAGACGGATGATGAGCGCTTTGCTGACTTATCGCTGATTCTGTTTGATCAGGCTGCTTTGGCCGCCGGTGATAGCTTAAAAGACCCTGCAGCTTATGTGCAGCGTTTGAATAAGTTGCTGGTTGAATTAAGCAGCTAAGTTTATAGCGTTCCACAAAAAACCGCGATTGATTGAACTGACCCCCTTTTATTGGACAGGTTAGTAATCAAGCGGCCAAGGCCTGAGTTCGATATTGTATCGGGCTCAGGCCTTTTAATTTGAGCTTAATGCGCTCGTGATTATAATAATGGATATATTC
>Ga0265295_1005944_pt1 | contig 15126 bp, 16 predicted proteins | sample Munlansysbiofilm_FD_192503 | JGI IMG/M metagenome (GOLD analysis project Ga0265295, IMG submission 192503) | Leachate microbial communities from a municipal landfill in Southern Ontario, Canada - Methane capture system biofilm | ecosystem: Engineered > Solid waste > Landfill > Unclassified ... | reverse complement strand
ATAAAAATACATATAATATCAGTGGAGAATATTTACAATTAGTAAAGTTTAAAATCCTTGTTTTTCCTACATCAAGGAATTCTTTATTTGCTTGTTAGAATTATCACAACCAGGAGGAGATGTGTTGTGAATGAAAACAAAAAAGCAAAACAAAGACCCCACTTAAGGATGTATTTGTATGAGTTACGGAAAAATGCAAAATTGTCGATTTATGAGGTTACAAACAGCATGTTATTGTCAAAACCATATTACTACCAAATCGAGCAAGGTATTAAAGGTCATCGAATGGATGTTGTTTTCTTAAATGATTTAGCAAACATCCTAAAAACGGATTTCGAGACGCTCTGTAAAGGAGAACTCGAATATCAAAAAGAACGAAGAAATTTAGGTATAAGAAGAGAAAGTAGATGGGTGATGGATGATGAACTATGATCTAAATGAGAAGATTTCAGAATATATCTCATTCCTTGACTTGAAAGAGATATCTAAAGAATCATATCGAAAATCACTTCTTGCATATCAAGATTATCTAAAAGCACACAACATAACTAACCCAAATAGGAATGTAATTCTAGCTTATAAAGATTATCTTGTAAAAAAGAAGTTATCCTCATCTTCTATTCAAAAATCACTTGTAGTCTTACGTGGCTTTTACAGATATCTTAAATTGAACGGTATTGATGATGACATTACTTATGCGGTTAAAGGTGTTAAAGTAGCGACAACGTATAAAAGGCAACCATTAACTGAAGAAGACATTCGAAAAGTGATTCATAATGCTCGAAAAAAATCAAATACAACTAAGGGAAAACGAAATCTAGCAATACTGGTGTTACTTTTTACAACAGGGTTGAGAGCAATCGAAGTAGAACGAGCTGACATAGAAGATATAGATGTCATAGGAAATGGCTATGTTTTATACATTCAAGGAAAAGGTAGAGATGATAAGGATAATTTTGTTAAACTTACTGATGATGTTTATGAAATACTACTTACCTATCTAGAAACGAGAGATAATACGAATTTAGACGATCGCAATAATCCACTATTTACAACATATCTTAGAAGCGGTCAAGAAATTCGTATGAAAACCGCTGTGATAAGAACCATGGTTAAAGATGCTTTTCGTTCCATTGGTTTAGATAGTCGAGCATTCTCTGCACATTCAACAAGACACTCATTTGCAACACTATCTCTTATTCAAGGCGCATCAATACTGGAAGTTAAAGAATCTCTCAGACACTCAAGCATTACAAGCACACAGATTTACTCACATTTAGTAGAAAAAATGAAATCAGGGACAAATGAATTAGTCTCAAATGCAATACTTAAGACCAAAAAGGAAGGTAGACATGAAAAATAAAGTATTCACGGTCACGGTTTATAATGGCAAAACCGTACGAATCATATTTAGCGAAAAACTACATTGTTATTTTATTGAACTCAACGATATGAAGAAATTATTTGATGTGGAAATCAAAGACTTGCCTGAGAAGTATAGAGGCAATCTTAACTATTTTGATATTAAGTCTGGTGCGAATGTTAAAAAGATAGCAGGAGTTGCTGAAGAAGATATTGAAGTCATTAAAAACTTTTCCAAATTAAAAGATGCAGAGTATTATTCAAAATCAATTCTTACGATTATTAACGATATGAAAACTTCATATTGTGGCTATACCAAGGGGATGATTCTTCCACAAGAAGAACAAGACGAATTAATATCTAGTTTCGAGAAAAAAACTAGAAAAATCAACGTCTTGGAAGGGCAACTTGAAGAATTAAAAGAAGGTGCAAAACTCTACTTTGAGTTTACAGATAACACATCGATGGTACCTTTACGAAGAGTACACGAAAAACTAAAATACAAAACCACATATACACAGCTGTTGGGTCATCTTAGGCAAAGCGGTGCTATTGACGAGTTTTGTCGGCCAACAGCAAGTTTAGTAGAAAATGGTTGTTTCAGATACTTTACTTGGATTAGCCAAATTGGAGACAAAGAAAAGAAAACAACACAAATCGTTGTTTCGGATAAAGGTATCCGATATATCAACGAAATCCTTGAGAAAGCAAATGGTAAAACTAAGAGATTATGAAAATATATAGCGTATTCGAAGTCTGTGAGATGTTGGCAGTTTCACGAAAAACAATTAATAAATACATTGCTAGTGGGGAGTTAAAAGCAATAAGACTTGGGAATCAGTTAAGGGTAACTGAAGAATCTCTAGAAAAGTTTTTAACATTAAAAGAGATAAAAGTCAAAGAAAAACCAATCGATACATTAAAAAATAAATAGGGGAAATTCCAAGAATGAATACAGTACAAAATGGTGATTACTCACCTGTTTTTAAGCGAACCCAAAAGTTGACAGTTGTTGAACTATTTGCAGGCATAGGTGGATATGCAGAAGCTTTAAGAAGAAATAACTTTGAACATGAGTTGATGGGTATTTCAGAAATAAATAAGTATGCTATTGAAGCGCATAAAATACTTCATGGTGATATTCAAAACTATGGTGATATTGCAAATGTTGAAAGACTTCCACAAGTAGATTTGTGGTGTTATTCAGCACCATGCACTGATATATCACTTGCTGGCGCAATGAAAGGTATGGATCGAAATTCAAATACAGCATCATCGCTGCTTTGGGAAGTTGAAAGATTACTGATGAAATCAAAAGAGTTGAATGAATTGCCAAAGTATCTATTAATGGAGAATGTACCCATGCTTGTATCAAAAAAATTCATTCACAGTTTTAATGAATGGTTAGGGTTCTTAGAAACCTTAGGATATAAAAATTACTGGAAACAGCTCAATGCTAAAAATTACGGAATTCCGCAAACAAGAAACCGAGTATTCTTGGTTTCTATATTGAATCCAAGTTTCGATTTTACGTTTCCACAAGCCTTTCAACTTGATAAAAAGCTCATTGATTATCTTGAACCGGTTGTTGATGAGAAGTACTTCATAAGTGAAGCATTTTTGCTTTATTGCACAGATCCAACTGATAGAAATGGTTTCATAAGAGGGAATCGATTTAAACCGCATGACACATCGAAAAGTCAGTATGCATTTACGATTACAACAAGAAAAGGATCAACACCCACAGATAACTACGTTATTGTCCCAGAAGCAACAGTAAAGGGCTATAAAGAGGCTTATTTAGGCGATGGCATCTATATCAATAGACCACATCAAAAACGTGGATGTGTTCAAAAAGGGAAGATTCAGACCATTAAAAGAACAGTTAATGATCTAGGGGTAATTGTTGAAAGAGATAAAGCACTAATGATACGTCGGATCACACCTAGAGAATCACTAAGGTTGATGGGATGGACAGATGATAGAATCGAATTAATTATTGATAAATTCTCAGATGCAAGATTGTATACCTTTGCTGGTAACGGTATTGTCATTGATGTGCTTTGTGAAATATTCAAGGAATTATTCAAATATGGTATTTAAACATGTAGAAAAAACAGAAAAGGTTTGAGGTGTTATCCATGCGACATGATAAGAGAAATGAAGTATATTATTGGATTAAACTCCGCCAGGACCTTATGCAATCAAAGGAAATGAAATTACTAATGCGCCAACCAGATGGGGGTTGGTATTTTAGCATCTATGTTTACCTTATCATGCTATCAATAAATTCAGAGGGCAAACTCATTCAAAGAGTTAACGATATGGAAATGATTTATGATTTAACAACTATTACCCAGGAACTCATGTTCTTCAAAATTGATACCATTAGAGTTGCCATTGATATGTTGAAAAAACTAGGACTATTATATGAAGATGAAACTAGAGTGATTTGCATTACAGGATTTGATAAACTTGTAGGTTCAGAAACTGGATGGGCTGAAGTCAAGCGGAAACAAAAGGAAAAACAAATGGTGGGGAATGGTGTGGAAAAAGTCCACGCTATTCTCCACACAAATTTCCCCCCAGAGATTAGAGATAAGAGTATAGAGTATAGAGATGAGAATATAGATATCAAATCAATCGATCATAATGATAGAAATGATAAATATGATAAATATGATAAAGTCACTTTTTCAAGTGATTCTGTCATAATAAATCAATTACGTAATTTAAAGATAAACCAGTGGCACGAAGAGTTCTTAAAAGCACATGTGCTAACCAAATACCTGGTTTACTCTAAATACTTAGAAGAAGGTGATATGGATAATCTCATAGCTTCTAATGCATTCTTTGAAAACTACTTGAACTCCACATACGGTTTTGACGAATTGAAAAAGCATGTGCAATACTTTCTGTTTCAATTTAGAAAGTTATCAAAATCCGATAAGGGTAAAATCGAAAACAAACTGGGGTATTTAACCAATGCAATCAAGAAGAATCAAAGAAGTGTAGAATGGAGCAATTCATCTGAACTGAAAGATATCCTAAAACTAAGTGAATCAATTCAGGTCAAACTGAATAAAGAGGCAAAATCATTATTTCCAAGTGATGAGATTAAACAACAACTCTATTGTAAGGAGAATTACTTAACGTACCACAACAGTGAAATGAAACGATTAAGGCAGTCTTTTGATAAGAAGTGTAGTGTGCGATAAGTGTGTTGTTTTTATATAAAAATGCTTTCATATCGAGATAAATCCATCAAAAACACAGGTTTTTATAAACATTACTTTTGATTAAAAAAAACATTTAGAATAGCATTGATAATAGTAACGCATATAGTATAATCGATTGTAATATAAGAGGTGGTTTAATGAATAATTGCGACGGTAGTATGAATGAAAAACTTGTGATTGCAGCAACCAATTTTGCGAGACACATATTTAATGTTGATGAAGCACTGTGGGTATTCATTAACGATGGCGATATGTTTAAGTCAATCAACCATTCAGGGCTTTTTGAAAAGGATATGTTCGTCATAAGATATAATCGCCAATGGCTTATAACTGCAGACAGAGATAAGATCATAAAGTGTGCTTTTCATGAGACCTTCCATGCGGTACAATACTCAGCTGTGATTGGATATGGTATGGGAATTAAAAATAGGCTTTTCACGGATTATGAAATAAAGCAACTCATCCATGAATTTAAAACAGAAAATTATGATGATTCAAGTGAATTATGGGGTACGCATTTGGTAGAACAACAAGCAGAAGGATTCGCACTAGAACTCCATGAAAAGTTTATTAACCAATTCAAAAGTATTGAAGATTTTATTGAAAGGTACTATGAAATGTATCCGAATATTGAATAAGTTGATTAATCATGTCACAGATGAAGATGACTGATCATAACGATTAAGGGGCTTTAATTATAATTAAAGGTAGAATTACAAAGGCTTTTATGATACAATTTATCTAATCAATAATGCATGTTTATGATGTCTTAAATAAGAAAAATAATACCCATTTCAACTAGTAGAATGAATAGGCAAATAGTAGCAATTTGAGTGAAATCCGTCACTTGATAGTCCTTATCTGTATTTAATGTTCATCTTCGCTGGACTATGTTGTTTAAAATGGTAAAATTAGAATGGAATGGAGTAGATTATAATGTTTGATGAGAGTGTAAAAAAACTAAAAAACAAAAATTACACAGTTGTAGATTTGTTCTGTGGTGCGGGGGGGCTATCTAGAGGATTCATGGACGAAGGATTCAATGTTGTGCTAGGTGTAGATTTTAATGATTCTGCTCTAGAAACGTTTGAAAAAAACCATGGAAAAACAAAGGCACTCAAAATTGATTTATTCAACCATGAAAATATAAATCAGATTGACGAATTTTTGAAAAAGCAGAATGTGCATGTTGATGTTCTAGTGGGTGGACCACCTTGTCAAGGGTTTTCTCTAGCAGGAAAAAGAGAAGCAGATGATGACAGAAACGTCTTGTATTCAGCAATGGTTAAAACCGCAAAATTGATCAAACCGAAGATTGTTGTACTTGAAAATGTACCGGGTTTACTGTCACTGTATGGCGGTAAAGCTGGAAATAGAATAAAAGCAGATTTTGAAGAGTTGGGTTATAAAATGTCAGCAAAAATATTATATGCACCTAATTATGGAGTTCCTCAAATTCGTAAGAGAGTATTCTTTGTAGGAATATTAGGTGGCGCAAAAGCTTTTGACTATCCTAACCCAATACTTTCTGATGGGCATTTTGTAACAACACGCCAAGCCATTGGTGATTTGCCTTCATTGATAAATGATAATGATTACAAGTTAAGTACAGTAAGAAGTTATGAATCTAGTCCTCAAAATGAATATCAACTTAAAATGAGGGATGGGTCAAAGATAGTTATGAACCATTATCCGACTAGACACGAACAAAAAACAATCGATAATATCTCATTAGTACCCGAAGGGGGAAATTATCGAGACCTTCCAGAGGAACTCTCTAAATTGTTTAAATACAAAGAGTCTCTTCGAAGATACCATGGGGATAAACCATCTTTGACAATCGACACAGGTCATAGAACACATTTTCACTATGAATATAATAGAATTCCTACGGTGAGAGAGTGTGCTAGATTGCAATCATTTCCTGATACATTTATATTCCATGGCTCTAAACAAGAGCAATATAAGCAAGTTGGTAATGCTGTACCCCCATTATTGGGTAGTGCAATAGCAAAAAAGGTTAAGGAGTTGTTAGATAATGAAAAAATATAATGCAATAGATTTATTCTCTGGATGCGGTGGATTACTTGAAGGATTTTTAAAATCCGGGTATGTTAATCACATTGCATCTGTGGAATGGGAAAAAGCTCCAGTTGCAACCTTGAAAAAAAGATTAGAAGATAAATGGGGATACAAAGATACTGAGCAAAGTGTCATTAGATTCGATGTACAAAGAATAGATGAGTTGTTTGACGGATTTAATGATACTAATTATGGTGAACATGAAGGGTTATCAAAATTGATAGGTAATCGTAACATTGACATCATTATTGGTGGTCCGCCATGTCAATCATACTCTGTTGCAGGTAGAATTAGAGATACGAATAAGATGAGTGGAGACTATAGAAACTACCTATTTGAGTATTACATGAAAATTGTTGAAAGACTTCAACCAAAGATGTTTATCTTCGAAAACGTGCCAGGTATGCTTTCTGCTATGCCTGATGGGACACCTATTATTGACGATATCACTAGAGCCATGAATGAAAAAGGATATGACATCATAGATGATGTTAGGGGATTTGCATTACTTGATACTAGCGAGTATGGAATACCCCAACAAAGAAGAAGAGTAATATTGCTAGGATTAAAGAGAAGTGAGTTTTCTGAGCATAACACACAGCAATTACTTAGAAAATTCTACACTTATAATTTGCCAAAATACAAGACTCGAATGGTATCTGTAAGAGAAGCAATATCTGATTTGCCTCCATGTTACCCTTTGTACAATGATACTAGACCTTCACATACCGTTCCAGACACTAAGATATCATGGCATTACTCGCGTTATCATGGATTGAGAGATGTGAAAATATTCAAAATGTTAGCTGAGGATTTGCAATCAGAGTTCCCTCAATTCATTAAGTCAGAAAAGTTGTGTGAAATATATAATGAAGCAACAGGAGCAGACACTAAAGTACATAAATACCATGTGCTTAGACCTGATAAACCAAGCACAACTATACTTGCACATCTTCACAAAGATGGGCTGAGATTTATACATTATGATCCAAAACAAGCTAGGAGTATAACAGTTAGGGAAGCTGCAAGATTGCAAACCTTTGATGATGATTTTGATTTCGTTGGTTCGCAAGGTGATGCATTCAAAATGATAGGTAATGCTGTTCCGCCAATGTTCGCAGCTATTCTAGCAAATGCTTTAAATGATTTTCTGAAGGAGATATGAAGCAATGGCAAGAATTCCTAAGAACCATAATGGACTGTATTTTGATACGTTAGTTAGAACACAAAAAATGGAAAGTGTATTAAGTCTAATTCATGCAACATATCATGCAAAGCGTTCTGTAGATAAAAATGCAAATATTAAAGAAGAAATAGCCAAAAGACTCGAAAATAGTTACAATCTTTTTAGAGATAATCCAAAAGGTACTACAACGGGTAGTGGATCATATAATGGCGATATCTCACAGTTCGATAGTCAGTATACAATTGGACATGAGCTATGTATTTGGAAAAATTCAAATCTTGACTTGACCCCGATGGCAACTAAAGTTGCAGAGAATATTATCACAATAAGAGACTATTTTGATGTTGTCTTTTTTAACTATTTTCAGCCTGTTGATAATGTAGCTGTTCATCCAGTGTACTGTATATTGAAGTATATGTCAGAGAATGGTACCATTAAGATTGCGAAATCTGATATTCCTAAAATACTGAATGTTTCAGCGGATAATGAAGACATTAATGCATTGTGTAATTTTTTGGACGGAACTCATTATTTTAGATTGTATGGCAAGGAACTTAAATTTGTTGGTAAAACAAATCCGACCGACTACATTAAGTATTGCAATACAAAATATATTGGAAAAGAAGGTTATGAACTTGCTAAAATAGAATTAGGTAATGAAGACAAGTATATTGATTACTTGACTTTTTCTGTCTATGATAATGAACGAGATTTAGAAATTGTTAGTAGAAAAGAGTTATTCAGAAACTGGATGCTAAGAAAGAAAAAGAGTAATGGAGAGCCATATGCTCCTGGTGTGATAAAAGATTATATTTATGGATTAACTGTAATATCCAAGATACTTAACATAGATATTTTTAGTATTACAGGTGCAGATGTTTTAAGAGAATTAAAGATTGAGTTAGATACCAATAATGAATATATAGAAGAAAATAAGAAATTGAACAACAAATCTAGTGCCGGATTAAGTCAGTATATAGAGTTTTCAGAAAACTTCCATGAAGATGAGAACGATATATATCAGAATTTGATTGAAAGTACTCCATTGGTAATTGAAGAAAGTAATGACATTCTATATAACGAAAAACATAGAGGACCCAGAGTTAATCCTCTTTTTCCACTAAATTTCATTTTATATGGTGCCCCAGGTACTGGTAAAACTTATTCTACTATCGAATATGCATTATCAATAATAAAGAACAAAAAGCCTGATTTAGAAGTGATTTCTATTGATCAACGAAAAGATCAAATCAATGAGTACAAAAAATATGCTTCAAAAGGCCAGATTTGCTTCGTAACATTTCATCAAAACTATACATATGAAGACTTTATTCAGGGATTAAAACCTGATATTTCAAAGGAGAACTTGAGATTTATCAACAATAAAGGTGTATTTATGGATATTTCAGAGAGAGCACAAAAGGATCCTGATAATAATTATGTTATTATACTGGATGAAATAAACAGAGGAAATATCAGTAAAATTTTTGGTGAATTGATTACACTTATAGAAGATGATAAAAGACTAGGAGAACTGAATGGAATGGAGCTTACTCTTTCATCAGGAGAGTGTTTTTCTGTTCCTAATAATTTATATATCATAGGTACAATGAACACAGCCGATAAATCAATTTCACTTCTTGATATTGCATTGAGAAGGAGATTTTCATTTATAGAGGTACCACCAAACGTTGACATAATTACCAATTTAAACTTAAAGAAAATTCTAAGGGACCTAAATGATTTTTTACGAAATGAATTAAAAGGAACAGATATGCTTATTGGGCATTCTTACTTTATGAATAAGAATGAAAAGGATGTTATCACCATTTTTAATAATAATATTATTCCTCTTTTATACGAGTATTTCTATGATGATGAAATCAAGGTGAAAAGGGCGTTAAACAAATCACTTGGAGAGAATTGGGTAATTGATGATACAAGTGGAAGGGTTAAAATAAAGAGTAAATAAGGGGAGATATTGGTGTTTAATACAACAGAGCATAAAAGAATCCCTAAAAATAAACTACCTTCAAATTGGAGAATTGATGATATATTCGATCGCCTTGAAGATTTTTTGCAATTAAATTGGGAACAAAGAAATATTTTTTATTCTGATGGAGAAAGTACGTCAAAGCAATTGTTTTTAGAATTCTCAAAAAATGCAATCAAAACTAAAAACTACATAGGCACCATCTGTTTTGAAGGTGAGCAATTAAACATATTCCCTAAAGTTTTCATTGATAAAGAAGAAGATGATGAGGATGAGGCACAAGGGTGGAATTATGATGATTTAGTAACCAATCTTATAGAGTGGTTGTCATATAGTGATAAGCTAAACTTTCCTTTTATTAGTACTGAAAGTGATATATCAAACACTAATAATCTAATGGAACTTTTTATAACAGTATTTGTTAAATATGTAAGAGCTACAATTGATTCACAACCTTTTTTTAAATATGAGAATATAATTGAAGAAGGGTCAACCATAAGAGGTAAAATTAATTATAAAGATTATGTTTCTAAAAAATATTCACAAGGACTAAACCACAAGTTTCAATTCGAACTATCTAGTTTTACTTTTAATAACAAGGTTAATATAATTATAAAAGCTGCTTGTAAAATTGTATATCAGTTAACAGAAAGTGAATCAAATAAAGATGCATTAAAAAAGATACTGATGAAAATGAACGAAGTAGATGATAAAAACTGTTTACCACATGAATGTGATCTTATTCATTTAAACAAACTTCAATCGAAGTATATAGTTATATTAAGTATGTGTAAAATGTTTTTATTGAACAAAACTACATCGTATGAGAGTGGAAGAAATCAGTCATTTTGTTTTCTTTTTCCTACAGAGATTTTATTTGAAGGTTTTGTTGGAGGATTCTTAAAAGAAAACCTTCTGGATGTAAACAGAATTGCAACTCAAACATCAAGTACATATTTAGCAAATCTAATTGTTGATGGAGTAGAATATGGTCAAGTATTTAATCTAAAAGAAGACATATTGGTTGAAAAAAATGGTGACTTATTCGTTTTTGATACTAAGTACAAAGTTATAGACAATCTTGATAATGTGCAAATAAACAAAAAGCTCAATATAAGTGAGCAAGATATGAGACAGATTGCTCTCTATGCTATGAAAAGAGATGCTAAGAGGGTTGCACTTATTTATCCATTATCGAAGAATGAAGAGATTTCAACATCAAGTATTGTTTATGATGTGCCAATCACTGAAAGCAAATCATTTCCAATACATGTAATTAAAATACCGTTCTTACTTCATGATGACCCTATCAAAAACAAGTTCGAAATTAAAACCTTGATTAACACATTGTTAAACGAGAAATGAGGATATATGATATATTTTAATGATATTGATAGAGAAATTTTTGAAAAACACCTACATATTGATTGCGATGAATTAGTTATTATTTCAGGATATTTGGGACCAAATCCCATATTAAATCTTGCATCTCTACCTATAAAATCATCAGTAATTTATGGGATGTATACTAGCGATGGAATTGCGCCTAAATTGCACAGTACTTTGCTAAATGTTCATAATTCATCAGTTAATGTTGATATTATGTACTCAAAAATTGTTGTCCATTCTAAATGTTACATTTGGTTAAAAGCCAGTGATATAGTTCATGCACTTGTTGGATCAGCTAACTTTTCAAGTAGTGGCTTGAGCAAACCGTATAAAGAAGTGTTATCGGAAGTATTTTCTAGCGCATATCCCAATTTGAAAAGTTATATTAATTATGTTATGAGTAATTCTCTTATTTGCACTAGTAGCTCTGTACGAACAAGTGTTGCAAGATCTCGTAGAATATCGACAATTAGATCGGCATTTGGTAAATGTTCAGTTTCATTATTAGATCTAAGTTTAGGAGTGGTGCCATTTAGAAGTGGTTTAAACTGGGGTATGACAAATCTTACGGGATCACATACAAATATCGATGATGCCTACATTCCAATATTGAAAGAATATATTCGTAGTCACCCAGAATTATTTCCACCTAAATCAAAAACGCCAAGATCACATGTATCTACTGGACGAAGACAGCGCCACAATGAAGCAATAGATATTATATGGGATGATGGAACCACTATGGTAGGTTTGCTAGAAGGAACTCAAAAAGATAATGGAGTTGATTATCCTAAACAAATAGCTTCTCACCCACAAAAGAAGATTTTAGGACAATATATTAGGAATAGGTTAGGAGTACCAAGTGGTGTTCCGATTACAACTAATCATTTAAATGCCTACGGGCGTAACAATATTGAAATCTCACTTCTATCCGATGATGTTTATTATTTTGATTTTTCTAAGCCTTAGTCTTAGTAAGACAATCTGTTATAACTAATGACAAACAAAATAAATACCTTATATATTATAGGTAATGGATTTGATAGGTATCACAATTTAGAAACTGAGTACTATCATTTTGCCAGATATTTCAAGAGATATTACCGTAGGTTATTTGATAAAACTTTTTATTACTATCCTAGTCTTTTAGACATTAAAAACATAGTTTGGTCAGATTTTGAAAATCAATTGGCAGAAGTAGACTATGATCAATTATTAGAAGATAACTTAGCATATATAAACTCTCCATCAAACCCTGAGTTTAGAGATAGTGATTGGCATAACTTCGCATATGAGATAGGAATTACTATTGACGAATTGAAAGCTTCATTAGTTAAACTCTTTAAGAAGTGGGTTGATTTGATTTCGATTGAAAAAGGTTTAAAGAGTAAGTTTAAACATTTAAGCGAAAATTACTATATTTCGTTTAATTACACAAAAACTTTACAGACTTTATATAATGTTCCACCTACATCAATTTGGCACATTCATGGTGAAAGTAAATCGAATAAACCACTGGTATTTGGTCATAATAAAGAATATTGGTATGAACAAAACGAAGATAGTGATATGGCATATATTTTTGGGCAACAGCAAATTGAAAGGTTTTTTAGTGAAACTAAGAAAAACACAGATACAATCATATTAACGAACACAGATGAGTTTGAGAAATTAAAAGATGTAAATGTCGTATATGTTCTAGGCCATAGTTTAAATGAAATAGATTTGCCATATTTTGAGAAAATTGCAAAATCAATTAGCAAAAATGCAATATGGAATGTTTCGAATAAAAATGATCGAGATATATATAAGCATAGAAAAGTTTGTAGTGCTCTTAACATACAATACAAGCCAATAAAGATTAGTGAAATTTTTGAACTATAAGCAATTCAATAATCACTGTTATTGTATTCTTAAATAGGAAAATAGTATACCTACATGGGTAAATGATATGCTTTAATGAGTAAATATGAGTAAATTAGGAAAGGGGCGTTATTTGATGGAAATCAAACATAAAAAACCAAAATATTTAATAACTATAATAATGTCCGGATTTATTTTAACTCTTGGATTGATTATGATATTTACATTAGAAGAAACTTATAAATCACTATCAAATGTGTTAATTGCTTTTGGTTTACTAGGGATTGCTTTTGGATTAATAATGTTATTGTATGTACTCCTGTTTATTTATGGAGCAGTATTGGATGTAAAAGGTATTACCATTAAAAAAGGAAAGAAGAAAGTATTTATAGATTATTCTAAAATTAGCAATCTTGAATACGAAAAGCCTTCAATAATTAAATACATTTTATTTACGACAGGCAGTTTATGGCCGGGTACTTTAAGAGTTAATTATAATAATAAAGAAGGAAAATCAAAAGCATACTTTATTCGTATTAAAAATAAAGATTTTGAAAACTTGCCAAAAAAATACAAAGATTTAGTGAAACGATAAGCATATTTGATTGTAAGTCGATTATTAAATAAAGTTTTTAATTAATTCAATAATAGTGGTTTATGAATACTTAAATAGGAAAATTATATACTTATATGCGAAAATGATATGTATTTCTCGGTAAATATGAGTATGTTAAGTGAGGGTGATATAATTGGACATTAAAGCCATAAAAAATCGAATATATAAAAGAACTCAGTTAAAAATGAGTTTGATATTAGTAATCATACTTTTTTTTATTTTGGTAATTTTAATTTCTTTATTATTTTTAATTCAAAAAGATATAAAGCCACTTGTTATTAGTCTTATCACTCTGTTCACAATCATATTTCTAGCTGGATTATGGAAACAAATCTACTATCTATTCTTGCATAAAATAAATGATAATGATACGATAACTACAACTACTATAGAGCCTAAAAAAATTAAACTCAAATCATATTTTGGTGAAAATTTATGGAGTAAGTATAGTTCAACTTACTTAGGACTAGTAATATATTTTAAGATTGATAATAAAACTATCAAGATTATTTATCCATTTAAAAATGATCTTTCATTGTCTGCAAGTATTAGATATAAAGTAGTAATAAATATTTTAAATAAAGTTTCCCAGATTGAAAAAATGGATGTTAGTTATTTAAATAGTAGCAAGGTTATCACTAAATGCTCTAAAGATATTGAAAGAGATATTAAAAAAGTTTATAAATCTTTTCAATAATCACTGTTATTGATGTCTTAAATAGGAAAACAGTTTACTTTTATGGGTAATTGATAGGTAAAATCAAGTAAATAGTGGAAATTAGAAAGGAGAAAGTGCTATGATGAACAAATATTTTACAATACAAATTGGAAGAAAAATTGAAAATTCAAAGGATACACAAACGATTGTTATTGCAAAGATTGATGGGGTTGCTGTATATATTACAGATGCATGTGCAAGAGTTTATTCTTGTTTAACTTTAGAGGAATTAAATACAGAAATTAAAAAGATTATCAAAAACAACGAATATATCGTTGCAATTAACTCATATTATGAAAATGTTACATTTGGGATAAATGAGGTTGATTTCAATAATACAAAGAGAGAATGTTAACAATATTATTAATGAAGCTTTGCATGAATTAATATTCTGGTGCTAGTTACATATATCAATTCAATAATACTGGTTACGATCAAACTGCCTGTTGGAATCAAAACGGATCATTTATTTACTTAATCATGTTAGAGACCATCTTGAATATTTTTGTAAGTCTCATAACAATATTTATGGATGAAAAGAGTTGATTTATATATTCAATAATTAGCGTTTCTAACTTCTCAAATAGGAAAATGATATACTTTTATGGGTAATAGATAGGCGAAATCAAGTAAATATGAGTAAATCAAAAAAATTATAGTAATCGTCACTATCAATTA
>Ga0265295_1005943_pt1 | contig 15128 bp, 11 predicted proteins | sample Munlansysbiofilm_FD_192503 | JGI IMG/M metagenome (GOLD analysis project Ga0265295, IMG submission 192503) | Leachate microbial communities from a municipal landfill in Southern Ontario, Canada - Methane capture system biofilm | ecosystem: Engineered > Solid waste > Landfill > Unclassified ... | reverse complement strand
AAAAATGAAGAAAGTCCAGATGCAAGAGGAACATCACCTCAAAACATAACCGTGGTCCTCCCCGCGTATAACGAGGAAGTCTCCATCGGCAGTATAGTCCTCCTCACCCGGCACTACTCAGACAGCGTAATCGTAATCGATGACGGAAGCTCTGACCGCACAGCCAGGATCGCCGAAAAAGCAGGAGCCCACGTAATTGTCCACGAGGCCAACAAAGGCAAAGGAGCAGCCCTCAAGACCGGCTTTGCAGCCGCAGCCGACCTCGGAGCAGACATAATCGTAACAATGGACTCAGACGGCCAGCATAACCCCTCCGACATCCCGAAGCTCGTCGCCCCCATAATCGACGGCTACGCCGAGATGGTCAACGGCAGCCGCTACCTGACCCACCAGGACAAAAACACCCCAATCTACCGCCGCTTTGGCCAGACAATCCTCGACACTGCCACAAAAATGAACTCCGGCCTCAAGATCACTGATTCCCAGAGCGGCTTCCGAGCCTTTTCCGCCTCAACAAAAAACGTCTTTCGTTTCAATGCCAGAGGCATGGCAATAGAAAGCGAAATGCTCGCCGACGCAGGCAGGTCCGGCCTTCGGATTACGGAAGTAGAAATCGGTGTCCGGTATGATGTTGACGGCTCAACAATGAGCCCTATAAAACACGGTTTAGGTGTCCTTGTTATGGTTTTAAAAGATGTGGAATTTAACAGGCCTTTATATTACTTCACAGCCCCTGGAGTTCTCCTCTGGGGAGGCGGGTTGACTATGGGCGTATCCTTCTTACATAATTATAATGCCGTTGGCCAGGGGTTGAATTTCGGACCTACAATACTCATGATTCTGCTTATTATTGTAGGGACCTTTATGGCTCTAACAGGGGTATTGCTGCATTCGATGTCAGCAGTTGCGAGGAAAACGGAAGTGGTTTAATTTTTCAAAGAATGTCTTTATTTAGATTACTTTCACTAACGCTCAGAAAGTAGGGAAGTTCAGGGTATTAATGCTTTTTATATGATTTCCTGAAGGCTTCTACATTTTAATTACATCTTAAAGTTCCTATGATTCAAACTACTATTGATTCAACAAACTTCCGAAGTCATTATATTTTATGGCTAAGATCCCACTAATAAAACAGCGACAAAGGAAAAATATATTAAGGACGTAATATAATGATTGGTATTATTCTTGGTACTCGCCCAGAAATTATTAAAATGTCCCCAGTTATAAAAGAATGTGAAGATCAAGGTCTGGAATATTTTATACTTCATACTGGTCAACACTATTCTTATGAAATGGATCGAATTTTCTTTGATATGCTAAATCTTCCCCAGCCCGACTATAATTTGGATGTAGGTTCTGGAACTCATGCTTCTCAGACCGGTAAAATTATGGTGGGCATTGAAAATGTCCTTAACAAGGAGTTACCTGAGGTTGTTCTGGTACAAGGAGATACAAACACTGTTCTTTCCGGAAGCCTTGCAGCAGCTAAATTAAATATAAAAATTGGTCATGTTGAGGCTGGTCTTAGGAGTTTTGACCGCGGTATGCCAGAAGAAATCAACCGTATTGTTTCAGATCACATTTCTGACTATCTTTTTACTCCAACTAAAACATCCTATAGTCAATTAATAAAAGAAGGAATTGATCCCAAAAAGGTTTTTGTCACCGGAAATACAGTTGTTGATGCAGTATATCAGAATATCGAAATCGCAAAAAACAAAATAGACATATTGAAGGATTTATATTTACTGCCTCAAAATTATATTCTTGTTACTTTTCACCGAGCTGAGAACGTAGACATTAAAGAAAGGTTAGAAGGAATTATTATAGGATTAAAATTAATCAAAAACTATTTTTCACTTCCAATTATTTTTCCTATTCATCCTCGAACAGCGAAAATGATTGAAAAATTTGGTTTTTCTCTTGAAGGCATTAATGTTATTCCTCCACAGGGATTTCTTGAATTCCTCCAACTGGAAGCGAATGCTAAACTTGTGTTAACAGATTCTGGGGGCTTACAGGAAGAAACCTGTATATTGGGAGTACCTTGCATCACTTTAAGGGATAACACAGAACGTCCGGAAACTCTGGAAGTAGGGTCAAATGTCCTGGCAGGCGTGAATCCATTGACAATGCTTAGTCATGCTAAGAACGCAGTTCAGGAGAAAAATTGGGATAATCCCTATGGAGACGGGACTGCAGCAAAATTAATAGTAGACGTATGCAGGGAAGTTTATAAATAATATTACCAAGTTAATAGCTATAATTTATTTACAATGTGAGGATGCAGCATGGAGACCCAGAAAATATTAGTTACTGGTGGAGCAGGTTTCATCGGTACAAACCTTGTCAATGAGTTGGAAAGTAGAGGTCATGAAGTAGTCGCAGCTGATCTCTATAATACTAGACGCGATAACTACATTAGAGCTGATGTCAGAAACTATAGACAGCTTGAGAGAATTTTTGATCAGTCAAAGTTTGATTATGTGTATCATTTGGCTGCTGAATACGGTCGATGGAACGGAGAAGACTATTACGAAAATCTCTGGCAGACGAATGTGATCGGTACCAAAAATATTCTTCGGCTTCAGGAGAAACTCAAATTCCGCATGATTTTCTATTCCAGTGCAGAAGTGTATGGTGATTATGATGGAGTCATGACAGAAGATGTGATGGAAAATAACCCCATTAGAGATACTTATCAGATGAATGACTACGCCATCACTAAATGGGCTGGGGAGCTTATGTGCATGAATTCTGCGAAGATGTTTGGGACAGAAACTGTAAGAGTTCGCCCTGTAAACTGCTATGGCCCCTATGAACACTACACACCATACAGGGGTTTTATTCCCAAATTCATCTATCTTGCTCTCAACAATAAACCATATAAAGTATTTAAAGGCCATAAACGGATAATCGACTTCGTTGAGGATTCCTGTCACACCTGGGCAAATATTGTTGACAACTTCATTCCAGGTGAGGCTTACAACGTTGCAGGGAGGCCTGAATGGGAGAAGGACATTACGGATTATTCAGATATTGTGCTGAAGGCTGTATCTATAGATGACTCAAATGTTACCTATGAAGAAGCAGAAGCATTCACAACAAAAGTAAAAACGATTGATTGTTCTAAAGCTATCAGGGATCTCAAACATGATCCGAAAGTCTCTCCCGAAGAAGGAATAAAAAGAACAGTTGCATGGATGAAGGACTACTACAGGATCGGTGAATGACATGAGAGACTATACAGGTGACTATGAAGGGAAAACGATACTTGTCACTGGGGGAGCTGGTGCAATTGGTGGGAATCTCTGCCGAAAACTTTCTGAGATGAATGCACAGAAAATCGTCATATTAGATGATCTCTCCTCTTCTTATGAATGGAACATACCGAAGGCAGATAATATCTCTTTTGTTAAAGGTAGCATTCTGAATGATGAAATGCTCAAGCGCGTCTTCAAAGAAAAGCCTGATTATGTTTTCCATCTTGCTGCTCATTTTGCAAACCAGAATTCTGTCGACAATCCTGAAAAAGACCTCATGATCAATGGTATTGGGATTCTCAAAGTTCTTCAATACGCTCAACTTGTTGATTTAAAACGTTTCGTTTATTCTTCATCCGGATGCGGAGTGTACGGCCTTGATTCGAAAATGCCATTCGAAGAACATGATATTTCAATTAGCCTTCACACTCCTTACCAGGTAACAAAACTACTTGGTGAACTCTACACAAATTACTTCCATAATCTTTATAATATGCCGATTGCAAATGCCCGTTTCTTTAACTCTTATGGGCCAGGAGAAGTTCCCGGAAAATACAGAAACGTTATTCCTAACTTTTTCTACTGGGCGATGAAAGGAATTCCACTCCCCATTACAGGTGCGGGCACGGAAACAAGGGACTGGACTTATGTTGGCGACATCGTCAATGGTCTGGTTGCCATGGGTATAGAAGAAGAAGCTATCGGGGAAGCTTTTAACCTTGGCTCAGGAACCGATCATCAGGTCATTGAAATGGCAACAATCGTGAATGAGCTGGCGGATAACAAAGCTGCGGTCACTTTTAAAGAACGCAGAGACTGGGATGTAAAAACAAAGCTCCTCTCCTGTGTAGATAAGGCAAATAAAGTACTTGGCTACAAACCTCAAATGAAATTTGAGGATGGCCTGAAAAATGTACACAGCTGGTTTGAAGAAAACTGGGAAAATATTGAAAAGAGTGCGGAGTTTTGATGGGTGGATAAACATCATGAGAATTTTAGCTGTTCAAGATGCTGATTGGGTTAAAAAAGGCCCACATCAGCAACACCATTTATTAGAAGGTTTATCCTCTAGAGGACATGAAATTTGCGTAATAGGGTACGATCAACTTTGGAAAAACGAAAAAAAAAGTTTAGTATCTAAGAGAAAAGTGGTTACAGATATTCATAAGATTTATGAAGGTGCTCGAATAACGTACATTCTCCCGTCTTTTTTAAAAGTCCCATTCTTAGATTATGTTTCATATTTATTTACTTCTAGAGTTGAAATCAAAAAATATATAGAAAAACATAATCCTGATGTAGTTATTGGATTTACAAGTGTTTTAAGTAATTATTGGGGAATGAATTTTGCGAATAAGAATAATATCCCCTTTATATATTATTGGACTGACGTTATACATACTCTTATACCATTCAAGCCATTCCAAACTATAGCGAAACCAATTGAAAAAGACATAATAAAAAAATCTAGAAGAGTCTTAGCCATTAATGAAGTTCTTAAAGACTACTTAATTTCTTTTGGGGCAGAAGCAACTAACACTCAGGTAATTTCTGGTGGAGTTGATTTTAATCGCTTTAATGCTTCCAAAATAAATTCTGATGAAATTCGCGAAAAATATAATCTTTCAAAAAATGATTTTGTGTTATTTTTTATGGGCTGGCTATATGATTTTTCTGGCTTAATGGAAGTGATAACAGAGCTTTCTAAAGTTGGTGGTGCGCATTCCAATCTTAAAATAATGATTGTTGGAGAAGGAGACCAACTTAAATCTTTAATTGAAACAGTTGATAGATTCGGGATGCAGGACCGTGTAATATTGACAGGAAAAAGACCATATGAAGAGATTCCTCAGTTAATTTCAGTAGCAGATATTTGTTTATTGCCTGCATATAATAACGAAATCATGAAGGATATTGTTCCTATTAAATTGTACGAGTATTTAGCCATGCATAAACCAGTAATTGCTACTAAACTTCCAGGTGTAATGAAGGAATTTGGAGAGAATAATGGGGTAATATATGTAGATCGTCCGGAAGATGTCATAAGTACAGTTCTTAAATTAAAAGACGATGAAATAATGAGAACTAGTTTGATGGCAGAGAAGTTCATTCAAAAGTATAATTGGAGCTTAATTATTCCAGAATTTGAAGATATGTTATCCCATTCTCAGGAGATAACTGTATGAAAATTTTACAAGTTGTACCTTATTTTTCATGGTCTTACGGAGGTCCTGTAAAAAGTGTTTATGAGCTGTCTAAAAGTCTTTCTGAAATGGGGCATGATGTTACTATTTTCACCACGGATGTTTGTAGAGACCATCGTCTACCAGATAATGATAAAATAAAATTAGGTGGTGTAAATGTTCGTTATTTCAAATGTTTTAGTAATTGGGCAGCAAGTAATATGAAACTCCATCTTTCTCCTGCCATGCGTTTAGCAATTAAAAACGAATTAAAAAATTTTGATTTAGTACATTTGCATGACTATAGAAGTGTCACACATTTCTATATTCAACACTATGCCATAAAATATGGTGTCCCATACATTTTACAAGCTCATGGAGCGGCTCCAAAAATTTATGGAAATCAAAGCTTTAAGTTCACATTTTCTAAAATATTTTTTGATTTCTTTTTTGGACAAAAAATTCTAATGAATTCTTCCAAATTAATTGCACTAACAAAAACAGAAGCTAGTCAATACTTAGAATTAGGAGCAAATCCCAGTAAAATCGAAATTGTTCCAAATGGTATCCGACTATCTGAGTATCAAAAGTTACCTGAGGTTGGTGCTTTTCGTAGAAAATACTGTATAGGTTCTAATGAAAAAATAATTCTTTATCTTGGCAGAATCCATAAAATAAAAGGTATAGATCTTCTTCTAAGATCATTTTCAGATATGGCATTTAATTCGGATTCTACAAAACTTGTAATTGTCGGCCCTGATGATGGTTATTTATCCGAACTAAAACAGCAAATCAAAGATTTAAATCTTGGTGACAAAATTTTGTATATTGGTCCTCTATATGGACATGACAAATTAAGTGCCTATGTTGATGCAAATGTTTATGTTTTACCTTCAGTTTATGAAACATTTCCGATGACTGTACTTGAAGCATTTGCCTGTGGGAAACCAGTAATTGTTACCGATAAGTGTGGAATTTCTGATTTCGTTAAAAAGGTAGGGTATGTTATTAAGTACGATGAAACTGAATTAAAAACCTCACTCTTAACTATTCTAAGTGATGAAGAGTTAACAAGAAAGTTCGGTGAAGAAAGTAAAAAGATGGTAGAAAGAAGATTTAATCTTGATCTAGTCATCAAAAATATTATTTCTGTTTATGATAGTGTGCTGACAGGTAGATCCGATGTTTGATAACAAAAAAATACTAAATCCCCTTCAAATGAATGATTGGGAGTTTAAAAAGTTTATTTGCGTAGTCTTATCAATTCAACTTGCAGTATGGGGATCAATAGGTTTAGACGTAATTGGATTACATCTTCCGATATTAAGACAATTAATTAGTTTTGTTTATCTTACATTCATACCGGGTTTAATTATTTTAAGAATTCTAAGGTTACATAAACTCGGAAGTGCTGAAACGTTAATATACTCAGTTGGCTTGAGTATCTCTACTTTGATGTTTATAGGACTCTTAATGAATGTATTTTTTCCTTATTTTGGGATTATTAAACCAATTTCTATTATACCTTTAATTTTTACGATAAGTGCATTTACATTGGCCTCATGTATTGTTGCGTATTTTCAGGACAAGGATTTTTCTGATAGTTCTTTTATTAACCTTTCAGATCTAATCTCCCATAGAACTTTGTTTTTACTTATGCTACCTTTTTTCAGTATTTTTGGTACTTATTTGATGAATTTTTACGAAAGCAACATTATTCTTCTAATTTTAATTATTGCTATATCTATAATTCCTTTAGTTGTTTCATTAAATCTAATTGATGAAAGTGCCTATGAATTAATAATATTCACTATCTCTATTTCTCTTTTATATCACCGTTCATTAATTTCCATGAATTTATGGGGAGACGATATTTTTTCAGAATATTATTACTCAAAATTAGTTATGGAAACGTTTTTTTGGGATTCGTCAACTTCTTCTAATCTTAACTCAATGTTAAGTGTTGTTCTAGTTCCACCTATTTATTCAATTATTTCTGAGATAGATCTCAAGTGGGCTTTCAAAATTATTTTTCCACTTCTTTATACTTTTGTTCCACTTGGATTATATTGCATATTTAAAAAACAAACCAATAAAAAAATAGCTTTTCTATCCACATTTTTTTTCATATCTTTCACAGAGTTTTATAGAGTAATGCCCGTAATAATTAGACAAAACATAGCTGAATTATTTTTAATACTGTTAATTTTCTTATTAGTTGATACGAGTATGGGGCCAGTAAAAAGGTCGTTACTTATGATTATATATGGAATTTCATTAGTTATGTCCCATTATGCACTGGCTTCTATATATATGATTTTTTTCATTATAATGATTTGCGAACTCTTTTTTAGGGAAAAGAGCTTTTTCCACAAAAGTAGATATTTTGCATTTACAGAAGATAGACGCATCCATAACAGTTATGTATTATTGTTTTCAATATTGACGTTAGTATGGTACATATATACATCCGAGTCTTCTATCTTCAACACAGTTGTTGGTATTGGAGATCGAATTATTAGTAATATCGTCGTAAATTTTCTGAATCCTAATTATTCTGAATCGATGAGTACTGCATTGGCAGGTACTTCTTCTTTATTATACACAGTTCTTAAATACATCAACGTAGTTACAATGTTTTTCATAACTGTTGGTATATGTGCTTCGCTTTTTGGTGGATACGTTAAACCCGCTGGGAGTATTAATGATTTTATTCAAACCTTTGCAAAATTTAACAGTGAGTTTCTTATCTTAGCTTTTCTAAATTTCGGCTTATTAGTTTGTTCTCTCACTCTCCCCCATTTTTCGGGAAACTTGGGCACCATGAGAATCTATCATTTATCTCTTATTTTCTTAGCTCCATTTTGTATAATTGGTTATTATATTTGCATGTTAAACATGGAAAAAGTTATTGGAATGGCACATCTAAGTCTAAGTGGTATGAATAAATTTAAATTACTCTCTGCATTTTTTGCTTTATACTTATTGTTCAATTCAGGATTTGTTCATGAGGTTTTTAAGGATAAAGCTCCTTGTTCTATATCTCTATCGAATCAGAAAGAGTATCTTGAAATGTCATCTCTTTTTTCTGATAGTGAAGTTTATAGTGCAAAGTTTTTAAAGGATATTGCAGGTAATAGTCCAGTTTATAGTGATATCGTCGGAAGGCAATTATTACGTGCCTATATATGGCCTGATCAAAGGATTTTATTCATTAAAGAGGGTGAAATCCCAATTGATAACGCTTTTACCTATTTTAGAGAATTAAATGTTGACGGTAAAGTAATGGTTTTTGCAAAAAAAGAAGAAAAAAAATCTGAAAGACCATATAGTCTTCTTAATATAGAAAACACTGCATTTTTTAATAAATCGTCATTTACTAACAAACTCTACGCTAACGGCGGCTCAGAAATCTATCGGTGATTTTATGACGAAAATCCAATTTTTGCATAATACCGCTATGTGGTATAGAATACCTTTTTTCAAAAAACTAAGTGTCATGTATGATATCCAGTTTATTTTTACAGATCTACAGGTTTCCAGAGACGTTTATGGTGTAGAGATATCTAATAATATCGGAGGGTTTGAAGGAATAAATTATCAAGTTCACAGAAAATCGTTTGCTGGAATTTCCTTTGGTGCGTTGAACAATTTATTAAAAAATGATTGTGATATAATTGTAGAAAGCCTTGAATCTATACAAGCATTGATCTCCTTTTTGACTGCAAAATTAAGAAAAAAACCAATTGTATTTTGGAGTGAAGAATGGGATTGGGGACGAAAAGAGTCTTTTAACACAAAAATAAAATTGTTTTGTGAAAAAATAATTGTGTCTCATTCTGATGCATTAATTGTTCCAGGAATGAGGCATAAAAACTATTTCATCTCATTAGGTGCTAATTCTGATGATATATTCATAGTTCCAAATGTTAGTAATATTTCTGTGAAAAATTCTGATCATGAAAATAAAGATAAAATAATAGAAGAGTCGGATATCAAAAATAAAAAAGTCATTCTATATGTTGGTCGATTGGTAAAAAGAAAGGGTGTAGACTATTTAATCAGAGCATTTGCTAAACTCCGAGAAGAGAAAGAGGACATCGTTCTAATTATCATTGGGAGAGGCGAATGTAAAAAAGAGTTGGAAACTCTTTCTAAAAATCTAAAAGTTGATGAAGACGTTTATTTTATGGGTTATGTGGATGATGAACTTTTACCAGCCTATTACTTGTTGTGCAATATATGTGTTGTCCCCTCAATAACATGTGGTATTGGAGATCCATGGGTGTTCATTGTTAATGAGGCAATGTATTTTGGAAAGCCAATTATTGCAACGGATGCGGTTGGAGCAGCTTTTGATATGGTCAAAAACGGCAAAAATGGTTTTATAGTTCGGGAAAAAGATGTCGACGCTTTATACAGTTCAATGAAAAGTATATTCCTAGACGATAAAGAAGAGACCAAAATGGGACTTGAATCCAGAAGAATAATCGAAGAGAAATACCGCTATGAAAATATGGTTGAGGGGTTTAAGGAGGCAATCGAGTGCACGTTAAAAAAGAGCAGAAGTTAAACAAAATTCTTATTGTAGGCGCTACTTGTTCTAAAAATAATGGTTCTGCAGCTATGGTAATTAGTGCTACAAAAGTACTTAAGGATTATTTTCCCAATTCTAGTTTTACTCTTTTATCGATATTTCCAGTATTAGACTCTAAGAACTGTGGAGCATATAATTTAAATGTAGTTGGTTTTAATTCGTCTATATCTGGACTATTATTGTCTTTTATCAGATCAATAATTTGGAAAGTTTTTCATCAGAATCGGATAATTGGGGACGGGTTCCTAAAAGAATTCGTTGACTCAGATATTGTTATCGATTTAAGTGGAGATAGTTTTAGTGACGACTCCACAATACTAGATTCCATTATTTGTTGTTATCGAATACTGCTATGTTTAATTTTGAATAAACCGATTGTAATTTATGCCCAATCAATTGGCCCATTTAAAACTACGTTTACAAAATTTCTTTCAAAATATTGTCTTAACAAAGTCGATCTTTTGATTGCACGTGACGAAATCACGGTCGAATATCTGAAAAAAATTGGAATAAAAAATAAAATATATTTTACTGCCGATTCTGCATTTTTACTGAACGCGACTCCATATGAAGAACTTAAAGGCATATTGATCAAAGAGAAGATTTACGTAAACGAGAAACCAATAATCGGAATCTCTACTAGTCAACACATATATGATCTCACATTAAATAATGGTGAAAGTCCATATGTCAGATTAATGGTTGAAATTGTGGATTATTTAACAGAAAAACTGAATGCTCAAGTTATATTAGTTCCTCATGTTACAAATAATGAAAGGCCTGTTGATGATAGGTTTGTTGGAGCGAAGATATATCAAATGGCTAAAAACAAGAATAATATTAAGTTAATTAATAACGAATATTCTCCGGAAATTCTGAAAGGTATTATTGGTCTATGCGATTTGTTTGTTGGAGCAAGAATGCATGCAAATATTGCTGCAACTTCAATGGGAGTTCCTACTCTGGCAATAGCATATAGTCATAAAGCATATGGCATAATGAGAATGCTTGATGTTGAAAAGTATGTTCTTGATTTTAAAATAATGAATTTCAATGATATGAAAGCAAGAATAGATGATTTATGGGATCACAGAATAGAAGTAAGTAACAGATTAAAAGCTAATGTGGAGATTATAAAAGAACGTTCTTTATATAATGCTAAGCTTGTAAGAGATCTATTTGATCTTAAACTCGTTTCAGATAATTAACTTTTTAATACATTTTATCATTTTAGACTTTAACAATTGATAATATATTAGTAAGCTCCAAAAATATCTCTTAGAAGATAAGCAGATTTTTGTATAAACTGATATTCCATTTAAGAAAAATTTTGGTGTTGGGTTAGATAATCCATATGTTTCATAATAGGGAATTTTTTTTCCAAACATTTTCAATATAACCATCCGACTTTTCAAACCTCTTTTTTTAAAATTTATAGCTTGTTTTTGTGATTCTATTACTTTGCCGCTATCTATAACCTCTAAAGATATTTTGCCTTTTTTCATTGCATCTTCGATCAATTTCTCACTAGATGCTGTCCTAGAAATAATTATCGATGTACCAACATTATCTTTGTTTTGAATCTCAGGAAGCCAAGCATCTCCACAAGAAATATCAGCTAACTCCGCAGTGTGATCACAACACGCGGTACACCTTACAGGATAAAATAATTTCCCTACGCTGCTCCAATACTCTCCATAATCAAATGATCTTTTACCATTGATTAAATTAATATTCATTTTCCCTGGCCAACCTTCCCCTCTATATCTTAATCCTTTTATATCTGTAGCATTAATTTTCAGCTTTTCTAACATATACTCTGTAGCTAAGAAACTAGGAGTATGATTACAGAAAATGCCAATATGCATAACAATCTTATTTTTTAACTTCTTATTTCTCTTTTCCATTTTCCTAATTCCTTGAATATGACAAGGCAACCCTACAACTGCAAATCTTTCCCCCTCTTTTGAAAAAGTTATCTCTTTCAATGCGATATTTGCAGGTACAGGGCAATACTTAGAGTTCGAGGCTTCTATTATCTCTTTTTTTGTTCTAGCAATAAAAGGTTCAGGCTCTAACGGGTTGTCTCTTTTCATTCTTGTTACTAAAGCTCCATCTATTATTTTTTCTTCTAACGCAAAAATTAGAAGCTGAGTTATAATGCCTCCGGATGTTGAATTGTATCTTACACTACAACTATTGGCATATCCTATATAACATTCAGCATAATTTCCAATCAGTGTATTCTCAGGATAATTTCCAAATATTTCTATATTTAAATCTTTAAAATTGACCTCTACTCCTGGACAGATTTTGTAACAAATTCCGCATTTATTGCACTTATCCTCATTGACGTTAGCAAAATAGGTTCCACTATCCTTATCTATTATCATTCCAATGGCATCTTTTGGGCATACTGCGCTGCAAGTTGCACAGCCAGTACATAATTCATTATCTACTACTAATTTAATTGAATTGGTGTCCATGTTTCAAATTCCTTTAGTTATTTGATTAAATACATCCTTATCTTCCTGAGTGAAACCTCCGATTAACATAAGTAAAAGGGAATAGAAAATAAATGCTAAAATGACTAGTAAATATAAGTTAGTACCTTTCAAAGTAACGATAAGTGCTCCCATTAAAAAAGAACCTATTATGGGTTTTACAAATTGTCGATGAAGTTCTAAATGTTTATTATCTTTTCTTATATAATGACTAAAAATTATAAATAGAAATACTTCAGATAAGACAGTCGCAATTCCTGCACCAATGTGGCTTAGCATTGGAATCATAATTAAATTTAAGATTATATTTAATACTGAGCCTAAAGCAACACTTATCGTACGAAGTTTTTGTTTATTTATACACGTTAGATATGTTCCAGTTATACTACTCAAAAATCTAAAAGGTATATACAATGCAAGTATTTTGAATACAAAAACAGATTCTGAGTACTGATTAATGTATAATAACTCAATAAACTCTTCGCTAAGTAGAATACAACCAGTACAAATCGGGAAGCCTATCATCGCCATATACTTAGATGATAAAACTGTGATATTTTTTAAAGAGGTTTCAGATTCAGTAAAGTATCTAGACATTACTGGATAGATAGAAGATATAGCCATTGTTGAGACAATTCCAGTTAATGATAAGAGAGGAGTGTATGCAGCACTATAAATTCCAACAGCAGCATCATCTCTAAATATAGAAAGCATAACAGTATCTATTTTAAAGAACATCATCCCAAAAAGTGTATTAAGTCCAAAGGGCAAGGAGCCTAAAATTATTAATTTCGATAACTTTAAATTTATTTTTATTTTTGGCTTTGCTACCTTTGTAAAACATATTATACAACTTATAATCACATTAAGAAAGCCAGTAAATATGTAAGCATAAGCGATTCCAATAAGTCCATATCCTGAAGCCAAAACGTACAGTACGAGCGAGAGGAGTACAGCTTTCTCTATTATCGTGACAAAAGCAGTATACTCCATCTTCTCGAATGCCTGAAACACAGATCTAAATGTTTCTGCAAAATAAGTTAAGATAGTGTATATTCCAAAAAGATATACTACATATTTTGTATCTTGAGGGTATTTCATTATATTAATGCTTATATAAACTATAGAAAATACTAAAAAAGAGGTTATAAATTTAATTTCTAGAGCACTAGCGAGATAGTCATCAACCAGCTCTTTTTTTCTAGCAATTTCTCTTATAATAAAATTACTAATTCCGAGATCTTGGAAAATAATAAATAACAATGCAAATGACATGGCAAAGTTATACTTACCAAACTCTATCTCTCCCATGTATCTTGCAATATATATATATAATAAAAATCCTGAGGCAGATACAAAAATTTGTGTAATTCCTGTTACTATCCCATTTTTGAATATATTTCTAACTGCATTCATTTTCTCACTTTGTTTTACTACTGTCCCTATTAATATCCTTCTAATAAGAAAAGATTGTATAAATTTGAATAGTTGTGTGGTAGACCTCTTTTTGGATCTCAGAATTTCTGATAATCTTAGAGGCTGTCTTAAAATTCAAACCATTTCTACATTTGGATAGTGGGCATTATTGATTTTAAATTCAGATCGTAAATTTCTTAAATCTGATTTATTCGCTCGTGGTATAAAATCAAACACATAAGATATCATGGTTAAAATTTACACTTTAGACATTTAACGGTTTAATTCTACCGTTTTTCAGTTCAAATGCGTAAGTCCTATCCCAATTGTAGTATCAAATCTAATTTGAAGACACGCTCTAAGGTTCAAAAGATGTATCTCTGGCATCTTCAGAGTCGCTGATAAAAGCCGGAGATTTTTAAATCATAATCTTTACAGGGACCCCTTCAGTTATATTTTATAATCTCAGGCTTCGTGCCGAGAATAATTGCAATCTTCATATTATTACCGCGTTCTTGCCGGAAATCATTCACTAATCAACTTATGAATCTATATTCTATTCTTAGGATGTCTTATTTTTCCATGAAACTGATATAATCACTAACAGTTTTATAATTTATTGTATGATGCTCTATAAGTTCTTTTTCTCTATTTTGCTTTACAAGCAATTCCGGCGTTTACCAGGGTCTCCATCGGGTAGTAGATCATTGGCTTGTCATAGACAGGCAAAAGGTGCTTGTTAGTTACTTTGGTTAGAGGATACAGTCTGCTGCCTGTGCCGCCTGCAAGTATAACCCCTCTCATATATTTCTCTCCTGCAAATAGGTTTTAAGTGCTTCTCTCCAGTGTCTCATGGGTTCGGTTTTAGTATTCACAAGAACGGAATACTTCGGACGTTTTGCTTTCCTTGGGAATTCTTCACTGGTGCACGGAATTACATTATCAATTATAAAAGACGCAAATTCGTACCAGGAACAGATTCCGTCATTTGTGATATGATAAATTCCGGGTTCGAGTTCAATTATTTCCTTTACTTTTCTGGCAAGGTCCATCGTGTAGGTGGGTTTGCCGAACTGGTCATTGACAACCTTTACGGTATCCATTTCTCCTGATAGTTTCAGCATGGTTTCAACGAAATTTTTCCCATGTATTCCAAAAAGCCAGG
>Ga0265295_1005942_pt1 | contig 15130 bp, 12 predicted proteins | sample Munlansysbiofilm_FD_192503 | JGI IMG/M metagenome (GOLD analysis project Ga0265295, IMG submission 192503) | Leachate microbial communities from a municipal landfill in Southern Ontario, Canada - Methane capture system biofilm | ecosystem: Engineered > Solid waste > Landfill > Unclassified ... | reverse complement strand
CTCTCGGACGGAGATTGAACCCCGACCGTACAGATATCTGATTTAAGCGCAGACACTTCCCCTATGAATTATTACTAATCGGATTATTTAATCCCTTGCACCGGCTTGCGCACATTCAAAAGCATCTCCCCGAAGTGTTTCAACTGCATGGTTCATCACCGGCAGAAAAACTTCCAAACACTCCAAAGCCGCTTTTGGGCTGCCCGGCAAATTGATAATCAAAGTCTTGCCACGAATTCCGGCAGTCGCCCGTGAAAGCATTGCCAGGGGAGTGATTTCCATACTCTTTGCCCGAATCGCTTCCGTAATTCCAGGCGCTTGTTTTTTAATCACAGCTTGCGTTGCTTCGGGCGTCACATCGCGCGGCGCAAAACCCGTCCCACCGGTTGTGAAAACGATATCCAATCCTTGATCACAATAGTCCAGTAATTTAGCGCGGATTTCTTCAAACTCATCCGGCACAATGTCCTGATTCAGAACCTGCGCTTTGCCTTCCAATGCCTCTGCTAAAGACGGACCGGACAAGTCCACCCTCTCCCCTGTCGAACCTTTATCGCTTACAGTCAATATGGCTACGCGCAGTGTTGGGATAATTTGGATGTCTTGCCCAGGCTTAACAATCCCCTCCTTGATCACGATTCCAAATATGCCTTCCCGTGGCATGACACAATCGCCAACCTGCCGGAAGACCTGACAATGGCGATGGCATTCTTTCCCAATCTGGGTGATTTCCAAAACCGCCTCTCCAAGTTGCAATTGTGTACCAATTGGCAAATGCCAGAGGTCAATCCCCTCGGTTGTGATATTCTCAGCAAAAATACCGGGTCGCAATTCCACTGTAGCCGAATTTCGCATTTTGCCAAAACTGGTTAAATCCAACAAACTAACCTGTCTGTGCCAGTTCCCGGCATGGGCATCTCCAACGATTCCATGCTCGATTTTCAATTCAATCTGCTCGACTGCATGTTTAATCATGCCTTTTTTTTCACTGATATTCAAAGAAACAACGCTTGCCACTTAGCCTCCAATCCTGCTCATATTACGACTTTCCAAGCAGTCTTCATCAAATTTATGTCGGGCGGGTTTATCCCAAATTGCCTTACGGATAGTTTCTTTCACCGCCTCTTTACCTTCTTCAATCGCTGCTTGCATCGATATTTCAGAATCTTTTCCGAGGCAAGTGCGCAAATTTCCATCACTCATAATTCGGATTCTATTGCAGTCACCACAGAACCTATGCGAAATCGGGCTGATAAAGCCAACTCTACCCAATGCTCCGGGGAATGTGTAATCCGACGACGGTTGTCCGTGCATTCTCGGTGGCAAAGCCTCAAGCCAGGGCCTCGCTTTGATTAATTCCTGATTGTTTATCCGCAAATTATGGCTGGCATTGCCACAACCAATCGGCATATATTCAATAAAACGGACATCAATCTTAAATTTGCTGGTCAATGCGATGAAGTCATCGACTTCGTTATCATTAATCCCGCGCATCAACACGCAGTTAATCTTAATCGGCGAAAATCCCAGCTCGTTAGCAACCTCGATGCTGTCCAAAACCTTTTGCAAACTGCCACCGGTCAATTTTTCGAAAACTTCCGGTTTTAGTGAGTCCATGCTGATATTCAGACGCATCAATCCGGCATCTTTCAAATCCTGTGCCATTCCACTAAACATTTGACCGTTCGTGGTCATGGAAAGGTCTTCCAAACCAGGTAACCCGGCAATTCCACGTACAATCTGAACGATATCCTTGCGCAAAGTCGGCTCACCACCGGTCAACCGCACACGTTTAACCCCCAAATCAACGCAAGCTTCAGTCAGCATAATCAGTTCATCGCTGCTAAGTTCTTTCGTTTTGGGGCAAATGCCTTCGTCAAAACGGCAATATGCGCAACGCAAGGTGCAGCGATCGGTCAACGAGAGACGCAGGTAATCTATTTGCCTGCCGTATGAATCTTTCAAATTGTTATCTCCTCACGATTGAAGACTCCGGACTTTCCCCCGCTTTTATGTTCCAGTTTGATTTCGCCGATGACCATTCCGCGGTCAACCGCTTTGCACATGTCGTAAATTGTCAGTGCAGCTATGCTGACGGCAGTTATGGCTTCCATTTCGACGCCGGTGTTATAAGTTGTTTTCGTTTCAGCGGTAATTTTCAAACTTTCTTCATCGATGAATTCATAATCGATTTTCACCGAAGTCAGGGGCAAAGGATGGCAAAGCGGAATCAGCTCGGAGGTTTTCTTGGCAGCCATTATACCGGCCACCCGTGCAACCGCCAATGCATCCCCTTTTTTCACTTCGCCTGAGCGAATTAGGTTGAGTGTTGCAGGCTGCATTTTGACCGTGCTGCTGGCAACTGCCACCCTCTCGGTCACGCTTTTTTGGCTGATATCAACGATATGCGCCTGTCCTTTTTCATCAAGATGTGTCATTTTCATAAGCGACTCATGCCCGGATTCCTTTTCTGGATTGCTTTCTTTTGAATCAAACTCTTTGGATTTTTTCTGATAAGTCCTTTAAATTTATTCAATTCATCCGGTTCGCTCTATTGTACTCAATTAATGAATAGAGAAGCAAATTTTGTCAATTGTCAGTTGACAGTTCATAGTTGGTCCTTTGATCTTTCTCCGTTCCATATTTCCTGCTTCATATCTTCGGTTTTTGAAATCTTGCGTCTATAATATCCCTGAGTTTTCATCATTAACCATCAACTACTCGTTTACTTACTGAAGGAAACAGATTATGACCCAAAAAACAATTTTTACCAAAGCTGAAATCCGCAAGTTTCTTGTGTTCTACTTTGGGCTTGATAAATTTGATAGTTTCGGAAAAGGTAAAGAGGGCATCCTGAACTATTTTGGGCGGGTCAACTCCTTGCAATTTGATCCAATTGATATTGCCGGTAGAAACGTGGATATCATCCTAAAATCCAGATTCAACTCTTATTCACGCAGTTTGCTCGATAAACTAATGTATCAGGACTTTCGCATTGTAGATGGCTATGACAAAGAAGCCTGCCTTCATCTTGTGGAAGATTGGGGAAACTTCTCCTTTGTCAGGCAGGAATTGTCTGAACGAAACAAAAAGGTGTTGCTCTACAGAAACACAACTGAAGCACTTGATTTTCTGGACAAGGTGCACCAACATGTTCTCGAGAATCCTGGCACGCTTGGAAGTGATGTCAAGATAAAGGGCGAATCTGCAAATTCCTGGGGGTCCTCAAATCTGTTCAATAGTGCTCTGAATCAATTATGGACAGAAGGCAAACTAACCGTAAGCTCAAGAAGAGGCAGTATCAAAGCTTTCACAGTTACCGAAGCTGTAATTCCTAATGAATTTCGAAATACGAACCATGACAACTATGAAGAATTTATGGAATGGTATGTCCTCAGACGTTTAGAAGCTCTGGGTATCTACTGGCTTAAAAGAGGACCTGGTTGGTTGGGCGTTCATTTTGGAGATATCAAGCTAATCAAAAGTATTGCTCAAAAGCTGGTTGAAAAAGGCTCACTGATTGAAGTTGAAATAGAAGGAATGAAAGACAAATTCTATCTAACGAAATCCAACCACGATTTACTGCTCAATAGTTCAGCTTTGACTTTGCATGAAAACCTCCGATTCATTGCGCCTCTGGATAACTTCATCTGGGATCGGGCTTTAGTTAAGGAGCTCTTTGATTTTGATTACAAATGGGAAGTTTATGTGCCAGAAACACAACGAAAATTTGGTTACTATGTTTTACCAATTCTCTACGAAGATCGATTTATCGGACGTTTGGAACCAAGCAGAGATAAAAAGAGGGTTAATAAACTTGAAATCAATCGCCTCTGGTTTGAAAACCCGGAAGATGACAATCTCCATTTCAAAATGCTAATCGATGAAGAAGTTGCCAGATTCAATGGGTAGAAATCTGAAATCTTTCTTTCATTATGTAACCTCATGACAATTACCCCGAACTCGCTCCATGAGCCCAATTTCCAGCTCATTGTAGTAAAATACAGCAATGAAGAAAACCAGCCTTCGAGCACTTCCTGAGACAAAATTAGCCGGCTTTCAAACGCTCCAAATCGGAAACGATTGTGGGATCCATTCCCTCATTGCCGCAATTGGCTTGCTAACCGGTTTCAAACTCAATCCCGACGAAGTAATCAAAGAGGTCAACCGGCTCTGGTGGCGTGGTCGTTTTTATCGTATTTTTCCAAATTCGGCCATTTTTCCGGGCATGCAAGTCCGCATCTTGCGCTGGCTGGCAAAAAAACATGATTTGCCCTTATCAGCCAGAGTTTTGCATCTCAGCCCCGAAATCCTCCGGGCAAGTGCTGAGGCAGAAAATTTGGCAAGCCTGATTACGATCTATTGGTGGCACAGACATTCCCCCAAAATTTACTATCGCGATCAACCAAAGAATTACAACCCCGAAAAAGGCATCAGCGGTCACAGCATGCTCTTCGCTGCTTATGACCCGGACCACACAAATGATGGCATCCAAACGCCCTGGGGCTTTATCAACTCTTGGGTAGCTGGTGGAAGCGGTCTCTTTTGGATCAGCGATGCAGATTTTCGCCGTACCTGGGCAGCACCCATCCCCTTTGTGGGCAATAATGCTGCCGTCATTATTTCCATTGATAACACTAAAACAAACAAAATCAAAGAAGAATTAGCGAACCATAACCTTGAAACCATTTAACCTACTCAGCAAACTCTCTAAAAAATATTGGAAATCCATTCTGCTTACCACCCTGACCATGTTCGGACTGGTTGCAGCCCAACTTTTCGTCCCCTGGTTGATTCGCAGCCTGATTGACCGTCTGACAACCGGTCCGCTAAACAATGAAACAATCGATTTCATTACCAAGCTATCCTCTATCGCCTTGTTGGTCTTTATCGCCCGGGCAGTGATGCAATTCATCCGCTCCTACGCCGCCCACGTTGCCGGCTGGGGCGTTGTCTCCGATGCTCGACGCCTGGTCTACGAACACATTCAAAAACTTTCCCTGCGCTTTTACGAAGACAAACAAACCGGTCAATTGATGTCACGAATCATCAACGACACCGATCTCTTTGAGCGTATGATTGCTCACGCCCTGCCCGACGTGGTGGTCAACGCCATCACATTGGTCGGTGTAACCGCAATTCTTTTCTCAATGAACGTACGTCTGACGCTTCTGACGCTCATCCCTATCCCGGTTATCATCATAGCCCTGATTGGCTACAGCAAAGTCGTTCGCCCTGCCTTCAAAAATCGCCAACAATCGCTAGGTGAGCTAAACGCTGTCCTCAACGATAGCCTTTCGGGCATTCGCGAAGTGAAAGCTTTTGCCCGTGAAGAAGACGAACTAGATAAAGTGGACAGCAAAATCCAATTGGTTTTACACAAAAATCTACGCGCATTGAAATTGATGGCGGTTTTCAACCCGATTTTCGACTTCGCCGCTGGGATTGGACAGCTTTTGGTAATTTATTTTGGTGCCCGGATGGCAATTGCCGGGACGCTTTCAATCGCCGACCTGGTCGCATTTTTCCTTTATCTCGACAGTTTCTATACCCCGGTTCGCAGCCTGGGCAACTCAATGGAAGCCGTTCAGGAATCGCTGGCTGGTTTTGAGCGGATTGCTGAAATCCTCACCGTCAGCCCCGAAATCGCCTCGCCTGCCAAGCCACATCAATTTTCGACGCCAATTCAAGGGCATGTCCGTTTTGAAAGTGTAGATTTTCATTATGTTGAAGGCGAAGAAGTTCTCCAAGACATAAACTTGGATATACCGGCAGGCAAAACGATTGCCCTGGTTGGACCAACCGGCGTCGGAAAAACCACCCTGGTTAGTTTGATCCCCCGCTTTTACGATGTTTGCAAAGGAACAGTAAGCATTGACGGAGTTGATGTTCGCAATATCGACCTCGACCAACTTCATGAATCTGTCAGCATGGTTTTACAAGACGTTTTCCTCTTCCATGGAACAATTCGCGACAATATCTTGTTTGGTCGTCCGGATGCAAGTGAGGAAGAAATGATGCTTGCCGCTCAAATTGCAAATGCCACTGAATTCATCGAAAAATTACCTAATGGCTATGATACGATGATTGGCGAACGTGGAGTCAAACTCTCCGGCGGGCAAAAACAACGCATCTCAATTGCTCGGGCAGTTCTCAAAAACAGCCCAATCCTTATTATGGACGAAGCCACTTCTTCTGTTGATACCGAAACAGAATTGCTGATTCAGGAAGCTCTCGATCGCTTGATTGTAGGCAGAACGACTATCATCATCGCACATCGCCTCTCAACCGTCCGCAATGCCGACCGCATCATTGCTCTTGAAGGTACCGGAATTGTAGAAGCCGGCACTCATGCCGAACTGCTTGAGCAGGAAGGTTTGTATCACAAACTCTACACCGCCCAACAGCAACTTTATTAGTACAGTAAGCAGTTCGCGAAACATAGCAAAAATTTTTCATTTTAAATGAATTGTAGGGCGTGCTTGAATGGGCTTGAGGCTTTGTGATCGTTAAGCCATGCGCCCATTCAATACCACTCACTTCGTTCGGGTACGATGTCCGCCCACATTTCGGTTTCGAGAAAACATTGGTCTAAGGGCTCATGACGGCGGATTGAAAATGGGACAAGGCACAATGATATCGAAGTTAAAAAATTTTCAATCCCGCCCTACTTTTTAGTAGAATTAAAGGTAAAACAAATAAATGGTCTTGCCTTTTTTTATTCATCAATTAATTGGGAAAACGCTTTCGGGGTCGTGTTCAAGGACGAGAGTCTCAACCTGTCCATTGCTCAGATTGCGCAGGTCATTTCTAAAATCCTCAAGCTCCTCATCCTTAAATTGAACCGTAATCGTTATATCTTCCATGAATTCCGTCTCCAAAACCAAACCGTTGTACTCTTCCATTAGACGGACAACTTGATCATACAGCCGATATGGAATGGCGAAAATCAGAGTTGTGCTTGGAATCAGGACAGCTTTTTTCACCGATAGCAAAACTTCACGAACGGCATCGCCATAAGCCTTTACCAAACCGCCCGTGCCCAGCTTTGTCCCACCAAAATAGCGCGTTACCACAACTACCACATTCCCCAAACCGCTGCCCTGTAAAACTGCCAGTGCCGGTCTACCAGCTGTGCCGGATGGCTCGCCATCATCACTGCTGTGGCTGATAATGCTGTTCCCATGCCCAATCACGAAGGCGGGAACGTGATGCGTTGCGTCAGGAAAACGCTTTTTGATCTCAGCGATAAAAGCCCGCGCTTCTTCTACACTGCTTGCCGGAGACAAACTGGCAATAAAACGCGAATTCACAACCACAATCTCGACTTCAACCGCTTCTAAGGGAATCAACCGCTCATTCGTTTCCATTTTCATATCCTTTCATAATAATATCAGGTATCGGCGAACCCGCTTCCTATTTCCTGTTACCTGTTTTCCTGTTTCCTTTTACCTTTTTCCTGAAAAATTAAGCTATAATTATTTGATATTCAAAATTTTGAGGAGGCACTATGGCAAAGGTTATGAACATTTCAGAAATTCGCCCCCTCGTTACGGACGAATTTCATGTTGGTCCATTCGTACCCCGTACGGAAAGCATGCAGCACGCCTGGGATTGGGGCAAGAAAGTCCATGCCGGTCAAACGCGCCTTTCCGGTGAGCCCTATTTCGAGACTCATTGCGCCTGGGTTGCCGCCTTCGTTGACAAACTCGTTCACAATGAAACCTGGACAATCGCAGCCTTACTCCACGACACCGTTGAAGATCAAGGCCAAACTTTAGAAGATATTCAAAAACAATTCCCCGGAAAATTAGGCATAGATGTTGCTTACATTATTGATGGTCTGACCAAGATTAGCAACCCAAGAGATGGCTCCAGCCGAGAAATGGAAACTTTGCGAAAAATTGCCATGTTCCGTGACCCAGCTGTTTTTGTGATTAAACTGGCAGATAAAAGCCATAATTTAATGACCCTCCAATATCAACCCCCTGCCAAACGATGGTCAAAGGCGACCGAATCAATCCGTGCTTATGGCAAATTAGCGGGAATTCTCAATTGTTACCGCTGGCGCCGTTGGATTGAGGACATGGCTTTTCCTTATGCCGAACCGAATTCTTTCCCGATTGTCAAAGCAAAAATTGACGCCGATCCCCGCCTCAACATCAACTTTATCCGCTATTACCTCAATGAACTTGGCAGTATTATGGACGCCGAAGGAATTGACGGCTCCATTATGTTCACAGTTAACGGCTATTGGCAATCCTGGGATAAGCTCCAGCGCATGGCTCGCAGTCATCGTACCTCGCTCGAAGATTTTTCAGCAGTGAATGACATTGTCAGTTTTCGTATGTTGGTTAACGGAAATGACGAAATCGATTGTTATCGTCTTTTGGCAAGGGTAAATAAGTATTTCCAAAAAAATCTCGATCAGGATCGTTTTGATGACTATATCGCCTCCCCCCAAAATGGCTATCAGGCGCTCCAGGTAACCGCCTTGTTGCCCGGTACCGGTGCGATTGAAATTGCAATTGCCACCGAAGAGATGGAGGGCGAAAACACTTGGGGCATCATCCACGCCCTCAATAATAAAAAAGACACCAGCCGCTATAAACCGGTTCAAATTTTTACCAGCTATGGCGGGACGCGCTTCCTCGACGAAGGCAGTACGGTTTTGGATGGTGTCGCAGCGATTAAGGATTTTTATCTCGATAAAATCACTAAAGTTCTGGTGAATAACGAAGAAAAACATATTTATGACAGCTTAAATCCGGGTGATGTAGTCGAAGTTGTCAGCACCGGCCCCCACAAAATACCGGAGCCGGACTGGCTTAATCACTGTAACGCCAGCACTGCCCGAAGATTGCGAAACGTTTTGACTCGGGTCAAACTAAAACTTACCGGTGAAGAAGGTCGTCGAAGAATTCATCCCATTTTGGCAAGGGAAGGGATTCTCGATTTAAACGATGTTTTATCACTGGAGCCCAATCGACTTGAATCGATGCTCGGATTGCTGGCTTGCGCTAACCTCGAATCCCTCTACGAGGCAATTGGTGGCGGTTCAATTTTTCTGGACGAATTCGAGAGCGCGATGGATGCCACACATCTGACGACATCTCAATTGAAATGGACTTCAATTCAAATTCGCGGAAACAATAATTCCAACCAACCGGGTGGGCTTGCTTACTTTGCCAGTTTAATTACTGAAGCGGGAGGAAACATTTTGCGTACCGTTAACACCACCTCAAAAAGTGGTGATTTTGACGTTCGCATGGTTCTGAACGGCTTAAGCGAAGAACAAAAGACCCTCTTGCACCATCTTTTCAACGAAAGCCGCTTCCCCCTGACTGAAATCGAAATCGCTTAATTTTCTGATCTAACCCAATTTCCCTTACCGTGTTAGAATTAGTCAACTAACAAATATTTTTGCTTTAATAGGGAAAAGATATGTCAGAACCGAAAATTGAAATTCGCAACCTGCTGTTGATAACTGTTATTCTTCTGTCTCTTTTTATCCGGCCGGTTAATGCCCAAAACTTAGCTCAAACGATTGGATCCGGACCAGCAATACCTTTACCCGGCTCAAGCGATGCTAAAGTTCAAGTCCTGTTTTTCTATTCCGATACCTGCAGCCATTGCCTTGCCATTATTGATGATATTGTCAAACCTCTGCAAACTGAATATCCCACAGATGTCAATTTCAGGCTCCTTGAATTAGGGGAACGCACAAATTATGAAGCATTAATGACGCTTGAAACGCAATTGGAAGTCAGCACTGATAGCCGCGAATTACCGGTTGTGATTGTCGGAGATAGGGTTTTGGTTGGCGAAGCGGAGAATGAGAGTGACTTGCGCAATTTAGTCGAAGCCGGCATTTCCGGCGAAGGAATCCCCTTACCCTCAATTGAAGGTCTCGACTTCAACACTTTGGTCAGTTCATCTGCTCAGCCTACCGAAGAAGCTGTGGAAGCTTGCACAACTGAAAACGGCGATGCATGCGCTATCAGCCAGCCGATTTATCTCGCCTATTTTTACCAAACGGGCTGTAAAGAATGTGCCCGATCCGAAACCGACTTAGCCTATTTGAAAGACAAATATCCTCAACTGATTGTGGAGGAATTCAACATTTTCGATTCTGCTGCTCTGGCTAACTGGATGGCGGAAAGAGTTGGGCGTACGGATGATCTTAAAACACCGGCAATCTTCATTGGCGATCATGCCTGGATAGGTGAAGAAGAAATTCGCCCGCAAACAATTGAACCGATCTTAGAAACCCTCGACCAGGGTTCACCTAAATTTTGGGCTGATTTCAACGAGGATCAAGCCAGCAAAAGTTTGATGGAGCGTTTTGAGACCTTAGGTCCCCTGGCAATCCTGCTGGCGGGTTTGGTCGACGGCTTGAACCCCTGTGCTTTTGCGACGATTATTTTCTTTGTTTCTTACTTAAGCTTAAGTGGCAAAAAAGGCAAAGAGATTTTGTTGACCGGGGCAAGTTTTACCATCGGTGTTTTCGTTGCTTATCTTTTAGTAGGCTTTGGTTTTTATAAAGTCCTTGATTTGGTCAAGGAATATTTGAGCGTGCTCAGCAAAATTGTCTATGGTTTGACGGCACTTTTCTGTCTGGTTTTGGCAGGCATGAGCATTCGTGATTATTTCAAAACCCGCCATGGCGACCTGGATGACATGGCACTAAAACTGCCCGAACCGCTACGAAAACGCATCAATGCCACCGTACGTGAAGGGCGCAACGCCAAAAGCTATTATCTGAGTGCTTTCCTCATCGGTTTGGCTGTTTCCATGTTGGAATTAGCATGCACCGGCCAGATATACCTACCGGTTATCATCTCAATGAGCACCATGCCTGAGTTGCGTGGTAAAGCCAGTCTTTATATTGTTCTTTACAATTTGATGTTCATTGTGCCGCTGATCGTCGTCTTCATTTTGGCTTACTTCGGCACAACCTCAAAGCAACTTACCGCTTTTTTGAAGAAGCATGCTGCAACGGTCAAAATTGGCATGGCAATTGTCTTTGTATTGTTAGCCGTCTGGCTGATTAGCAGTTTGCTGTCGTGATTGGCGGCAAGCGGGGAGCAGGGATCGGGAAACGGGGAGCAGCACTGAGAACTGCGTACTGCTAACTGTTACTTGAAAACTTTTTTATAATTTTCGCTGCGGTTGATCTAAAGCGGACGGTTTTGCTCGATAAAGTGGCTTCAATTTTGGCTGATTTCACTGCTTCGCGCATTTCGTCTGCGGTATAAAAAACGGGCATATTCATCGAAGCTTGACCCAATTCCCCTAAACTATGCGCATCGGATCCCGCCATAAAAGCCAGTCCCTGCTCTTCTGCAAATCGCCGAGCCTCTTCATTGAACTCCGGATTAAAACAGCGGGCATTAAAAACTTCAAAACCATCTAAAAACGGAACCATCGCCTCAAGTGTACCGTCCTTCCAATGCGAGCCGCGCCAGGGGTCAAAAGGATGTGCCACACTGATAAACGCTCCCTGAGCACGCAATCGTCGGATGACTTCCATCGGTTCCAAACCGTCAGGAATCTCTTCCTTCATAAAATAAGCCAAAATCTCGCCTTCACTGGTCAAGATTTCTTCGGCAACAATCACCAAATCCGGTGCAAGTTTTTGGGCAGCGACCGACCCAGACATTCGCCCGTGATCAGTAATTGCCAGCTTGCCAATCCCCTTTTTTCGGCATGCTGCAATCATATTTTCAATCGAAGCCAGGCTGTCGAAAGAATAATTGGAATGGCAATGAAATTCTGCCCTGATTATCTCGTTCATTCGCTGTAAATTCTTGGAAGTCGCTCCGCCAAGCCACAGACGACCTCATAATTAATCGTCCTCCAGCGTTTGGCTACCTCGTCAATGCTGATAAATTCCGAGCCCTGCCCCCCGACCAAAACCACTTCATCGCCAATTTTAGCTTCCGGGACATCGTCCAGTTGCAGCATACATTGATCCATGCAAACCCGACCAACCACGTTGACACGCTTTCCGCCAACCAAAACCTGCTGCCCATCTTCTCGCCTGAAACCATCACCATAGCCAATCGGAATTACGCCAATTCGTTCATCCTTGCTGGTAATATACTTCGAGCCATAGCTTATCCCCTGCCCTGCCGGAAAAGTTCGCACCGAAATCAAACGTGCTTTCCAGGTCATAATTGGTTTAAACTGAGCTGGCAGAGGCGTTGTGCTATCCGGCGCCATCCCCATCATCAAGTCACCCGGTCGAACCAGGTCATAATAACTGTTTGGGAAGTTTAAGATTGCTGAAGAATTAGCGGCATGAACAATTTCAGGTTTTAATCCCTGCAAATCGAGTTCTTTTAGCAAGTCGTTGAATATTTTAATCTGCTTGTTGGTCGCATCAGATTGCGGTTCATCCGCTCTGGCAAAATGAGTGAAAATCCCTTCCACAACGATTGGAGAGTTTTTCAAAGCACGCAAAAAAGGTGCAACAACTTCAACCGGCATTCCCAAACGCCCCATACCCGTTTCAACTTTTACATGCGTTCGTAAAATCCCACCATGGATTCGAACATATTCCAGATAAGTCTGGGTAAGTTCACTGTTGAAAAGCGAAAGCGTAATGTTATGCTCAATCGCTTCAGGAATTTTTGATGCAGGAGTAAAACCGAGGACCAAAATGCGTGTTGAAATTCCGGCATTTCGCAAAGCAAGCGCTTCTTCAAAACGCGCCACGCCACACCATTTCGCTCCACCGGCAACACAAGCCTGAGCAATCGGGCGCATTCCATGTCCATAACCATTCGCCTTAATCACTGCCATAACATCCGTGCCGGTCAGTTTTTTAATTTCCGCCACGTTATTCTTGAGTGCATTCAGGTCAATTTCGAGCCAGGTTGAATAAGTATTGATATCCATAGGCAAAAAGTATATCACTTTCCCTTGACATCTCGGTAATTTAGCATAAAATCTAACCCATGATCAAAAGCATTCGCAACACCAACTTTGCTGTCGAGAGCGGAACTACCGTTTTCTTTGGCATAGGCCGGATTGCGTCTGTTGGCTGATTTTTGTAAACTCATTTTAAAATCAAGCAAAACCACGGCAATCCAAACCCGTGGTTTTTTTATTCCCCCATTTCCAACCAAAACCACGGCAAACAAACAACAAGTAAAACAAGAAGGAAATTATGGAAAAAACTAATCAATCAAATAATCAAGATTTCGCAAACTTGCCTGAATTAGCTGGCTTTGCTTTTAGACGATTCAACGGTCCGGAAGATTATGCCCAAATATCTGAAGTGATCATGTCCAATTACGACGACCCCGATACAATTCCGACGACTCCCGTCGAAATTGCGCAGCATTATGCCAACCTCAGCGAAAGTGATCTAAAGCGCGACATGCTCTTTGTCTTCAATAACGAGACAATGGTTGCATATGGACGTATCAGCCATCGCTGGGAAGAAGATAATCAAATTTGGGTCTACGCCTGGTTAAACCATATCCGTAAAGAATGGAAAGGAAAAGGCTTGGAAAAAGTTTTCGCCAACTGGTTTGAAGCCCAGGCAAAAGCCATTCACTTTCATTTATATCCCGACCAGCCAGGCACGCTCTCAGTCGCTTTTCCGAATCGAAAGCAAGATGAACTGAACTTGTTCCACAAACTTGGCTACCAACCGAGCCGCTATTTTGACGATATGACCCATAATCTTCAGCAGCTTCCTGAAATCCCCTTGCCTGAAGGTTTGGAACTTCGTCCGGTTATCCCCGGTCAAATTCGGATGATATGGGAAGCCTCCACCCGAGCTTTTCAAGATCATTGGGGCTATGTCTCTCCAACCGAGGAGGATTATCAATCTTTCATTACGAACAAGCAATGGTTCCAGCCATTCCTTTGGCAAGTCGCCTGGGATGGCGATGAGATTGCCGGAAGTATTATGAATTACATCAATTTGCAAGAAAACGAGCAAAAAAAGCGTTTGCGTGGTTACACCGAAACAATTTCTGTCCAGCGAAAATGGCGTGGGAAAGGGCTTGCCAAAGCCATGCTTTCCCGCTCACTTAAACTGATGAAACTGCTCAACATGCAGGAAGCTGCTTTGGGTGTTGACAGCGAAAACCCAAACCACGCCACCAAGCTTTATGCTGACCTCGGCTTTCAAACCGAGAGTCAAACCATCGTTTTAAGAAAAACATTGACCAATTAAAAGGATAAAAATGGAAATTAAGAACCAAAACGAATTTACTCCCTTGCCTGAATTGGCAGGCTTCACTTTCAGACGTTTCAACGGTCCGGAAGATTATCCGGCGATGGCAGAAATCATCATGTCCAACAAAGACGAACCGGGTGCAAATATCACGGATGCTGAAGAAATTGCCGTCGATTATGCTCACATGCCAGAAAGCGTTCTTGATCGGGATATGCTTTTCGTTCTAAAAGATGGCAAGCCAATCGCATACGGTCGCACCGGCTGTCTTTTTGAAGAAGATGATAAAAGCTGGATTTATTCTTTGACGATAAAAATTCGGAAGGATTGGCAAGATAAAGGCTTAGAAAAAATAATGATTGAATGGTTGGAGGCTCAATCCCGTCTGAACCACCAAAACCATCATCGCGGTGAAAAAGCCTTGCTTTCAACATATGCATATGACTATAAAACCGAATTGATTCAATTGGTATCCGACCTGGGTTATCAAACGGTAAGATATTTTGTCGACATGAAACGGGATTTAAACGACCTGCCACAAGCAGAACTGCCGGATGGAATCATCGTAAAACCAGCCTTACCCTCACAATTCCGCCAGGTTTGGGAGGCAGATGTTGAAGCTTTCAAAGATCACTGGGGCTACATTATCCCGGAGGAAGAAGAATATCAACTATGGCTAAAAGATAAAAACTACTTCCAACCCCAGCTTTGGCAAATTGCCTGGGATGGCGATGAAATTGCCGGTATGGTCTGGAACTATATCAACATGCCGGAGAATGAGGAGAAAGGCCGCATGCGTGGATACACTGAGGCAATTTCTGTCCGTAGACCCTGGCGAGGAAGAGGAATTGCCAAAGCCCTGATTTGCCGCTCAATGCAAATGATGAAGCTTTTGAATATGGATGAAGTCGCCTTGGAAGTCGATAGTGAAAACCC
>Ga0265295_1005940_pt1 | contig 15132 bp, 20 predicted proteins | sample Munlansysbiofilm_FD_192503 | JGI IMG/M metagenome (GOLD analysis project Ga0265295, IMG submission 192503) | Leachate microbial communities from a municipal landfill in Southern Ontario, Canada - Methane capture system biofilm | ecosystem: Engineered > Solid waste > Landfill > Unclassified ... | reverse complement strand
ATATAGAGACCGTCAGCTCTGACACGGTAGATGAAGTCTTTCATGTCGTTGTCTTTCTGCTGGGTTCCAATGTGGACACCGGCGGCAAGATATTCTTCTACGGATACTAATGGTTCGTTTAATTCAATTCCAAGTTCATTGTCGGTCATTTTAGAAATGCTCCTCAATTCTTATAAGTTCATTTAATTTAGCAATGCGCTCTCCGCCGACAACACCGCTCTTCATAAAGCAGCAGCCAAATGCTGTTGCGAGATGTGCGATGGTATTGTCGGTCGTTTCACCGGATCGGTGGCTCATGACCGATTCATACCCGTAATCACGGGCGAGACTGATCGTTTCGAAGGTATCTGTCAGCGTACCGATCTGATTTGGTTTGATCAGGATACAGTTGCAGGCATCATTTCTGATACCTTCTTCCAGACGGACAACATTCGTAACGAACAGGTCGTCGCCGCAGATAAGGGTGTCACGGCCGGAAACTTCCTCGGTGATACGTGCAAACCCGTCGAAATCTTCTTCCTGGATCGGGTCTTCGACATAAAGCAGGTTATAGGTCTCGGTCAGGTCTGCAATGTATGCAATCTGCTCCTCAGTAGTTCGCTTTGCATTCTTATAGACGTATCTCCCGCTTGCAGCATCCCACATCTCTGACGCGGCAACATCAAGACCCATGCGGACTTCAATGCCGGTCTCGTCAAAGACTTTGGTGGTAGCTTCGTTCACGATTTCAAAGGCTTCAAGGTCAGCGATGTGCGGAGCCCATGCCCCCTCGTCACCCTTTCCACAGCCTTTGCCGCGCGCAATAAGGATCTCTTTGATGCGTTTGTGGACGAGTGCGTTCGTGAATACAGCCTCGGCTGCAGAAGATGCGCCGGTCGGTATGATCAGAAACTCCTGGATATCGGTCGCGTCAACTGCGTGGGCGCCGCCGCCGATAACATTGCCTAACGGCAGAGGGGTCTGGGAAATGAATGCGCCGCCAAGATACTGGTAGAGTTCCATGTTGAGGGAACTTGCAGCTGCTTTTGCATTCGCAAGTGAAAGAGCAACGGCGATGTTGGCGCCGATCCCGGAAAGGTCAGACGTTCCGTCGATCTCATGAAGGGTCTCATCAAATCCGCGCTGGTCGGCCGAGTCAAGTTCGATAAGTTTCGGGATCAGATGTTCCCTGGCTTCAAAAACAGCCTCGTCAGATGGACGGACTTTTGCCTCGTAGATGCCGGTCGAGGCTCCGCTCGGAGCGCATGCGCGGCCAAAGCCGCCGGAGATCGTGGAAATCTCGGCTTCGACGGTTGGATTTCCGCGCGAGTCGAGAATTGTCCGAAGTAAAATGTCAGCAATTTCAGTCATACTTACAGCACCTCTGACCGGACACCGAACTGGCGTTTCACCGTTATCGGGACCCGATCAGCGTCGAACTCCTCAAGTGCAATTTCAAGAGGATCAATCTTTGCAGTTTTCACGAGAACCGGAGCTCCCATGGAAATCTGTAAAGCACGCGCCCCGACGATACGGGCGCGTTCATAACGTGTATATGTCATAGAAAATCACATCCACAAATAAGAGAGAATGGAAAAATGGGGTCGCTGAGATTCGAACTCAGGTCACTACGTCCCGAACGTAATAGGATGGTCCAGGCTACCCTACGACCCCGCAATTCATTCATGTCTCACGTGTACGGATACAACTCATCAACAGTCTCTTTGTGAGAGATAAGCATTCTTCTGCAGCAGTATCGGTCTAACCCGAGTGAATCAAGAATCTCTTTGGGATCCTCGCCTGCAGCTTTTCTCTGTTGATATTCTTCCCATACAGTAGAAATTACTTTTCCACAGGTGAAACATCGAACTGGTATCATAAGTTATCTTTACGTCCTTATTAAATTGTTGATATGTGGGGTTGCCCCCGCATATATTCTGTATGCTGTGCCTTAACGATAAGACTTCTGGAACCGTGCACGGGCACCGCGTCCATGAGGCTTCTTCGCTTCTTTCTGACGGGAGTCGTTGACCAGGAGAGTTCTGTCGTAAGAGAGGTACACTTCCTTGATCTTCGGGTCATTGGTCCAGGAAAGGATACCGCGGCCAAGTGCCGTGCGGATTGCCTCTGCCTGCCCCATGACGCCTCCGCCGGAGACATCAATATCAACATCGACATTGTCGATGGATCCTGGTGCAAGTGCAAGTGCCTCGGAGATCTTCATACGGATGATCTCGTTGCCGTACACTTCAAGGGGGACGGAGTTGATTCTAACTCTGCCTTTTCCCTCGCGAAGGGTGGCGCGGGCAATTGCGGTCTTTCTTTTTCCACTGGTGTTAATAATTTTCATCTTAGATCACCTGTTTAGAATTTTGCTCCAAGGTTTTTGCTGATCTCGCCAACAGAGATGTATCTGGCTCCGCTCAGCCGTTTCCGGTGTGCGTCTTCCAGAACTTCTGCCTCTACGTCTTTGAATTCGTAAGGAACTCCGACGTATGCTTTGACACGGCGGAAAGCTGCTGCTCCCGGCCGGGTCTTGTAGGGGATCATTCCACGGATCGTGCGTTTTACAAGGTGATCCGGGCGTCTTGGGAAGAATGGACCTCCCTCAACGGATCCGCGAACACGAGTTACCTGGTATTCGTTTAAGACCATTGCACGGGCACCGGATACGATGACCTTCTCGGCATTGATGATTGCAATCTCCTCACCGGCGAGGATGCGGGTTGCAACGATACTGGAAAGTCTTCCAAGAAGGAGATTTTCTCCATCAATAACTGTTACCATATTCATCTCACCTCAGGATCCTTACGCGGCTTCCTTTCGGATTTGCAGCAACAAGCTCTTCGATTGTCATGCAGGTGCCTTTTGCTTCAGTTATTTTCTCACGGGCAGCATCGGAGAAGTTGAGAGCTGCAACTGATACTGAAGTACCAATTACACCTGCTGCGAGCACTTTGCCCGGAACCAGGATGATCTCATTCTCGTTTGCATAGCGGTTGATTTTACCGACGTTCACTTCTGCCTGATTCTTGCTGGACGTGTTCAGACGGCCGGCAATCTCACGCCAGATGTTTGCCTCGTTCTCCCGGGATGCGCGTTTAAGCATCATGATTAAGGATTCGAGACGTGGGTTAGTTTTATTCATTTACAGTCCCTCCTGTAATGCTTCAATCAGATCTGAAGATCGTGATTTGATATGCAGCAGTGCTCTTTCAATGATCTCTTTCACCGGTAAGGACCCGTCGCTTTCAACAACGAAGATGAACTTCGTGCTGTCTGCACCAATAATAATGGCCGGGTCCTCGCCGATGCCGCTGTCCATACATGCAGTCTCACAGAGACGGCATAACGAACAGTCTTTTTCCTTGCTTTCGCCGTTTACAACACGGATGCTGACGGTATCTTTCGTGAGTTCCAGAACGTCGCGGGGACATTCAGAAACACATTTTCCGCAGCCGTCACAGGTATCTTTAATGGTGATGACCGGATACTCAGAGTAGCCGCAGGCAAGAGTCGGCTGCCATTTGGCATGCTCTTTCCCATAGTTTACTTCTGCCACTGCTTCTAAGACGACCTTCTGATTTTCCCAAAGTTTGACGATCGGGATGTTGTTGTGGACCGGAACGGTGTTTTCGTCCATGGAGATAAGATCACCGGAGGTGACCATCTTCGGGCCTTCAACACTCAGAGTGAACATCACAGTGCAGTGAGGACATCCCGCGCCGCCGCAGGAACATTCGCTTCTTGGAACATACTGCGAGAGATCGGTCTTGATCGGGATGAGTCCCATTCTGTGTGCCAGCATCTCATCAAAGAGAACACTGGTATTGTCATAGATACGGATATCTTCGATGGCGAGGGTTGGCACCTCACCGATCATCGAGCGACGAAGTGCGTTGGCGAATGCAGGAGTCGCTCCGTGAATAGTAAAACGTGCGACAGAGTCATCGAGCCTGCTGAATACCAGATCCATTCAGACTCTCCTGCCCCTTCTGCCACCTTTAGCACGAATGCTGTCGTGTGGTACCGGAGTTACGTCTTCGATTCTGCCGATGCGCATACCTGCACGTGAAAGTGCACGGATTGCAGCCTGGGCGCCGGGCCCCGGTGACCGCTGTCTGCCGTTTCCGGGAGCGCGAACACGGATGTGAAGTCCGGTGATACCTTTGTCCTTTGATGCCTGGGCAATGTTGATCGCCATCTGCATTGCTGCATAAGGCGAAGACTCATTGCGGGCCTGCTTAACGACCATACCGCCGCTTGACTTGCAGACGGTTTCTGCGCCTGAAAGATCGGTGACGGTGATGATGGTGTTGTTGAATGAGGCAAAGATGTGGGCAATGCCCCATTTTTCAGTTGCTTCTGCCATGATTATGCCCTCTGATTCATGATACGCTGACGTTCACCGTTGGCTTCATCAACAAGACTGGAGGTTGCATAGTACATAACTCCTGCTTCTTCCGCGATCGGAACCATGTAGCTTGGAACACTGACACGCTGCCCATTGATGGCAATGTGTCCGTGGGTGATAAGCTGACGAGCCTGTTTCGGGCTGCGTGCAAGACCTTTGCGGTAGACGATCGTCTGAAGACGGCGCTCAAGGACATCTTCCACCTTTAAAGACAGAATGTTATCCATTGATGCATCCGGACCAATAAGTCCATAGCGCTGGAGCGTGGCGACGAGTTCGTCACGGCGGGCAATAGTCTTTGGTGCTTCACCGACAGAGGAGGTCATTGCAAGAACTTCTCGAGCGCCCCCTCTGTGTTTTCTGAGGACTTCGGTGGCTCTCCAGATCTCGCGTTTGTTACGCAGACCATAGGTGATCGCAAGGGTGCGTTCTGATTCAATACGTGACTTCTCGAAGCGGCGCTTCGGGGAAGAGTACTGTTTGGTGTTCTTTCCTGGGTATCCCATTTAAATCACCTGATTAGTTCCGCCTCTTGGAGACACCGACGATCTTTCCAAATCTGCCGGTTGCTTTAGTACGCTGTCCGCGAACTTTGAGACCATTCTCATGACGGATACCGCGGTAACACCGCATCTTCTTCATGAGGTTGATGTCATCATCCTTCGCAAGGGAAAGGTCGCTGCCGTAGAGGTGTTTCGGTTCTCCCGAATACACATCCACCGGGCGGTTGACCATCCATTTTGGCACTGAGGCAGGATATGCTTTGACCTGCTCTTCAATCGCGGCCACATCGTCATCGCCTAAGAGACCCATGGTAGCACGGACATCAACGCCGGCTCGGCGGGCAATGACAAGTGCGGCATGGAGGCCGATGCCCTTAATTCCCGTCAGCGCAAGCTGAACAGGCTGGGTACCGTCCAGATCAGTGTTAATGATCCGCACAAAATATTTTAATTCTGACTCTTCAACCATTTTTTCGCCTCTCTTTTGGAGAGTTTAGTCTAAATTTGAAACACACAAAATGTGTGTGTGTTGCGTACGTTAAGCGCAGACGGAGGGATTTGAACCCTCGAGTCCCAGGGGGACACAGGTTTAGCAAACCTGCGCCATACCAGGCTTGGCTACGTCTACAGAGAACTCCGCATCTTTCCTTCCGACGAATCGGAAGGCTGCACAAAACCCATGTTGAATCGTATGCAGATCGACACTCGCAGTATGCCAGATACTGCTCCACTAAACTGAGTGCTCTATTATGTAAGAGTTAGAGCAATATAATACTTCGCCTATTCCCTTGAGAGGGGGAAGGAAAAAAGTATTAGTTTTTCAGACAGGCAAGAAGAGCGTCGCAACGGTCAACCATATGCTGTGCGGCTTCACGGATAACGGTGATCGGGTCTTTTGCAGATCCGGGTTTCATGGTGACAAACAGTTCCGGGTCGGAGAACTGGTATTTGATCACATATTTGGCAACATCCACTTCGGGATCTGCAAGGATCTCATCCACCAATGCGTTGACCATGGTATGCCCCTCACCTTCCAGGGTGATCCGTATTTTATCCTTCTCAAGCTCGATAATCTTCAGCTTCATTCCCTTATAGATTCGCTCGGCGACACTATATAATTGTGGGGTAGGCGGTAAAAAAAAGGTTAGAGGATTTTCTGTGTGAAGGCAACCTGACCGGAGATCCTGGTTATGCGCACTTTCACATTCTGGCCGGCCTTGGTTCCGGCAACATACAGGATATATTTCCCGATTCTTGCAACGCCGTCGCCTTTCTTACTGATAGACTCGATATGGACCTCAAGTTCCTTACCCTCCTCAATAGCAGGACCCTGCACCTCGGTCTTTGCTTTTCGTTTCCGGATCGGCCGCTTTGATCCGCACGCTTCACAAAGAAGCATCAATACGCGGTCATCTTTCACAAGTTTCGTGTCAGGCCGGCCGCACTCCGAACATATGACGTAATCGCCGACATACGTATCAACGATCGCATCGAACTGAGCCTGCTCGAACTTTCCATTGAAGACCGCGCGGTTTCCGTCGATCTTTCCGGCAGTACCGAGCTCACCTAAAATGAACTTCATGAAGTGATCCTTATCGCGGTTGAGTGAATCGATAATATCAGAAAAATTCTCAAGAACCGTAGTTTTCCCCTCGATATAGATCTTCGCCTTCGGCATGACGAACCGTTCTCCGGTCTCCGTCGGCTCGCCCATCCCGGAATACGCGGTCTTTAACATATCTTCGTATGACTGCACCATAATACATACACGTTGGTTGTGAGAACATATAGGTCTGATGCCGGGGATGGTCTCCCGGCCCGATTCATTCGGCAAAATCACGGAGGTATCTCAACGATCCGACAAATGTCGTTTCAGATGCCGTATACTATTTATATTTGGAAAAAAGATTGATTGTATATCAGTCATCCTTGGACCATGCCTCATGAAATCAAGACCGGAAGCCGCAATATCGCCGACGATCGGCGTGATACTTCTCATCTTTCTAACGATAGTTCTCATCGGCGCCGCTTCTCTGGTTTTTTTCGGATTTGCAGATGACATAACTGAGGCAAAACAGGCATATATCACTGCAGAAACAACGGACAATGCCACAAATCCTCTGGTACTGCGTGTTTGGGACATTGGTGACGGGACTGAGTTGAAAGATCTCGTCGTTTCGGTCAACACGCCGGATGGAGTCAGCATCGGAACACCGACGAAGATTTCGAATGCATTTTATGCGGGAGAGACCATCCCTATCGAATTCGACAACGGCTTTCCAAAAGGGAGCTACCTTGTTACGGTAACCGGTGAATTTGCCGACGGAGCCAAACAGGTGCTTTTTATCAGAACTATGAATCTTGAAGCGGTTGGTAATGAGCCGGTTGAAGTGAGTGATAAAGTATTTTTGGCAATTCGTGCCATACCAAATGCTGCAAAGTCACGTAATATTACTATTTATGACCAAACGGCCGATTACACAGAAATAGATCATATCGTATATTGGAAATTGGAATATGGTGATGGGCATTCGGATATATTTACACTAAACAAAAGTATCTATACCTACAGATATGCAACTGAGGCATTCGACGGACAAACGTATAAAGCATTCACAATTACCTACACTGCTTTTTACAATGATAATACAAAGACGACAGTTACATCATCTGTTAACGCATATAACGGCACAAAATTGGAAGAAGACCCGACGTCCATGGTATATTATCTAAAGGAGTATAAACTGAATGGGTACAACGGTTTATTACTATCAGGGGATATTGACCTCCGCGGGGTCTTATCCGAGACAATGTGGAAGAGTAATGTAAATAGATCATTCATTCAGATCAATATTGATAATCAATCAGTGACCAATCTAAAGAAAGGAGGTGCATCTGTTGACTCCTGGATTTTCGAGACAAATGGTGCTCCATATTCCACCCATGCTTATGGGTATGCGGATAACGCATGGAAAGAGAGGGCAACATTATACAGGATAGCATTCAATAACGATACGATTCCAAACCCACTTACAATCACAATAAAATTAATAAATACCACCGGGATTGTCCTTCCAAGCCAAACAACTACAATATATTTCCGAGATTAAGGTGAAAAATCAGAAAAAATAGTATTTGAACAGAAGTAAATATTTTGATCTATTTTGCTCCGCCAAACTTCGTCCAGGACTCTTCGAGAGCTGCGATCGCCGGTAGTTTCTTTCCGGTCAAAAATTCGATGCAGGCACCCCCGCCGGTGGAAAGATGAGAGTACTGCGGTTCGAGACCCAGCTGTTCGATGACCGCGGCCGTGTGGCCCCCGCCGCATACGGAAAAGTCCACGTTCGCCGCTGCACGCAGAAGTTCGAATGTACCGGATGCAAAATTTACATCTTCAAAAACGCCGGCCGGACCGTTGAAAACAATCGATCCGGAGTTTCTCAGTTCTTTCGAGAACTGCACAATAGAATCCGTACCCATATCGAGGATCGGACAGTCTTTGGGAACCCGCCCGATCGGATACTCCTTACGCTCATCATGCTCTTTGACCGCCACGTATTCCGGCAGAAGGACCTTATCTGGGTAGGAGTCGAGAATGGTTTTTGCCTTGGCCACCTCATCGTCATACCCGAGCGTATGGATCAGATTTCTCGAAGGCTCACCGATGTCGATACCTTTTGCCAGATAAAAAACGTTGGCAACGACCCCGATTATGGCTACTCTGTCGGCGGTTTTGTTTGCCAGAACGTTTCCGGCAACCGCGATGGAATCATCGACCTTCGTTCCGCCCAGAACGAATGTTACGGGTTTCGGCGCCGAGGTAAACACTTTTGAAAGCATGGACACTTCTTTTTCCATCAGAAGTCCGGCAACCGTTTTCATGGCATAGGACAGACCGGTGATCGTCGGCTGGGACCGGTGAGCCGTTCCAAACGCATCATATACAAAAAGATCGGCCATCGAGGCAAGTTTTCTCACAAGATGGGTCTTTGCTCCGTCCTCCGGCTTCAGGGTCAGATTCTCTTCAGCTGAGAACCTGACATTTTCCAGAAGGACGATGTCTCCCGGATGGGCATCGCGAACGGCACGCTTTGCACAGCTGCCGAAGATATCATCCACATAGGTGACCGGCATATTCATGAGCCGCTCCAGTTTATCGGCGTGAGCGGCAAGCGTGGTGAAATCCTTTTTCCCGGGCCTGCTCTGGTGGGCGAGGACCACAACGCGGGCATCTTCCAGTGCCTGCAGGGTGGGGATGTGTTCGCGGAACCGTTTGTCGTCCAAAATAGTATTGGAGGAAGGATCTATAGGGGAGTTGAAATCCACACGGACGAGAACGGTTTTTCCGCGTGTCTCAATATCTGCAAGAGTCCCAAAGTTCATATCAAAAAGATTGGCTTTTTGTACCTATAAATACCAAGTGTCTTCACGGCCCGGGAGACCCTGCATCGGGGTTTTCTTCAGAAGCCTGCTTTGCTTTCTTCATAGCTTCCTCATCCGCCTTCCTCATTTTTTCCCATTCAAATTCTTTCTTTTTGGAGCGGTAGTAAGTCAGCGGGTGGGAAACCGATTCGCAGAGCCGGTCCTTATTTACGCAGATCCCGTGGGTCAGCATGGTTGCACAGGAAGGAGTTGTATATTCATTCGTCAGGATATGGTCGACCTGATAGTTCGTCATATCAGGATTATAATCCGGGCTTCTTGCAAATATTCCGGCGATCTGTTCATTATTCATCCCCACACTACGCAGGAAGGCCGTCATGGAAAAACGGCCCGAGTGCGTGAGATTCACGCCGGCGGATGCAGCAGAGATCAACGCCTGGATACAGGGAGGATATGCCGACTCGTCGATCGCCCCGAACTCAGCAAGTGTTCGCTCCTGCATGGCGGCGAGGATCTTGTCGCTCCAGGGAAGATATTCCCTCGCCATCGAATCAGGGATGCCGAGCGGCAGACCGGAGGAGAGGATCGTCCGTATTCTTTCCTCGACCAAAATGTCCATCTCACCCGAAGAAACCGACACACGACCATTTCCCACCTCGCGGTTGATCAGCCGCCACTTCGCATCACGCACACGGGAGGCAAGCTCCACATACCGGATCACGGGAAGCGAACCGTCGCCGGTCATTACCTCCAACTCCTCATACACCCGTTTTTTTAGGAGAACGTTTTCCTCTGAATTCAAATAGAATACGACACGGTGCGCTTCCATCTTGCAGAGCCTGTCCATCGTGCGTTTGTCTTTCGATGCAGAGGCGAGCACCCGTGCAAGAACATACGTGATGATATCGGAGACAACATCGTCTTCCGACTCAGGGTAAATGGTTTTTCCGTCGAGTGCCGTAATCACCCGTTCAGCGGCGCGGTCAAGGTATGAACAGCCGATCTTCGAACCGGAAAGACCTGACACTTTGATTCCGCGGGATGCAAGCACTCCCTGAGCTTCAGGTAAAAAAGGATAGTGAGCAAGGTCGCGCTTTTCAACGGGCATACGTATAACGGTTAATCTGCCTCGATCCTCGGCGCAAGAAGGTAGCCCACACTTCCCTTGCCGCCTGCATAGACGAAGGAGAACTGGACCGGGTGATCGGTGCCCAGACGGATCTGGACCTTCTCGGCACGGCCGATCGATTTGCCCATATCCTTCAGATAGTCCAGAGAGAACAGGGATCTTGCATCGGCACAGGTAATATAATGAACATCATCACCGGCAAGCTCGCGTTTGATCCGGTCGGAGTCACCGTCGGCATTCATCGTAAAAACACAGGTCTCGGCAGAAACGGCAAGGGAGATCTTATCAGAAACCATCGCTGATGCCTTGATCGCATCATAGAACATGATGCCCGGTATCTCGAAGGTGGCAGGGAGGTTCAGGTTCGGCGCGTTCGGGTCTTTTCTGATGGTCTTTGTATCGAGGAGGGTTATTGAATATTCATACCCGCCGAAGCTGATCTTAAGTTTTTTGCCTGAGTCATCGAGTTCAAGAGAGACGATATCCGTCTTGCCGATCATCGACATCATCGATCTGATCTTTTCTATATCGAGACCTATTTCACAGGGTTCTGCCGCAAATGTGAGAAACGCCGACGCAGAGAGCTCTAATGAAACCATGGCCACATTGGACGTATCCACCGTGATCGTTCTGATTCCCTTCTCGTCAACGTGAAGACGGCATTCGTTTACCAGTGCTGAGACCGCATCGATGGTCTCCCGGAAAATATCTGCTTCGATTGTTGCTTTTAACATCAGTATAACCCCTTGACACACTCTCTTATACCAGCGTGACAAACTTTAATAGTATAATTATATCCGCGCTCATATAAGATATACGTTAAGTTGGGAGGAAAACACATGGGATCACAATGGACAAAAGATAATGTATATAGAAAAGCCATGCGGGATGGATATAGGGCCCGCTCGGCATACAAACTCATCGATATCAATGAACGATTCAACGTTATCCGGAACACGGACAATGTGGTGGATCTCGGCGCGGCCCCGGGAAGCTGGCTTCAGGTCTTAAAAACGATGACCGAAGGTCAGCTCTGCGGAGTTGACCTGAACCCGATCATCTCACTGGAAAATGTCATAACCATCACCGGGGATTTCACCGATCCGGCCGTTCAGGCAAAGGTCAGAGAAGCGATGCCGCTTGTGAATGTGGTGGTCTGCGATGCCTCACCCCACCTTTCCGGAGCAAAATCCTATGACCAGGCACGGGTCATGGGTCTGAACGAGGAAGCCCTCAACTTTGCCTCCACCCTGCTCAAACAGGGAGGGAATCTGGTCATGAAATCCTTCCAGGGTTCGGACTTCAACGAGCTTCTTGAACTGGTGAAAGAGAAGTTCTACTCGGTGCGGGTCATCCGTTCCACGGCGACCCGCCGGGGAAGTACCGAATGTTATATCATTGCAAAGAACTTCATTGGGGAAGGAAATGACGACAGAAAGAGACGCGAGTGAGATCCTAACTGACTCATACAACCGAACGATTTCAAATGTCAGGATAGCCGTGACCAGCGCGTGTGATCTCCGGTGTATCTACTGCCACAGAGAGGGGGAGGGGGACAACGGATGTACGCGGGATGAACGGACCTCCCAGATGACCCAGGAAGAGATCGCGGAGCTTATCGGCGTTTTTGCCGAACTTGGCGTCAGGACGATCAAACTCACCGGCGGAGAGCCGCTTCTCCGCCCCGATCTTCTGGATATCATCCGCTCCATCCCCCCCCACATCGAGTCGTCGCTGACAACAAACGGCACGCATCTTGCAAAACTCGCAGATCAGCTGAAAGCAGCAGGTCTTTCCCGGGTGAATGTAAGTCTTGACACTATGGACCGGGAAACCTACAAAAAGATCACCGGGCGTGACCGGCTGAAGGATGTTCTTGACGGGATCGATGCGGCACTCGCGGCAGGCCTCACACCGGTAAAACTGAACATGGTCGTCTTAAAAGGTATGAACGATCAGGAGATCGATGAGTTCCTGGCCTTTGTGCGTGCACGCGGGGAGAATCTCATTCTGCAGATCATCGAACTCATGGATATCAACGGATGGACCGACGATATGGATCCTGCCGTCCACGGAAATGCTCAACTCGTTGCCGATCTTGAAAAAGAGTTCGCCAAACATTCCTCGCAGGTGACGACCCGCCATATGCACCACAGGAGAAAATATCTGGTGAACGGCGCTCTTGTTGAGGTCGTCAGGCCGATGCACAATCCGGAGTTTTGTGCAAACTGCAACCGGCTGAGGGTGACCTCGGACGGGCTATTGAAGCCCTGCCTTCTCAAAACCGGAAACGAGGTCTCTATCCGCGGGCTGCACGGAGACGAGCTCAAGGCGGCGATCGGCGCTGCAGTGAAAAACCGCAGTCCGTATTTTTGTGCCGAAGAGAGCTGAGCTCTTCTTCTCTGTTTTTTCCAAAATCCTCTGCACGTGACGGGTTGAAGATCCGACAGTCAATACCAATCCCCAGCTGCTTACCGGTATCCAGTCTAAGAACTGACCCGCAAAAACTATGCCGAAACGCGTTTTTTCATCCATGCGTTAATTACGGGATAACGCAAATATTATTATAGATATCGCTATGACTGAAGAAAAAGGCAACATTGGAGACTACGAGGAAACCTACAAAACCTTCTCCATCGACGTCCCCAAACATTACAATTTTGCGTTTGACGTCATTGACGCCTGGGCAAAACGCGATCGCAACCATCTTGCGATGATATGGACCAACCAGGACGGTGAAGAAAAAAAGTTCACCTTCTGGGATCTGATGATCCACTCAAACGAAGCGGCCAATATCCTGATGAAGTTCGGCATCCAGAAAGGTGACCGTGTTCTTCTGATGCTGCCGCGTGTTCCCGAGTGGTGGATCCTGGTCCTGGGCATCATGAAGCTCGGCGCGGTGTTCAGCCCCTCGCCCCACATGCTTACTGTCAAAGATATCGCCTACCGTATGAAGGTCGGCGGATTTAAAATGGTCATCACCGACAGTGAGAATATGGCAAAGGTGGATGAGGTCGCGACCCAGTGCCCCCACCTTCAGCTGCGAATGACCGTGGATGATAAACCCGGCCAGAAACTTCCCGGCCAGTGGATCGGCTACCAGAACGAGCTCAAATACCCGGCGCCCGTCTCGACAAAACTGGTCAGTTCGACCGGACGCAAGGTCCTCTCGACCGACCCGATGCTGATCTACTTCACGTCAGGTACTACAAAAGACCCGAAGATGGTTCTTCACGATTATGCCCATCCGCTCGGACAGATCGTGACCGCAAAGTTCTGGCATGATCTCACGGAACATGACGTCCATTTCACCGTCTCGGATACCGGCTGGGCAAAATGCGGCTGGGGAAAGATCTACGGTCAGTGGATCTGCGGCGCCTGTATTTTCGTCTACGATTACCGGACGAAGTTCCATGCGACCGAGCTTCTCCCGCTCATCGAACGCTACGGGATCACCTCGTTCTGCGCGCCGCCGACGATCTACCGGATGCTGATCATCGCCGATCTGAAGAAGTTCTCGTTCTCTGAACTCAGGACATGCACAAGCGCCGGCGAACCGCTGAACCCCGAAGTCATCAGGATCTGGCGCGAGGGAACAGGCATCACGATCCGCGAAGGCTACGGACAGACCGAAACCTGCTGCTGTATTGCGACCCTGCCCGGAATGGAAGTAAAACAGGGATCGATGGGAAAACCCGTCCCCGGCTGGCACATCCAGCTCCAGGACGATGACGGACATGAAGTGGTGCAGGGAGATATCGGCAAGATCGCGGTCTCACTGAACCCGCGACCGGTCGGACTTATCAAGGAGTATCTGAACAATCCCGAAGAAAACGCTGCGATGTTCGTGAACGGCTGGTATTACACCGGAGACAAAGCACGTCTGGATGAGGACGGATACTTCTGGTTCGTCGGAAGAAATGATGATGTGATCAAAAGTTCCGGATACCGTATCTCCCCGTTCGAGGTGGAATCTACCCTCCTTGAGCACCCTGCAGTCAAAGAGAGCGCAGTCGTCGGATCGCCCGACGAGATCCGCGGCATGGTGATCAAGGCATTCATCGTTCTGCATTCCGGGTATCAGCCTACCGAGAAACTCGCCAAGGATATCCAGGAGTACGTGAAGCGGACGACCGCGCCGTACAAATATCCGCGTCTTATCGAGTTCGTTTCCGATCTGCCGAAGTCATTTTCGGGAAAGATCAAACGCGGCGAACTCCGCGAACGCGAGATGAAACGGTTCGAAGAGGAAAACACCGATCAGTAAGAAACAAACCAGCGGGTATTCGCGTGAGACGGATATTCCCCTGTCTTTTTTTCCCGGGACGGGGCGGTTCTCCGCGAATAAAACCGCATGTATATTTAGCAGAACGTCGAATATGTAAAAGCACGTCTGTGCAATGGCCCCTTTGTGAAGTCAAAGGAGTCTGATCACTTGCGAAGGTAGCCAAGCCAGGTTAAAGGCGCCAGCTTCAGGGGCTGGTCTCGTAGGAGTTCTGGGGTTCGAATCCCTTCCTTCGCACTGTTTTTTTAACACGTTCTTTAGCATGAGAGCGGAGTGTTTCGATCTTAAAAAAAAGGATTTTTCCCAGCCGGGAAAAATACTCATTCCAGCTCAAACGCGCCGGAATACAGCTGATAATACCGTCCGCCTTCAGCGATCAGCTTTTCATGACTGCCCCGCTCGATGATCCTGCCTGACTCAAGGACCATGATCACATCAG
>Ga0265295_1005939_pt1 | contig 15133 bp, 15 predicted proteins | sample Munlansysbiofilm_FD_192503 | JGI IMG/M metagenome (GOLD analysis project Ga0265295, IMG submission 192503) | Leachate microbial communities from a municipal landfill in Southern Ontario, Canada - Methane capture system biofilm | ecosystem: Engineered > Solid waste > Landfill > Unclassified ... | reverse complement strand
TTCGGATTTAAAATTAAAATTAAAATTAAAATTAAAATTAAAGAGTTTCATTCCCTTTTTTCATTAAAAAAATTGATAATTCCGTGTGTAAATATAGATAAAAATTGTTAAAACGATAAAAACGCCGGACAACAAAACGTCTTGTGCTTTGATTTTATAGGAGGATTCGTAATAGGACAGTTTTCCGTCGTAACATCTTGAATTCATGGATAAGTAAAGGCGGTCTCCTTGTTCGATGGTTTGGATGAAGAGACTTCCGATGAGCATTCCGGCGGAATGGAGGGACGTTTTAAAATTTCGGTACCCGAATCTCATACTTTGAGCGGATTGAATGTTGAGCAAAAGGGAGAGAAAAACAAAGATGTAGCGATAAATCAGCATCATCAATTCGACAAATATGTCCAAAAATCGAATTCTTTTAAAATATGAAAAAACTTCAAGCATCGGCGTTGTCATGGATAAGAAAAATAAACAGGAAATACCGCTGACGGAGCGCGCAAAAACCAGCGCCGCTAAATTTGCGCTTTCCGTTGTGATTGAAAATGTCCATCGGTAAATAAAAACGGACCACAAGACGTTTTCACCTGAGGTAAAAAACAATAAAATCAAACAGCTGATAAATGAAAAGCCGAGAACGGATAAAAATAATTTTGAAAAAAAACGAATCGGAATCTTCCCGAAAAACAAAATCGCAAAAACCATGCAAGCTGCTATGAAAAACGGCAATAACGGGGTTGATGAAAGAAGGCCGGCCATCAAACCAAAAAAAACCAACAAAATTTTCAATGTCGTGTTTTTGTATCGAAGCGGGCTCATAAGAGCAATATCATCTAAATTTCGAACCAAACTCGTCACCGCAATTGAAATCTTTTTTATATCAGCCCAAATCTTAAAATATATTTGACAACGCTTTTTACAACAGGAATGTTCTTCAAAATAAAGGGTACGTGAGAGTATAAAACATTTACAAAATATTAATAGAACATTATTAAATCTTATGCGCAATGAAAAATTCTCATATTTATTCGATTTTAAAAAATAAACGTATTTAAAAATGTGAATAATGTTTAAAAGTATTTTAAAAGTATTTTAAAAATATCTAAAAAACGTTTTAAAAATATTTAAAAAATATTTAAAAAATGTTTAAAAAATATTTAAAAAATATCTAAAAAATGTTTTAAAAATATTTAAAAAACATTTTAAAAATACTTAAAAATATTAAAAGGGTGAAAATCGGATTAAAGATTTACACCTTTTTTGAATTTTCTTTTTTGCATTTATTCAATCCGTAATAATATCCGAAGAATAAACCGATAATCAGTGCGCCGATTGCGCCTTGAAGACAGAACAGCAAACTTTCGGTTTCTCCTCCCGGAGGCTCCCAAAACGGTTCAAACCACGGCTCGTAATCCGGATCGATTTCGCCGATTAAGTCTTCGGCTTCTCCGTCGGCGCCGCCGAATTCGGAATCAATTGTCATTGTTTGATAAACAAAAACCGCGCCAAAAATCAAAAGAACGGCAATTAAAATATATTCGACTTTTATAGACATTTTTTTCACCTCAGGCGTTGATGTTTGAGACGTGTTCTTCATTCAATGTGCCTGCTTTGACGAGGAAGTCGCCCTTAACTTTTGCGATGTATTTGACGGCGACAACGATGAGCAAACCTTCGATGATAGCCAGCGGGATTTGCGTGACTGCAAAAACGCTCAAGAAACCGGGCAAGCTTTCAAGGCCGAACGCGAGCGCCAATTGAATAGAAGTCATGAAATATGTCGCGAGGTCGGCAACAAAAGCGGCTAAAAAGACGGAGACGTACAAACCGAAATTTGTTTTAAAGAAGCTTGTTTTTTGGAGAATTTTATATAAACCCCATGCCAAAAGCGGGCCGAAAAATCCCATTGAGAAACAATTGGCGCCAAATGTTGTCAAACCACCGTGTGCTAAAAAGACCGCTTGGAACAACAAAACGATTCCCGATAAAACGGCCGTAATCGCCGGCGTGAATGTGACGGATGATAAACCGGTACCGGTCGGGTGAGACGATGAGCCTGTGACGGACGGTAACTTTAAACTGGAAAGCACGAAGATGAATGCGCCCGAAACAGCTAAAAGAGGCAAAACTTCACGATTCTTTCGAACCAAATTGTTCAATTGCCAGATACCGAAAATTAAAACAACAATCGTCAATACCCACCAAAAGGCAGCCCATAAGGGCGGAAGAAAACCTTCCATGATGTGCATAATGATAACACTCCTGTATTGAATTAACGTTACTAAAATAAATACTAAAAATACTAAAACAAATATTACACATTATAAATTTAATTTCACTGGCGTATTCAATGTTTACCAAAAAAATATTAATTCGATAATATTTAAACAAAAATCTCAACATTAAATACAAAAGAACCATATCTTTGTTTTAGGATATAAAACGCTTGATTTGAATAACATTTATTATCTTTTTTGGAAATGATTATTTTGATCTTTGGATTTAAAAAACATATTTATCCGTTTTTATTCATATGATAAAAACGCGATTCTCAAACGATGGTTGACAATAAAAAAAGGCGCCTCCAAAAAAATAAAACGGACGTTTAATTTTAAAATATTAAAATAAAAAATAAACGTGATTTTTATGAAATATTTGGGAGACATCCGCAAATTTCGCTTTTCGCGCGCGTCGCTTGCTCAAAATCAAAATTAGCGGGGCGGTATTTGAGATATTCAAAAACATCTTAAAAAAACGCCCGACCCGAGTTAAACCTCATTACAAAAAGCGAAAAGGAATCTTGTCGTCGATTTTTATGGCGGTTTTCGGGATTTAAAAAAACGGAAAAGGAACCGAACGGTAAACGAAAAAAAGAAACGGAAAACGGCAAATAAAAAGCGAATCGAGCCCAAACAGCAAAAATGTGACAAAATTTAAAATTTTAAAATAAAAAATAGATGTGATTTTTATGAAATATTTGGGAGACATCCGCAAATTTCGCTTTTTCGCGCGCGTCGCTTGCTCAAAATCAAAATGAGCGGGGGCGGTATTTGGGGTTTTTTAAAACATTTTAAAAAAACGCCTGACCCGAGTTAAACCTCATTACAAAAAGCGAAAAGGATATCTTATCGTTGATTTTATGGTGGTTTTCGGGATTTAAAAAAACGAAAAAGGAGCCGGGCGGTAAATGGAAAAAAGAAACGGCAAACGGCAAAAAAAGAGAAACGCGCCCAAACAGTAAAAATGTTGATCATTTTTAAATCATAAAATAAAAAACAAATATATTTTTATTGATAATTTTTGGAAACATCCGCAAATTTCGCTTTTTCGCGCGCGTCGCTTGCTCAAAATCAAAATGAGCGGGGGCAGTATTTGGAATTTTTTAAAATATCTTAAAAAAACGCCCGACCCGAGTTAAACCTCATTACAAAAAGCGAAAGGGTATTTTATCGATGAAGGAATCGGGCGGTTTTGGGGGACGAAAAGAATGGAAAGGGGAGAAATGAAGAAAGGATATAAAGGAACACTCAAATTTACTTGATAATATATTAAAATGGATGGAGGATTCCGAAATTTAAAGGAAAAGATATAAAACAAATTAAAAGGATTATAGTTCTTAAAAACAACAGAGAGAAATAAGATATGCCGGAGTTAATCAGTGTCACGGGGGGGCCGACCAAACCCGAAATCATTGCCGTTTCCCTTTTTAAATTGAACCTTTCGGACGGGGATGTGTTTGCGGATGTCGGGTGCGGAACGGGGTTGATTTCAATTGAAGCCACCCGTTTTGCCAAGAATTTAACGATTTACGCGATGGACGCGCGCGAGGTTGCGGTGAATGCGGCAACCGAGAATTTTAAGAATTTCGGGGTTCAAAACGCGCAGGTTTTTTTCGGGGAGTCTTCTCAAGTCATTTCCGAATTGGAAAAAGTGGATTGCGCGTTTGTCGGGGGAACGAAAAATATCACGGCGGTTTTAGACGCGCTGATTGAAAAAGGCGCGCGTTCCATTATCGTCAACGCCGTTCGAATCGAAACGGTTGTTCGCGTAATCGAGCACATGAAAAAACGCGGCATTTACGACGAAACCGTTCACATCATCGCTTCTCGCGGGGAAGAGCTGACCGGAGAAACCATGTTTAAGCCGGAAAATCCGGTCTACATCATGTCGGGAAAACAAAAAAAGCCGGAAAATGATTTTTGAACAACAAAAAATTAAAAGAAATCAAAAGAACCCGCAAAGAAAAGAAAACCGTATGAAAAACAACGAAAGATTTTATTACGTTTTATTACAATTATGTATATTTATTCTAACGATGTTTCCAAAAGAAATAATATAAATAATATGAACAACCCAACGAAATATTAATAATTATTCCGAATAAAATACCTGACGATCATACCTAATTATATCTTAACACCATAAACAATATTTCCAACATTATCCTAAATCTGACAATATCTTAACAATAATCTTAATAAAATTTCTAAATATTCCCAATAAAATTTCTAAATATCCTAATAAAATTTCTAAATATTCCTAATAAAATTTCTAAATATTCTTAATAAAATTTCTAAATATTCTTAATAAAATTTCTAAATATTCTTAATAAAACTTCTAAATATTCTTAACAATAAATCCTATGACTTACATATTGATTTTAAATTTGAATCGGTGAAACAAAAAATGTTGTACGGTATCGGTTTGGGTCCCGGGGACCCGGAATTATTAACACTAAAAGCGGTCAGAATTTTAAAAGAAAGCGTCAAAGTCTTTGTTCCGGGGGACATGGCGGCGGATTTGGTTCGCCCGCACGTGACGGAAGAGCCCGAAGTTTTGGATTTTCCGATGATTTATGATGAGGAAAAACTTAAAGAAATTTGGACGGAAAACGCGAAAAAAGTGGCGGAATACGCTCGAAAAGGAGACGTCGCTTTTTGTTTAATCGGAGACCCGAATTTCTTTTCAACCTTTACGCATATGAAAAAAGTGATGGCGGATGTCGCGCCGGACGTGGAAGTGGCGACCGTTCCCGGAATCAGCTCCATTACCTCTTGCGCCGCGCAAATGGGAGTCGCGGTTGAAACCTCTTTTGAAGTTCACGACGGGGTGTCCGACATCAATTATTTCATTCATTTAAAAGCGCGCCGCCCTCAGGAAATCATCGCGCACTTTGAAAAAGAAGGGTACAAAGACTTTATTTTCGCCGAGCGTCTGTTTTCTGACCGCGAAGTGATTTTGAAAGGAAAAGAAAATATTCCGGATGAAGGAAATTATTTCAGCATCGTTTACGGGAAAAAATAAAAAGCGGAGCTTTGGATATGGAAAAGAAAATTTATATTGTCGGCGCCGGTCCCGGGGATGAAAAACTCATCACCGTTAAAGGAAAAGAACTCTTGGAAAAAGCCGATTTGGTCATTTACGCCGGCTCTTTGGTGAATCCGAAAGTTTTGGAATACACAAAAGGGGAATGTATCGACAGTTACGGTTTGACGCTGGATGAAACCAATCAATTGATGGTGGACGCAATCGACGCCGGAAAAACGGTCGTTCGTCTCCACAGCGGGGATCCCGCGCTTTACGGCTCCATCGTCGAACAAACCGAAGAGCTCAAAAAATTCGGCATATCCGCCGAGCGCGTCCCGGGCGTCTCTTCCGTTTTTGCCGTTGCCGCCGCTCTTGAAACGCAATTCACGCTCAACAATGTTTCGGATTCTTTAATCATTACAAGACCCGCCGGAACGACGCTTGAAACCGACCAAATTCCGGAATTCTCGGAAATGGGCTGTACCATGGCGATTTTCTTGGGAACTCAAAAAATCGAAGAGATCATGGAAAAAGTGCGCTGTCCCAAAGACACGCCGGCGGCCGTCGTCTTTCACGCGTCTTGGGAAGACCAAGCCGTGATTCGCGGAACCGTCGCCGACATCGCCCAAAAAGTCAAAGACGCCGGAATCAAACGTTCCGCCATGATTATTATCGGCGATGTCGTGGATCCGAAAAACTACGCCAAATCTTATCTTTACGGTGTCAAACAAGGTCCTTTGGACTGATTCGGGAGCGGGAAGAATGGATTTGAAAATCGCCGTCATCACCTTTGAGCGCAATTTAGAAGTCGCTCAAAAACTCGCCGACCATTTAAACGGAAAAGTGATTCTTTACAAAAAGGGAATTTTCAAAGACATCTTCTCGGAGTTTAACGCCGTCGTCGCCGTTTTCGCAAGCGGGATTGCCGTTCGCGAAATCGCGCCGTACCTCGGAAGCAAATGGGAGGACCCCGCCTTAATCGTCGTGGATTCCGGATTGAATTTCGCGATTCCCGTTCTGGGCGGCCATCACGGCGGAAACGAAGTCGCGAGAAGAATTTCAGAGCTCGGCGCCGTTCCGGTGATTACGACGGCCACCGAGGTTCATCAAAAACCCTCCGTGGAAGGCATCGCCGAAAAACTCGGATGCGACGTTCGAAACCGGAAATCAACGATTGAGGTCAATTGCGCTTTGCTGGACCAAGAAGTCGAGATTTTGGAAATCAAAGGCCCGAAAATAATCGTCGTCGATGAAAACGTTTCCGTTTTGGTGAAACGAAAAGACGGCGCGACCGCGACGTTGGATGAAACGGATCAAAGAAAAGCGGAAACAAAGAAAAACGAATCAAAGAAAAACAAATCAAAAAAAAGTGAATCAAAGAAAAACAAATCAAAAAAAAGTGAATCAAAGAAAAACGGTTCAGAAAAAAGCGAATCAAAGAAAAACGATTTAAAGGAAAACGATTCAAAGAAAAGCAATTCAAAAAAAAGCGATTCAAAGGAAAATGATTCAAAGAAAAACGAATCACAAGAAATCGATTCAAAGGAAATCGGACGAACGAACGAATAAAAAACAAAATCGGGAATAAAGGATGATTGTCGGAATCGGTGCGCGCCGTGGCGTTTCAAAGGAGGAAGTGGTCGGCGCGATAAAAACAGCTTTATCGGAAGCGGAAGTTTCTCTTTGGGAGATTGATTTGTTCGCGTCTTCCGTTTTAAAAGAAAACGAAAGCGGTTTGATTGAGGCCGTTTCGGAATTGGGAAAAGAGATCCGATTTTTATCGGACGATGTGATTAATGAAAACGAGCCGGAATCGGCATCAAAGGCGGAAAGATTCGGACTCAAAGGAGTTGCCGAACCCGCGGCATTGGCTTTATCAAATCATAAAAAATTAATTTTTAAGAAAAAAGTGTATGGGAGAATTACGATTGCCATCGCAGAATGAGAAAAAAGGAAAATTGTATATTGTCGGAATCGGTCCCGGTTCCGTTGAGCAGTTGACGGTTCACGCCAGAGATGTGATTTTAAACGCGGATTACGTTCTTGGAAACGACACGTATTTGGATCAAATCGAAGAGTTGCTGACAACACAAAACGTTTATCGCAGCAGCATGGGAAAAGAAGTGGACCGCGCCAAAGAAGCGGTCAAATTGGCGGAAAACCATGTGGCCGTAATGGTCAGCGGCGGCGACGCGAATGTTTACGGCATGGCCGGAATCGTCATAGAAGTGGCCGAGAGCAACAACTTAGACGTCGACATCGAAGTCGTTCCGGGCGTCACGGCCATGCTCGCTGCGGCCAGCGTTCTCGGGGCTCCGGTTGTTGTAGATGCGGCAACCGTCAGTTTAAGCGATTTGCTCACGCCGTGGGAAGTCATTGAAAAGAGATTGGCAGCTGCTGCCGGCGCGGACTTTATCATTTCGCTTTACAATCCGAAAAGCCGTCAAAGAACGTCGAATTTTGAACGCGCGATTGAGATTATTAAAAAACACCGAGACCTTTCCGTTCCGGTCGGTTTAGTTAAAAACGCACTTCGCGGGGATGAGCAGGAATATATTGTCACGACTCTGGGCGAGGTTTTGGAATACAACGACTGGGTGGACATGAGAACCGCCATTTTAATTTGCAACAGCGACTCGCGCATTTGGAACAGTCCGAGCGGGGATCGTATCATTACGCCGCGCGGCTACCACCGAAAATATGAATATTAAGAGGGGAAAGAAATGGATACCAATAAAAAATACGGAAATTTGGATGAATTGGCCACCGTCACGATTGAGATTGACCGGGCCTTTGTGGATTCTTGCAACGATTTCGGCTCCGGGACCGATGAGGCCAAAACCATTTACATGAAAAGCCGAACGTATATTGAAAGCGTCGTCGGAAACAAAACGCCCGAAGACCGCATCCGCCAGCGTTGCGCGGTGGCCACTGGAGATATTTCCGTTGCCGACATTATGGAATTCCGGCATGACCCGATTCCGGCCGGAATTGCCGCGATTGAGTCCGGCGCTCCGATTTTTGTGGATATCAGTATGGTGAAAGCCGGTATTACGAAAATGGGGCACAACTCCGAAATCATTTGCGTTTTGGACGAAGACAAAGACGCGGAAATCGCGAAGAAATACGGCATCACGCGGACGTCCGCCGGATATTTGGCGGCGCGCGACAGATTAAACGGCTCCATTATCGCAATCGGAAACGCTCCATCGGCTGCGATTACGGTTTCGCGTTTGGTTGAGAGAGGATTAAAACCCGCATTGATTGTCGCGACTCCCGTTGGTTTTGTAAACGCGGCGGAGTCTAAGGAAATCATTCGCGACATGGAAACGCCGATTCCGTCCATAACGTGCGTCGGAACAAGAGGCGGAACGCCGATGGCCGTGGCTTGCGTGAATGAAATTATCGCGATTGCCAATGAAAAGAAAAAACAATAATTCTTTTAAATTGTTTTTATTTTTTGATTCCTATGAGAGATCCGGTCAATAATTTTGAAATTCCCGCGGAATGGCTTTCCAAAGCCGCGCTCCCGAGAGAGGAGATGGCGGATTTGGTTCACCGCGGTTTAATTGTGATTTTAGAGGACGGCTCTTATTTAAAACGCGGATTTACGACCGGAACGACGGCGGCGGCGGCGGCAAAAGCGGCAACGCTTTCTCTCTCTTCTGCGCGCGCGATTCGTTCCGGCGACTTGGTTTCCGTTCCGACGCCCATCGGGCTTCGCGCTGAGATGGAAATCGCTTACGCCAAAGACGGGGACGCCGGCGTTCTCAAAGTGGACAACGACCATGAGTCCGACATTACGCGCGGGACTCTTTTTTGCGCGACCGTCAAGGAGGTGGATTTAAATTCCCCGGATTTTCCGAAAGACAAAGCGGTTGACAATATTATCGTAACCGGCGGGCACGGCGTCGGAATTATTCGGCGCGCCGGTTTTGAAACGCGGGTCGGGGAATACGCGATTAACCCCAAGCCTTTGGCTCAGATTCGAGAAGCCGTCAAAGAAGGTTTGCGGGAAATCGGGCTTTACGAGACGGTTTGCGAGTGGGGGGAATACGCGCTTTTGGTGATGATTTACATTCCCGACGGCATTGAGCTCAGCCGTAAAACGCTGAATGAAAGAATCGGAATCGTCGGCGGCATTTCCGTTCTCGGGACGACCGGGTTCGTTGAGCCTTGGAACGATCATCTCGGGGAGATGAAAGACGTTTTGATTCAAGACGCCAAACGGTTGGTTCTGACAACCGGCCGCCAGGGGATGGCCACGTCCAGCATGCTTTTTCCGGGCTATGATATTATTATGGTCGGCAGCCGGATTTCAGAAGGCATCGACGCCGCCAAGTCGGCCGAAGAAATCGTGGTCTGCGGTCTTCCGGGCCTTGTTTTGAAATGGGGAAATCCGGATATGCTCAAAGACAGCGGTTTTGCAACGGTGGTCGAGATGCTTGAAAGAGATCCGAAACACGAGCGCTTGAAACAGGCTTTTGACATGTGCGTTAAAAAAGGAAAAGGTGCGAGAATCGTCGTGATTGATCGCGACGGGCTTGTTTTGATGGACAGCAAGGGCGAGTTTGATTATTTGATGAAAAATTAAACGATCCGTTTGATATCCATTCAATCCCAATCTGTTGTTAATTTTTTATCTCTTTTTAACATCTTTTTAATATTTTTTTATTATTTTTTTAATATCTTTTTATTTATATTTTCAAAAATAACTTTCTTTAAACTGTTAACGAATATTTAAAAAATATTTGTAATATAAAAGAACAGAACGAGGAGGCAACTATCCGGAAATTCCGGATCGTTCAAAACAAAGATGGTCGTGACATATCGCATTTGATCAATTTTTACAATTTGGATGTCATCCTCACCGTGAGTTTTAGCGTCAACGAAAGACCAAACCGTTTCATTAAGATCTGTCTTCAATCACGAAGTGCATAATTTTATTGCCCCGTCATTTGATAATAAACCAAACTCCGACAATTCCAAAAAAGCGAAAAACGAGTCCTTATCTATTTATCTTCATTTTATCATCATTTTTTGATATTTCATCGTATTCCGTTTGAAAACAGGACAGGGCATCCGCGGAAAAAAGTTCAGACTGTATTTGAGGAACTATATTGAAAATCCCAAATACGACCGCTAATTTTCGATTTTTTTTGTGAGCGATAGCGAACAAATAAAATCGGAAATTTGCGGATTCACACCATAAATATCAAAAAAAATAACAGTTTGTTTTTTCTATTTTAGTTTTTTAAAAGGGATAGGATAGTTTCACTGTTTGGCGCGGCGTTTTTTTATTGTACTTACTGTTTGTTTTTGCGTTTACAGTTTTGGTTGCCGTTTGCATTTTTACTTTTATTTTTATTTTTACTTACTTCCTGCATCTGCATTTTTAGTGCCGCTTGCATCTGCATTTTTTTAATACAGCCGTTCGTTCTCACGAACGTGTGTCAGAAATCAAATGTTTCCATTTCGACCTGCTTTTTTGCAAAATCTTTTCAAATACAATCAACAAAACGTTCCTCTTTTTTTATCATAACTTAAAAAATCGCTTCTCGTTTTCGCTGTTTGGTGTGGCGTGTTTTTTGTTGAAATGCCGCGACTTGTTTTTATTTTTCAGTTTTGTCAACGTTTTTAGTTTGCGTTTGCATCTGTATCAAAATGTTTTCAAAAACGATATTTCTGATTTTGCGTGTATTTCATTTTTAAAATAGAAGATAACCCATTGCTTTTCAGAAATTGTGCAATACTCCATTGAATTCAGCAGAATTAAATATTAATATAAATCTCATTTTTCCAAGTTTCCCGATATTTAAAAACATATTTGAATGAAAACAACGCTCATTCAAATAAAAAATAAATCAAAAAAATCAATAAAATCGGGAGAAATTTTATGAAACAATCGGCAGAACTTCAAATTAAGAACAGCACCGCGGAATTTTTAATTTTCACATCTCAATCCGGTAAAAGCACAATTGAAGTCCGTGTCGAAGAAGGAACGGTTTGGCTGACTCAAAAGTTGATGGCGGAATTGTTTGATGTTGAAACACCTACAATCAATGTGCACCTTAAAAATCTTTATAATTCCAAAGAACTGAATGAAGAGGCAACTATTAGAGATTTTCTAATAGTTCAAAACGAAGGCGGCCGGGACATATCGCGTACAATCAAGTTTTACAATCTCGACGCTATCATCGCCGTCGGTTTTAGAGTCAACAGCGAACAAGCCGTTTCATTCCGGCAATGGGCGATTCAGGTTCTTCGAGATTTTTCGCTTCGCGGTTATGTGATTGATAAAGAAAGAATGAAAAACGGCAGCTTCTTAAACGAATCTTATTATGACCGGCTGCTTGATGAAATTCGTGAAATTCGAGCAAGTGAACGCCGCTTCTATCAAAAAATCACCGATATTTATGCAACGGCGATGGATTACAATTCTCATTCGCCGACAACCAATAATTTTTTTGCATCCGTTCAAAATAAACTTCATTTTGCGATTCACGGAAACACAGCCGCCGAACTTATTATGAATCGCGCCGACAGCGAAAAAAATCATATGGGTTTAACAACATGGAAAAATGCACCCGACGGAAAAATTATCAGAAGCGATGTTGTCGTCGCTAAAAATTATCTGACAAATGACGAATCCAAACAAATGAATCTCATTGTTTCGATGTATTTGGATTATGCCGAAATGCAGGCCAAAAAGAAAATTCCGATGACCATGCAGGATTGGGCGGACAAGCTGAATGCTTTTTTAAAATTCAATGAGCAGGAAGTTTTAGAAGAAAGCGGAAAAGTGACTGCGGAAATCGCCAAAGCTTTTGCCGAAAGCGAGTTTGAAAATTTTAGAGTTGTTCAAGATCAAGAATATGAAAGCGATTTTGACAGAATGATTCGGGAAAGCCGAGGGGAATATTTGATTGAATGATTAAGATATCTTTTAAAAATATGCGGGCGGTCGCCTCATTCTTTTCATTTTTTAGCAAGCGTTATATATTTTTGATACGTTGATGTTTTAACAGTGCTTGTGATGCCGTCTTATTATTTAATTAAAATCGTAAGGAAAATACATTCTGAGGAAACGCATTCAAGCCGTCGTTTAAATATTTTTAATTTTTCTTAAAAAATGGAATAATTTTCATGTCAAACGATCAAAGATTATTTCCGGCGTTCTTGCTCGGTTTTTTGGGTTTTATTTTAGCGGCTTGGAATGTTTATCTCATTTTATCAAGCGAGTCCGATTCTTTTTTCAGTTTTAAAGGACAAGTCGTTTTTATTGTCGCGGGTCTTATTTTAATCGGTTTTGCCGTTTGGCACGTCAAAGGAAAAGAGTATTCCGATATTGAAGACGTTCAAAATGAAACGTTGGAAATCGAATGGGAATTTGATGATCCGTCGGATGAGATGGGTGAGACGGATGAAAATGGTGTGAATGATGAAAAATATTCGGACGGAAATGATGAAAACCAATCCGAATCAGATATGAAACAAGAACAAATTCAAGAGGAATAAAAATGATTGTCGTCGGTGTCGGCGTGGGCCCGGGAATGCTCACGGAAGAAGGAATTGCAGCGATTAAAAACGCTTCTGTCGTTTACGGCTCCGGCCGCGCTTTGGATTTGGCTAAACCCTACATCCCCAAAGAGACGCCGATTGATACGATTAAGGATTATAAAAATATTCATTTGCTCCCCAAAGACGCGGTTATTTTGTCAACCGGTGATCCGATGTTTTCGGGTCTCGGGAAATTCGCAACCGAAAACGATACCGTGATTCCCGGCATTTCTTCCTTTCAAATTGCTTGTGCGCGTTTGAGAGTGAATTTGACGAATTTTTCGTGCGTGACAGCTCACGGGCGAAAGGAGATTGATTCGGCAAGAGAGGAATTGATTCGCGAGGTGACGTTCGGGAAAAACGTTTTTTTGTTGCCGGATGAAAAGTTCGGGGCGGTTGAGGTGTGTGAGGTTTTGGCGGAACTTGGGGTTTTGGCGGATGTTTATTCTTTAGAGGAACTCGGGTATCCGGAGGAGAGAATCGTGAAGGGGGATTTGGAGAATCCGCCGGTTCCGGTGTCGGATTTGTACGGGTTGATGATTGTTTTGAGGAATTAATTTTTTAATTCTTGAAATAATATTTGCTTTTTTTTTATGATTTTATTTTGATCGTTTGGGGTTTACCGTTTTGGTTTTACCGTTTTGGTTTTATCCTTTGGGGTTTACCGTTTTGGTTTTATCCTTTGGGGTTTACCGTTTTGGTTTTATCGTTTTGGTTTTATCCTTTGGGGTTTACCGTCTTATTTCAGTTGTAAAGGAAAACTTAACAACTGATTTAAGTTTTTAATTAAATCTCAAGAACGACCGTTCGCTGCAGGCGCCGCCGAGGGCGGTGACAAAGCGAACGGATTCGACCTGTAAAATAATTCGAATTTATTCATCCGTTTTTAAAATAAAATAAGATAAAATAAATATTTACGATTTATATTTAAGAACAGATTTAAATTTGTTTTTCTTTAAATTATAGGTGTCCATCCGCAAATTTCCGTTTTCTCCCGTCGCTTCGCTCCGCTCGAAAACAAAAATTAGCGGTCGTATTTGAGATTTTCTAGGACATTAATAAACGAAATTTGAAATTGAGAGAAGTAAAAAACAAAACGAAAAATACGGATCAAATTTCAAAACTAAAACGCTGACAAAATTGAAAACTAAACTTCAAAAAATTTGGAATGAAAAAACAGCAGGTGATATTTTATTTGATATTTATTGGTCGAATCCGCAAATTTCCGATTGTTTTTTGTTCGCAACGCTCTCAAAAAAAATCGAAAATTAGCGGGAGGTTGATTGGGATTTTGTTTGAGTTATTTCGTCAGCGGTTATTTGATGAAAATTTGTTTGGCCGGAGTTATTAAGATGAGAAGATTTAATTATGGATTATCGAAGAAATCTAAACCGATTCTTTTTTAATTTCGGCAGACTCCCGCCCGGTGGCATTTTTAATCTGTCTTCGTCTGAAATCATAAATTTTGCAACGAACTTGAATTCAAAGAGGATCGCCCTTTTTCGATTCGTTTTTTGTATCCGTTTTTCCTTTCAGCTTTTTTTGAGTTTTTTTAAGATTTTCCAGGTAATCTTTCTCGACTTGAGTCGGCAAGTCTTTTATTGAAAATTGATATTTTTCAAATTCTGAACAATTTAAAAAAAAAGAAGGGACTGATCCGCTTTCGGATTATAGTCAACGCTTGTTGCGTATAAATCCAATAATTGCCGATAAAAAACCTTTTCACCGGACCGAATATCTCGAATGCGGTCCAAAAGCTCTCGCCAGTAATTGCCGCCGCCGGCTTTTTTCAGAAAATCATTCATCGTAAATCCTTTGACGATATACTCTCTCAAACGCTCCGTTGCCCAAATTCGAAACTGAGTGCCGCGAAGAGATTTAACACGATAGCCGACATAAATAATGACGTCCAAATTAAAATATTCGATCTGACGTTCAACAGATCGATTGCCTTCGTTTTGAACTGTTGCATATTTTGCAACAGTTGACTCCGATAATAATTCGCCCTCATTAAACACATTTTTTATATGTTTTGAAATTGTAGATTTATCTCTTTGAAATAATTCAGCCATTTGATCTAAAGACAACCAAACGGTCTCATCAATCATTCGAACATCAATTTTTGTTGTCCCGTCTTCGGATTGGTACATTAATATTTCAGATTCATTCAAATTCATACCTGAACCCTCCTGATTTTTCACGAATTTCATCTCCCGGTTCATGTGATTTTTCAAACCATTCCGAAAGCTCCGACGCCAATCTTTTCATC
>Ga0265295_1005938_pt1 | contig 15141 bp, 11 predicted proteins | sample Munlansysbiofilm_FD_192503 | JGI IMG/M metagenome (GOLD analysis project Ga0265295, IMG submission 192503) | Leachate microbial communities from a municipal landfill in Southern Ontario, Canada - Methane capture system biofilm | ecosystem: Engineered > Solid waste > Landfill > Unclassified ... | reverse complement strand
CTGACACCACCTATATTTTTGTTGGAATAACAGCTGTTATTCTTACTGTAATTGGTATTCTTACTGCATCTCCAATGATAAGCATCCTCGGACTTCCTGCGGAAATCGTTACCGACACTGTCTCATATTACAGGATTTATCTGACAGGCTTGATATTTATGTTCGGATTTAGCAGTACACATGCAATTCTCAGAGGGCTGGGAGACTCTCGAACACCCTTGTATTTTTTATTATTCAGCACTTTATTGAATCTTGGGTTAGATTTACTGTTTGTTGCAGGATTTGGCTTGGGAATCGAATCAGTTGCATGGGCAACAGTAATTTCACAATGTCTTCCTTTTCTCACAATTGCAATTTACATTAATAAAAAGCATCCGCTCATCAGAATTTCATTGAAAGGCTTGAGATATAGTAAAAAAATCTTGATGCAAAGTCTTAGGATAGGTCTCCCCTCAGGTTTTCAACAAACCTTTGTTGCTCTGGGAATCATGGCTCTCATAAGAATTGTAAGTGGCTTTGGAACTGACGCTATGGCTGCTTACACAATAGCTTCAAGAATTGATACATTTACAGTTCTACCAGCTTTCAATCTGGCTGCAGCCTTGTCAATGTTTGTTGGACAAAATATCGGGGCTGGCGAATTTGACAGAATCCAAGAAGGACATCGCGCTGCATGGAGGATCAATGCATTAGTAAGCATCTTTATTTCTGCAGCTTGTATTCTATTCAGGAAAGAACTTATTATGCTTTTCAACCAGGATTTAGAAGTTGTGCGTATGGGGAGCGATTACCTGCTCATTGTCAGCGGCTTTTATCTGATTTTCGGATCGATGTTTCTTCTTCAAAGTGTAATGAAAGGAGCAGGAGATACTTTAATTCCAATGTTTATCACACTATTCTCACTGTGGCTTATACGTATACCCATTTCTTATTATCTTTCTGATTTTTTGGGCACAAGAGGAATCTGGTGGGGAATTCCCATTGCTTGGGTTATTGGATATTTCTTTTCATTATTTTTCTTTAAAAGAGGAAAATGGAAAAACAAAGCAGTTATCCAACACAAACCTGTGCTTGAAACAATTGATCCTGCTGGTAAGGTTTGATTATTTCAAGTATAGAAAATTGCAGTATGCAATATAATTAAAGCCTGAAAACGAGGAACAAGTGGACCCCATGCATGTGTCTTCTACTGCTAACACCTTAATCTCAAATGCTCTCCAGCACATGATTATAAATATATCTGTGCACTTCAGACAATTGAAACCTTTTTTAACTAAAAAACCAACAATAATTCCTCCATTTTTTGTATTTTCGCAAAATATTTCACCTTAGAAATTTATGACAGACAAACACATTATCCGGATTGGGAACATTGATTGTGGCAGTGATACTGCATTTTTAATTTCTGGGCCCTGTGTGATTGAAGACGAAATGATCATGATGAAAACTGCTGAGTTTTTAAAGAACTTTTCAGTAAAATATAAAATTCCTATGATTTTCAAATCTTCCTTCATGAAAGACAACCGAAGTGATTTGAAGTTTTATCATGGTCCGGGAGTCCAAGAAGGGATGAAAACTCTGCAAAAAATCAAAAAAGAATTTGAGCTTCCTATTCTAACTGACGTACACTATCCAGAGCAACTCAAACCAGTGTCTGAAGTGGTAGATATAATTCAGATTCCTGCATATCTAGTCATGCAAAGTGGCCTTGTTGTTGCCGCTGCAAAAACAGGCTTGCCCATAAACCTGAAGCACGGGCAATTTATTAGCCCTGAAAACATGGCAAAACCCGTTAAAAAAATCATTGATTCGGGAAACAATAAAATACTTCTGACAGAAAGAGGCTATACATTCGGATACAACGACCTCATTGTTGACCCCCGCAGCTTCTATCATCTTCGTAAAACCGGATTTCCCGTCATCTTTGACATCACACACTCCATTCGCAAATATGGGATTCCTAGTGCAGATCCCAAAGGTGGGTCGAGAGAATACCTCGAGACCATTGCACGCGCAGGTGTTGCAGCAGGTGTTGATGGTGTTTTCATTGAAGCACATCCTGACCCTGCCAATGCACTTTGCGATGCTGCCAGTCAAGTTTGCATTGATGATTATGCAAACTTTGTACTTCCGCTCATCGAATTTCATCAACTTGAGGTTAAACACAGAAAATAATATAAATAATCCCAAAACAATATGGAACTATACTTAGATTCAGCAGATTTTAAAGAAATTGAACAGGCATTCCAACTAGGATTTCTGACTGGGTTAACTACTACCCCAACCTTTATGCACCGTGAAGGCATTTCAGATATTGACGAAGCCATCAAAAAACTTTCAAAGATGGTCCCAATCTTACAGATAGAAGCTTTGGGAAATAACTCAACAGAAATCTATAACGAAGCACAACGCTTATTGGCTCTGGGACTAGACAAATCTAAAACTGCCTTTAAAATTCCGGTTTCTCTGGAAGGTGTTAAGGCATGTAAACGCCTTAGCGATGAAGGAATTATGACAAATGTCCATCTTGTTTATACATTGCAACAGGCTTACATGGCAATGGAAGCAGGTGCTACATACGTCTGTCCTTTGGTAGGGCGACTACAAGATCAGGGACACGATGCACTTGCTCTCGTTCAGCAATGCGTTGATGCAGTTAACTATTATGGATACGACACAAAAATCATGTTTTCATCCGTAAGAAATGCTGAACATGTGAGAAATGCAATAAATATGGGTGTTCATACAGTAACTGTTCCGTGGAAAATTATGAAACAACTGACTGAAAATGTCTTTACGACTGTTGGCACAGATCAATTTTTTACTCATACAAGACTCATGACAACCAGAGTGAGGGATGTAATTAGCAAAGAGAATCCTGTTATTACTATTGATGATGATATCCTTTCAGCAACGGTCAAAATGACTGAATCAGGAATGGGTGCAGTGACTGTCGTTAACACTACCGGCAATATTGTTGGCATTTTCACCGACGGTGACCTCAGACGATCTCTCAAAGTTCACGGCAAAGAAATACTGGGTAAAAAAATGTCAGAATTCAAATTCAATTACCCCATAACCATTGATGCTGACGAAATGATCAATGAGGCTGCTTTAATTATCAAAGAGAAAAAAATTGATAATATTGTCGTAACACATCAATCCAAATTATTTGGAATGCTTGATGTGCAAGACCTCATTAAAATCAATGTTATATGACAAACAACATCAGCCAAATATTCAGTGAACTTGGAGCAACGTTTATTACAAAACCCGAATCAATAGTCAAAAAACTTCAAAATGTGAGGGGCTTACTGTTTGATTGGGACGGTGTTTTCAATTCAGGAGTAAAAAGTGCTGATTATCCCTCTACTTTTTCAGAAATTGATAGTATGGGGATCAATATGCTACGGTTTGCCATCTGGCTTGAAACAGGAGAAATTCCATTTACTGGAATCATCACTGGTCAAATTAATGACACTGCTTTTGAGCTATCAAAACGCGAGCATTTCAATGCAGTTTACTTTAATTTTAAATCGAAAAAAGACGCTCTGAACCATATCAAGGACGAATTTAAAATTAAAGAATCGCAAATGGTATTTGTCTATGATGACATCCTAGACTGTTCAGCAGCAGAACATGCAGGATTATCGATGCTGATAAAACGCACTTCCAGTCCTCTCTTTACACAATATGTCCTTCAAAATCAATTTGCCGATTACATAACAGCTCACACTTCAAGCGAACAAGCAATTCGTGAAATTTGCGAGCTAATTCTCGGGTTAAAAGGTGTTTATAATAATGTTCTGGATAAGAGAATTGCGTTTTCTGAAGAATATGTTGCATACCTATCACAGAGAAATCAGGTAAACAGCACGTTTTATCATAAATCAGACAAAAAAATAATTGAAACATTAATCTAAGCCGTCAACATTTGACACACTCTCAGGCTTTGTAATAATCAGTCTGAAAACAATTCTTTTGCTATTTTACCTTTACGGTTAAAACTTTTTCGTCAAACAAAAATCCCGTCAGCACATCATTAATTGCAACAGGACCAACTCCTGCTGGTGTGCCTGTAAAAATCAAATCCCCAGTTTTAAAGGTAATATATTTCGAAACATGGGAAATAATTTCATCAAACCCAAACAACATATGTGAAGTATTTCCTTTTTGCACAATTTCGCCATTTTTCTCAAGTCTGAAATCAATATTATTGAGATCATGAAAATTACTGACAGGAAAAAACCTACCCACCGGAGCTGAGAAATCAAATGCTTTGGCAGACTCCCATGGCAATCCATTCTGTCTAGAATGCTCTTGAACATCTCGCGCGGTAAAATCAATACCTAATGCTACCTGATCAAAATACGTATGCGCAAATCGTTTTTGGATGTGTTTTCCTACTTTACAAATTCTTAGGACAAACTCAACCTCATAATGAATTTCATTTGAAAACTCTGGGATAAAAAACGGCAAATCCTTAGGAATCAAGGCAGTATCAGGTTTCATAAAAAACAAAGGATACTCAGGGCGCTCATTTTTCAATTCAGAAATATGAGCAGCATAATTTCTTCCAATGCAAATTATTTTCATGACTGAAAAAAGTGTTTATGAAATGGGAAAATTTGTGTTTCCTGCCTTTTTCATATACAGAATCTGCACAATCCTTTTGGTGTATTCTGGGAAATTGCTCTTCATAATCCAATCGTAATATTGGCGTTCACGATTAAAAACTGATTCAACAGTCTGACCTTTGAATTTCCCAAAATTAAAAATTGGCTCATCCTTTTCATTATAAACAATATGCCCGGCAAGATCAACAAATCTCTTTTGCATTGAAAATTTACTGAGCAGATCCATATCATTCACAATTGGGGTGATTGTTTTCCCTTTTTCTTCAATCACAACATTTTGGTACTTCTCAAGCTGCGCCAATAAAACATTATAAGTTGCGATCGTATCAGCCTCAGCTGAATGAGCGTTCATCAACTCTTCGTTGCAATAAAAACGATGAGCTGCTGCTAATGTTCGTGGTTCCATTTTGTGATAAATATTCTGAACATCTATCACTGATCTACAACTTACATCAAACAAAATGTCTGCTCTGAGAAACTCTTCGGCAAGTAAAGGCAAGTCAAATCTTAGCACATTGTAACCAGAAAGGTCTGCACTTCCAAGAAATTCAGAAATTTTTGTAGCAAGTTGTTTGAATGTAGGCTCATCCTTCACATCTTCATCTTTAATGCCATGAATATTGGACGATTCTTCGGGGATAGGCATTTCAGGATTAACTCTCAGTGTTAATGTTTCCTGCTTCCCTGAAACATGAATTTTCAGCATGCAAATTTCAACAATACGCGCCGATCCAATGTCAAGGCCCGTTGTTTCTAGATCAAAGAAAACAATAGGTTTTTTAAGGTTTAATTGTATCATATTATTCTTTATGAAGAACAATGTTTACAATTTGTTCTTCGCTATATGTTTCATAATCTGGCAATTCCACTTCGCGACTCACTGTTTTTAACCCCGAACCAGTAAAAATTATATTGTATTTTCCGGGAGGAAGAATCATCACATACCTGCCTGTAAATACATTTGGTCTATAGATGCCAATATTCTCACCCGTATTAAAATCTCTGACATAAACAATGATAGAAGGTTTTGCAAGGACAAGACTGTCGAGTTGCCCAACACGTTCAAATACTCCAGGAAACAAAGCAACAGCTCTGGCAGAATCTTCTTTAGTCTGCTCCAAGTTCATTGTATCAAGAAAATACTTTAGGTTGGCTCTTTCATCCAGAAACTTATTATGCCCGCTAAATATGTGCGAAGAATCGGGATTCATTATATAACCCGAAATAAAATGAGCAGGAGGCGGAATATCATTAATAGTTACTTTATAAATATCCAAATCTCCGTAAGAATCTGGTCTGAATGCAGATAAGTATGCATATCTACCAGATTTTGAAAAGGAAATAGAAAAGTTATTTTCGGGTGTATTCAATGGATATCCAATATTGGTCGGCTTAGAAAAGGTCATATCCTCTCTGTTCCATATGGTTTTAAAAACATCAAAGCCTCCCATGCTATTATGCCCTGTAGAAGAAAAATAAAATGTTTTTCCGTCAGGGGCAAGATAAGGAAACTCCTCGTCAAACTTTGTATTGATAACATTTCCCGCATTAACAGGAACCCCCCACTCTCCATTGGGTAATTTCAGGGAATAATAAATATCCGTTCCTCCAATAGAACCTGGAAGTGCAGCGGTAAAAAACAAAATCTTTTTATTGGGAGCAATACATGCTGAAGTTTCCAATTCTTTTGTATTGATATTGCCTCCCAAAGACTCTACCCTGCTAAAACTTCTTCCAGTTTTCACAGACACATAGACATCACCGTTGGCCGTATAATTATCCATATACACAAAAAGATGAGAACCATCAGGCGACATTCCCACCGATTCTTCAACTACAGCTGTATTGATGGTGTTGGGAAGCCTTTTGGGTTTCTGCCAAACCCCTCTTTTGGACTGAGAGTACATAATATCTGAAGTAAAAAAACCATCATAGTCCAACCATCCTCCAATATTCCCTAAACGCTTTGTTGTAAAAACCAAAAAAGTCTCATCAGCAGTTATATAAGGATTTATATCAGGAGCATTAGAATTAATATCGGGACCTAAATTTTTAAATGTTACATTTACAGGAAACTTAATCAATTCAGAAGCATTCTGACACATTTCAATCCATCGAGAAGCAGGAATATAATTCTCATCCCTTGACACGGATTGTTTGTATTGATTGAATGCAATAATGGCTTCATCAAACATGTAGTTAAGTGCATAAGCTCTCCCCAAATCATACCAAGCAGATGGATTGGCACGAGATTGTTTCACTACCCATTCAAGATATGGAATTGCCTTGGATTTATCAATGTTGGTTTCAACATAACACAAGCCGATACTATGATTATATTCAATATTGAGGCTATCATTTTTCAACAGTTTCAAATATTCTTCGAGTGCCTGTCTATAATTACTGTAATTAAGAAACCCTCTTGCAGCTCTCTTAGAAGTTGGCTCAACTGTTTGGGCATTTGTATTAAAAATGGCACCAAAAAACAAGAAAACAAATAATAATTTTACTTTCATGGGTGAAACTCATACCTTAAGATTGCGAAAATAGGGTTTATTTGTGTGTATTTTTATAAAAGTTTTTAACAATGCACACCCAAATGGTTGAAAATTTCACCCAAGCTGTTATTCTTACAAGCAAACACTTCAGGATAAATTATGTAATTTCGCAATGTAAATTTAAATACACTTTTCATGACATACAGAACCCATCATTGCGGTCAGTTGAGTATTTCACACGCAGGAGAAAATGTTGTTTTATCAGGTTGGGCATTCAGAATTAGACCTTTTGGCGGTATGGTTTTCATCGACCTTCGTGATCGTCATGGTATTACACAACTTGTGTTTGATGACAGTGAAAACAGTGAATTATGTCACCGAATTCGCCAGATAAACAGAGAATATGTTATTAATATTCAGGGAAAAGTAAGAGAACGAAGCAACAAAAATCCCGATATTAAGACTGGAGACATTGAGATTCTTGTGGATGAATTCACTGTTCTAAGCTCTTCGGATATTCCTCCTTTTACCCTCGAAAATGAAACTGACGGCGGTGACGAACTCAGAATGAAATACAGATATTTAGATCTGAGACGTGAAACAATACGGAATAATATTTTGCTCAGACATCAATTAGGGCAAGAAGTTCGCTCCTATCTCAATTCCAATGATTTTCTTGAAATTGAAACTCCTTGTCTTATCAAATCAACACCCGAAGGTGCACGAGATTTTATTGTCCCTTCACGAATGAATCCTGGAACTTTTTACGCGTTACCACAGTCTCCGCAAACATTCAAACAACTGCTCATGGTTGCAGGCTTTGACAAGTACTATCAAATTGTCAGATGCTTCAGAGATGAAGACCTGCGTGCCGATCGCCAGCCTGAATTCACCCAGATTGACTGTGAAATGTCATTTGTAAACAGAGATGATGTTCTTGAAATGTTTGAAGGTCTTGTTAAACATGTTTTCAAAACTCTTAAAAATGTTGACATTCAAAATATTGAAAGGATAAACTACGATGAAGCAATGAGCTCATACGGTTGTGATAAACCTGACCTTCGTTTCGAGATGAAAATCAACGATATTACTTCTGCCTCCCAGCACAAAGATTTCCAGGTATTCAATTCAGCAGAATTTGTGGGAGCCATTTGTGTTCCTGGTGGAGCATCCTTCAGCAGAAAGCAACTTGACGCACTGACAGATTATGTAAAACGTCCACAAATCGGAGCAGGTGGAATTGTATGGGTGAAATGGGATTCTGAAAATGGACTGAAATCATCCGTTGATAAATTTTATGACGAAGCTGATCTGAAGCAATGGATGGAATTATGCGGAGGGAAAGAAAGCGACATACTCCTCTTATTGTCAGGGAACAAAAACAAAACACTCAAAGCTGCAGGAGAGCTGAGACTTAAGGTTGGAGATGACCTCGGATTAAGAGATCCAAACAATTACAAACTATGTTGGGTTCTAGACTTTCCTCTTCTTGAGTATGATGAAGACGCGAAAAGATACTTTGCCATGCATCACCCCTTCACATCTCCCATTGAGCAAGATATTGAAAAGCTCAATACTGATCCTGGCAATGTCAAAGCCAATGCCTATGATTTGGTAATCAACGGAGTTGAAGTTGGCGGAGGTTCTATTAGGATTTTTGACCGCACCCTTCAGGAAACGATGTTTAAAGTTTTGGGGTTCACTCCCGAAGAAGCCAATAATCAGTTCGGATTTCTTCTCAATGCATTCCGATACGGTGCGCCGCCTCACGGAGGAATCGCTTTTGGGTTTGACAGATTTGCAGCACTCCTCGGAGGAAGTGAAAGCATAAGAGATTACATCCCTTTCCCAAAAAACAATCAAGGAAAAGATGTGATGCTCGATGCTCCTTCACAAATTAGCAATACACAACTTGATGAGCTAGGAATTTCTCTTTCTAAAACTAAGAAGGAAAAGTAACATGAAATTTGCTGAAATTGCCGGTCAACGTGAAACTATTAATCGCATCGTAACCAATGTTAGAAGCGGCAGAATTTCTCATGCTCAATTATTTGCTGGAGTCGAAGGCTCCGGAAGCCTTGCACTAACATTAGCCTATGCACAGTTTGTAAACTGCACCGACAAACAATACTTTGATGAATCTCATGAAATCATTGGCGATTCATGCGGAAATTGTCCATCCTGTCTAAAAAGCAAAAAACTCATTCATCCTGACATTCACTTTGTAATTCCTGTGAATGAAACAAAAAACATCAAAAAAGGAATAACACGTGATTTTCTACCATTGTGGCGCAAGTTCCTCAGCGAAAGATCACCCTATGTCACACTGAATCAATGGTATGATTTTATTGAAATGCAAAAACAGGGTATTATTTCAGCTGAAGAATGCAATGAGATACTCAACACACTCAGCTACAAGACATACGAAGGAGAGTATAAAATCATGATTATATGGATGATCGAGAAACTCTTTTATTCAGCAGCTCCCAAATTGCTTAAAATTCTTGAAGAACCACCCGACAAAACTCTTTTTTTATTGGTTGCCAACAATCCAGGTCAAATTCTTGATACAATTCTTTCAAGAGTGCAGATTACAAAGCTTCCACGCTTAAAAACCAGCGAAATCAGCACTTATCTTGAACATTCTTATTCTGCCAACAACCAAACCTCCGTAAAGCTTGCTGACAAATATGACAACAATTTAGCAAGTGTGCTCGAAGCCATGAACCAGGAGGACTACTCAGCCCGTTTTATGATTCAATTTATTGAATGGATGAGGGTTTGCTACAAACAAGACACCAAACTCATCATCGACGAATCAGTAAAATTCAGAGAACTAGGTAGAGAAAAGCAAAAACAGTTTTTACAATTTGTTATTTCCCAAATAAGAAATGCATGGGTTCTTCCGATTTCACGAAATCTGCTTCACTTCCATGACCCAGAACAGCAAGGTTTTTATCAAAATTTCGGAAAGTCTTTAAATAGCAAGAATATTGAAAAAATCTGGGAAGAACTTGAAAAAGCTGGGCACGCAATTGAAAGAAACGGAAACCAGAGATTTATTTTCACAGATACTTCGCTTAAAATTGGCAATTACCTCAAAGAAAGGTAGAACCTTTTTTATTATCTTTGCACACGATTATTAACGTAGAATGGAAAATTATCAACAATATTTACAGAGAGGCTTGAACAAACCACCCGGACCATCGGGTGCCATTTCTATCAGAGAAATGATATCCTGTTCAAAAATGTCTGTATTTCCCTATATAAAACAAACAGGATGTAGCCTTACAGATGTATTTGGATTCAAAAAGGAATATGCTGAAGTTCGTTTCAAACACAACAGAAAAGAATTTTTCGAAATCTGTCATGATATGAAACTCACTGTTGGCGACATTGTTGCCGTAGAGGGAAATCCAGGACATGACATCGGAATCATCTCAACTTCAGGATATCTGGCAATCCGACAGATGATTCGAAAAAACATAGATCCAGAGAAACACGAAGTCAAGAAGATTTTCCGAAAGGCAAAAGCATCTGACGTGCAACGATGGATGATGTCAGTTGAGAATGAACCAAGTGCATTGAAACGCACAAGAAGAGTCATTTTAGACCTAAGACTTGATATGAAATTGAATGATGTCGAGTTTCAAGGTGACGGCACAAAAGTAATTTTTTATTATACTGCTGAAGACCGTGTGGACTTTCGTGAGCTGATTAAAATACTTGCTCGTGAATTCAGAGTCCGCGTTGAGATGAAGCAAATCGGCGCAAGACAAGAGTCAGCAAGACTTGGAGGATTGGGACCCTGTGGGCGCGAACTATGCTGCGCTGCTTGGATCAATAACTTTCAGTCCGTTTCAACCCAATCTGCCAGAACTCAGCAAATCGTCCTCAATCCACAAAAACTCGCCGGACAATGCACCAAATTAAAATGCTGTCTTAATTTTGAATATCCTGTATATGCGGAAGCTCTAAAAAAATTCCCAGACTCAAATATTAATCTCAGAACCAAGAAGGGAGTTGGAACACACATCAAATCTGATATTTTCCGAAACCTTATGTGGTACACCTATACTGATGACAAAAGCTGTATTTTAGGTTTGTCAACAGAATCAGTCAATTTGATTATTGAACAGAACAAAAAAGGCAAATTCCCACCAAACCTTGAAGACTTTGCGAAAATGACTGATGGCAATGTTGATATAGAACATGCAGTTGGACAGGATGATATCAGAAAAATGGGGCTCACTGATGACAAATAGTATGAACCCAAAAATTAAATTTATTGGTTTAATTCTTTTAGTACTATGCTCCTGCTCAGGAAGTCATTATGACAAGTCTTTTACAATAGACAATGAAAGTTGGGGTGTGAGTGACATTCTGCAGTTCAAAGTTGACATTTACGATCAGACAAGCAGATACAATGCGCTCGTTCACATCCGCAACACAACAGATTACTCATATTCCAACATATTTATGTTTGTTCATGTTCTATATCCGGACAACACTGAAAAAATTGACACCGTTGAAGGATACATTACCGACAACAAAGGCACATGGCTTGGTTCAGGAAGTGGAAGATACAAGAGTAACGATTTTGTGTACAAAAGGAACATCCTCTTTCCAATGAGGGGAACATATATATTCACAATTGAACATGCCATGAGGGAAGAATCACTTGATGGAATTGCAACCGTAGGAATGGAAGTTATTAAACTTAAACCAGAATAATATGGCAGGCGAAAAAAATGCACCGAGGTTAAGAAAAGCAATAAAATACATTTGGATTAGCTTCGTTTCATTCATCACTTTTTTTATATTGTTTTTTATCGGAGTATCATTTGGAGTACTCGGACCAATCCCTTCTTTTGAGGAACTTGAAAACCCAAAAAGCAATTTAGCATCTGAAATATACAGTACTGACGGAGAACTCATTGGAAAATTTTATATCGAGAACCGTACAAATATTGAGTTTACAAATCTACCTGACCACCTCGTACAAGCATTGGTAGCAACCGAAGACATTAGATTTTTCAATCATTCAGGAATTGATGCACGCGGCTTGCTCAGGGCAATTTCAGGCATGGTCTTCGGAAAGTCAAAAGGAGGAGCCAGTACAATTTCACAGCAACTTGCAAAAAACTTATTTGACAGGCCAAAAGATATATCCATGTTTCAGCTGATTTCAATAAAAATCAGAGAATGGGTTACAGCGGTCAAACTGGAACGAAACTATTCCAAAGAAGAAATTATAACAATGTACTTTAACACTGTTGACTTCGGGAGCCAAGCTTTTGGAATCAACTCTGCCTCTCACACATATTTTGGAAAATCACCCGACAGTCTTCGCATTGAAGAATCGGCCGTTCTGGTTGGGATGCTAAAAGCTCCTACAAAATATAATCCAGCTCGTAATCCTGATAATTCAACAAAAAGGCGGAATGTTGTGCTTGCACAAATGATGAGATACAAGTTTATTTCACGCCTTGAATTTGACTCCCTTTCACAATTGGTAATCAATACAGAGAAATTCCAAATCCAAGATCATACCGCTGGAATGGCTACATACTTTCGTGAATATCTAAGAAGGATGATGACTGCCAAAATGCCCATTGAACAAAGCTTTTTTTCAAACCAACTGTATATTGAAGCAAAAGACCAATGGGATAACAATCCTCTATACGGCTGGTGTCTTAAAAATAAAAAACCAGACGGCACCTATTATAACATTTACAAAGATGGCTTAAAAATATATACTACCATTGATTCAAGGATGCAAAGATATGCTGAAGAATCTGTAACACAACATATAAAGAAGAACCTGCAACCTGCATTTTATAAAGAATGGAAGGGTGTAAAAAATGCGCCTTGGGACTATAGAATGAGACAAAATGATATTGACAAATTAATGACAATACTCATCAAACGCTCCGACCGTTATTTATCAATGAAACGAGCAGGAAACACTGAAAAAGAGATCATGAAATCATTTGATGTTCCAACTGAAATGTCAGTGTTTTCATGGCAAGGTGAGATTGATACCATTATGACTCCCCGTGATTCTGTAAGTTATTATCAATGGTTTCTTCAGGCCAGTTTTGTAGCTATAGATCCTCAAACAGGACATGTAAAAGCTTATGTTGGCGGTGTAAACTTCAAACACTTTCAATATGACAATGCCACACAGGCAAAAAGACAGGTTGGTTCAACCTTTAAACCTTTTGTTTATGCCCTAGCTGTTAGAGATTTGAAAATGTCTCCATGTAGTGAAGTTCCTTGCGTGCCAGTCACAGTTGACCTTCCTGATGGAACAAAATGGACACCACGAAATTCAGGCAAGGTTCCCGAAGGAGAGATGATATCACTGAGAAGCGCTTTGGCGGCATCCATCAATTGGATATCTGCTTATCTCATCAGTAAAATGTCACCTCAGGCAGTTGTCAATTTAGCAAAAAACATGGGAGTCAAAAGCTATATTCCAGCTGTATACGCTATTGCTCTGGGTGTTGCCGAGCTCACTCTTATGGAAATGGTGGGAGCGCAAACCACATATCCCAATCGAGGAATATACACATCTCCGATTATAGTTACTAGAATTGAGGATAAGAGCGGCAACACAATTCAAACGTTTCTTCCAACAAAACACGAAGCACTGGATGAAGAAACTGCATGGATTATGCTACAGATGTTAAAAGGTGTTGTTGATGGAGGAACCGGTGGAAGAATCCGAGGAACATACAAAATCCCTTATCCCATTGCAGGAAAAACAGGAACTACTCATAATAACTCTGATGGTTGGTTTATGGGTATTACTCCAGATCTTGTTGGAGGGGCATGGGTAGGATGCCAGGTGATGCAAGTGCATTTCAGAAGTACAGGCCTTGGACAAGGTGCAAATACAGCCTTGCCAATTTGGGCCGGATTCATGCAAAGAGTGTATGCAGACAAAACCATCAAAATCAGCACTGGGGATTTTTTCAAGCCATCTTCTCCGCCCACCATTGAAACTGATTGTTCGAAATTCAAACAAGATCACAATACCGGTGGTGTAAATTCCTCAAAATTCGGTATTGAATAATATATCATTGAAGGCACTTTCAACGTTATTCAAAAAGATGAATGACAACCAGAAAATTAAAACGAGAAAAAAATTACGCATTGCACTGAAAGTGTCCGCATGGATTACTGCTTCTATCTTGCTAATAATCATTGCTCTCAGCCTTTTTATTCACTTTTCAAAAGATAAGATAAAGTCGTTGGTTGTTGATGAAATTAATAACCATTTGCTAACGGAAATTTCCGTAAATGAAATCGACGTCAGCTTTTTCCGAAGCTTCCCTTTTGTTTCACTTGTTTTCCACGATGTTGTTATTCCTGAAGTCATCAATAATATTCAAGGCGAAGACACGCTCATTGCTGCTCGATGGGTATCGCTTCAGTTTAATATATGGGATGTTATTGCTGGAAAATATAAACTTCGTCGGGTGAATGTTGAACACAGTAAATGTAATCTGAAAATCATGAACGACGGGGCAAAGAACTATATTTTTTGGAAACTAGACACAACAAATACAGCAAATTCTGATTTTGAACTTCTGCTCAGAAGAGTTCGGTTTGATAATGTGGAGTTTTCTTATGAAAACTTTTATTCAGATATACACATGAAGTTGAGAGCCGAAGAGTTTACTTTGGGAGGACAATTTAACGAAAGGAATTTTGATATGACTTTTTCAGGTGATCTGCATTCTGAATTCTTCTCCACTGGGAATTATCGTTTCCTTTCAGACATTTCTATAAAACTCAGCGGCAAGATGAATGCTGACTTAGATAATCAACTGTACACATTTACCGATGCACTTATGGTACTTGGCAATGTGAGCGTGTATATTAACGGAACCTATACTAACACTGAGATTTCACAGATTGATATAACCGCACACAATGACCAATGTCAGCTTCGAGAGTTTACTTCACTCCTGCCCAACAGTGTTCAAAAAGATCTT
>Ga0265295_1005937_pt1 | contig 15145 bp, 16 predicted proteins | sample Munlansysbiofilm_FD_192503 | JGI IMG/M metagenome (GOLD analysis project Ga0265295, IMG submission 192503) | Leachate microbial communities from a municipal landfill in Southern Ontario, Canada - Methane capture system biofilm | ecosystem: Engineered > Solid waste > Landfill > Unclassified ... | reverse complement strand
CTGTTCCCAGTATAAGGAAACGCACCATTTTGGTGCGTTTCTCCTTCTCTTTATACAGTAGTATCTCTATTGTTCTGAGCTAAAGACGATTGTTCGGTTCTTGAAGATGATGATTCGGCTTTCCAGATGTGCTTGCACCCCTTTAGCCAGGACTCTTCTTTCCACATCCTTGCCTACATCCCTGAGACCGGCTGGTCCCAGCTCGTGGTTTACTCTCACCACATCCTGCTCGATGATTGGACCTTGATCCAGGTCCTCACTGGCATAGTGTGCGGTTGCCCCGATCATTTTCACTCCACGCTCATACGCCCTGCGATAGGGATTTGCCCCTTGGAAGGCGGGAAGGAAGCCATGATGGATGTTGATGATCTTTCCCTGCCATTCATCAATAAAGTCAGAAGAGAGAATCTGCATATAACGTGCAAGTACGACCACATCAATATCAAAACGCTTGAGCAATGTACGTACCTTCATCTCCTGCTCTGCCTTGGTCTCTGGTGTGACCGGGAGATAGTAGAAAGGAATTCTGAACTGGTTGGCAATGATCTCCAGGTCGGGGTGATTACTGATGATCAAGGGAATATCACACTGGAGATCCCCTTCATCCTTCCTGGCGATAAGATCGTAGAGACAGTGGCTGGTCTTGCTCACCAGGATCGCCATTCTGGAGCGATAGTCGCTGTAGTGACACTCCCAAGAGAGATTGTACTCTTCGGCAAAGACAGAGAAATCCTCTTCCAGCTGCTTGCGGGTGGTTTTCAGGTCAGCCATATCCAGTTCGATGCGCATGAAATACCGCCCCTCGGTGTTGTCGGTATGTTGCTGACAATGCAGGATGTTGTAGGAACGCTGGTAGAACCAGGTTGAAGTTGCGCTCAGTATGCCCTTACGATCCTCACACTGAATGAGGAAGATGATTTTCTTCTGTTTGCTCGCCATATATGTCTGCCTTTATTCGAGTACTGTTGTTTCCGCTTCCGTAAGGTCTTCTGAGAGAATGACCTCTACTTTGCGTTTGGCTTCAGAGAGAGTTTTCTCCAATGCCTTGGATAGGCGCATGCCTTCCTCGAACAAGGAAAGACTTTCCTCAAGAGAAGTCTCCATCTGGTTGAGTTTCTGAGCTATCTCCTCGATTCTTTTGACATCCGATTCAAAACTCATGGTTACTCCTTTATCTGTGCCGTTCGCTTGCCATCAACGAATGTCAGACGTACGACTTCCCCTATTGTTGCCTGTTCCTTGCTTTTGATGAGCGTTCCACTCTCGCTTTGGACCGCTGCATAGCCTCGCGCTAGTATAGCAAGGGGAGAAAGGGCTTGCAACTCTCTCGCCGCTGATTCATATCTCGCTTGGTTTTCCCGAACTTTCTGCTGGCCGGCATTGATGAGATTCTGGCTGGCATTGGCCAGTAGGTACTCCCTGTTATCTATGATTGCATGAATCTGTCTCGCATCAAACTTGCCCAGTTGGTGGGTGGCAAGGGTAAGGCGGTACTGCATGGCTTTCTGCATCTCTGCCTGCAGCGATTTCAGGTTCTGCCGCAAATCGAGATAGCCCTGGCTTACCAGCTCGGCTGCAGCAGAAGGGGTAGGTGCTCTCAGGTCTGCAACATAGTCGGAGAGCGCCCAGTCTATCTCATGTCCTACTGCACTGATGATGGGTATCTCTGATTCATGCATTGCCTCCAGGACTACTTCCTCGCTGAAGGGAAGCAGGTCTTCCAGGGAACCACCTCCTCGTCCAACGATCAAGACATCACAGAGCAGTAGGCTGTTTGCCTGCATGATTCGGTTTGCAATGGAAGCTGCACTGCTCTCACCCTGTACAACTGCAGGAAGTACCAGTACATCCAAGGACGGAGAACGACGGTTCAGTACGTTGAGAATATCCTGCAGGGCAGCCCCTGTTGCACTGGTTACCACGCCTACACGATGAGGCTGACTGGGGATGGGCTTTTTCAATGATTCATCGAAGTACCCCTTGCTTGCGTACAGTCTCTTGCGTGCCTGAAGCAGAGCAAGTATCTCTCCCTGTCCTGCTTTTTCCATGCTCTCACACTTGATCTGGTAGGTTCCCCGTGCTCCATATACATCCAGGTTACCGGTTACTGTGACCTTATCGCCTTCAGATGGGGTGAAATCGACCTTCCAGGTACTTCCCTTAAACATAACTGCGCTGATCTGGGAGTTTGCATCCTTGAGAGTGAAGAACCAGTGACCGGTTGATGAAGGGCGGAAGTTGGAAATTTCTCCTGTCACCTTCAGTCCGTAGAAACCTTCCTCGAGTGTCCGCTTGATCAGACTTGTCAGCTCACTGACCGTCAAATCAGTGTGAAACAGTTCATGCATGCTCTGCTTCCTTTTTCCTGGACAGCATGTGCATTTGGTTGAGAATGCCAAGGAAGGCAAGGATTGCCCAAAGAGCAAAGAAGAGCCAGAACTGAAGATACCAGAAACGGGAAAGCAACCAGGCTACGATCAGGGAACCTGCGATGGCGCTTTCAAGTGCCATGTAGGATTCAAACCGCGTAATGCTGAGTGAGAGGATGACGACCAATGCCACCGCTGTTACAATAAAACTAGGGGTAAGGGGAAGGAAGCTCAAGAGCAGGAAGAAGATGATAAGGCTCATGGAAACGGCGGTAAAGAGGGCTACCACCAGCTCGACAATCTTCTGTTTCTTCCTTGCAAGGAGGAACAGGACCAAACCACCAGTTGCAAAGGAGACCAGGTAGATTAGGACACCACGATAATCAGAAGGATTGAAAAGGACATTCCAGAGCGATCTGAGGGGGGTGGGATCCTGCAGGACCTGCATGAAGGACTCCCGTCCATAGCTCATCAAGGCAATGAAGAGAAAAACAATCGATCCTGAGACGACACTGCGGAGCCTAACAAGCAAGCTCTTGGTCTTATATCCATAGAAACAGAGAAAGAAGCCTACAAGAAGGCCGATGAGCATTACAGGGGCACCAATGGTCGTTATTTCACTTTGCATGTATGTTCCTTCTCACGTAAAAAAAAAGAGACAGCAACATACGCTGTCTCTCAGTCTAAGTTGTTATCCTACTCCTGAATGATAGCAGCGGTAGGACATACATCAGCGCAAGTACCGCAATCGATGCATGCATCTGCATCAATTACATAGATGTCGCCTTCAGAAATCGCACCGGTAGGACATTCCGGCAGACACGTTCCACATGCAATACATGCATCTGTGATTTTGTAAGCCATGATAGTGACTCCTTACTTCGTTTTCGTTGCTTCTGACTATATACCTACTTGCAATTCAAGTCAAGGAATATGAGATATCTGTACTGATAGCGATGCATGTAAAACGATAGTCTGCTATGGGTTACAAGTTACAATACGCTAACATAATTCAATGCTATGCAACATATGGTGTGACTCCATCTTTATGTAGGGTAGTTATGGCTACTCCTTCATCCAAGACAAGGCCTTATCCTGAAGCGTCCCGATCGGGCAGATGGCACACCATAGGCGAGGACGGTAGATGAGGGCTAGGATGCTGGCAAGAATCGTTGTACTGAGCATCATGGAATAGAAACGATAGGAGAGATGCAAGAGGAATTTTGGTACACTTACCTGCAGCAACTGTGGCAGGGGAAACAGTGGAATAGCTATAAAGAGACGGATGTACGGCATTGCTTCCATATTTCCCATGGCTATCTGGGTTGTCGAACCAGCTATGAACATCAGATTGAGTCCAAAGTACCAAATCATATAGTACTTTGCTTTACCGCTGGTAATGAACCGAGGGTTTTTTCTCCAGTTGTGTTTTTTCCCTACCTGGTTGAGATAGCTTGCCCGTGGGCAGTAGCGCTGGCACCATACCTTCCTCTTAACCCTTGCAAGCAAGATGAAGGGAAGTGCCATGCAAAGAAGGGCAAGGTTGGCAAAGAGTATGGAAACAAAACCCAGGGAAAAATAGGCAATGGTGATGATAAAAAGGCCTGGGAGCAATCCTCTGGATTTCTTGATCATGCACCCTCCTTTCGTTTCATCTTCAGGGCTCCGGGAAAGCAGTAACGAGTACATTTTCCGCAATCAGTACATTTCCTTTTGTCTACTTTCGGTGCTGCAAACCCTTTCTGGGTCAAGGCACCGGAAGGGCAGACTCCTACAGCTGGACAACGATGGTTCTGGGGACAACGATGGGTGAGTACGGTCAATACTTTTGGCTCTTTAGGCCCTGCTGGTTTCAAACCAAAAAATGATGCAATGTCAAATGCCATGGTGCTTTCTTCCTTGATGATTGTATGTAGTTCTGGTTCCAGAACCGTAGCTGAAAACAGATATTCTGTCAAATGGTTGTTAATAGCAAATATTGTGAACAACAAAAGCCCCTTTCGGGTTTCCCTTGCACAGAGGTATCCCTTGGATATATAGTCAGCCTCGTGGAGGAGTACATCTTGAAACAATTGGTATTAGCTGAAAAGCCGAGCGTCGGAAGGGAACTCGGACGTGTCTTGCACTGTTGGAAATCGGAGAAAGGATACCGCGAAGGGGATGACTATATCGTAACCTGGGCACTAGGACACCTGGTGGAGCTTGCTCAACCTGCTGCCTATAGTGACCGCTATAAAAGATGGTCACTGAGGGATCTTCCGATGTTGCCCCCAGTCTTGAAGCAGGAAGTGATCGAACAGAGCAAGGAACAGTTTTCCGTGGTCAAGCAACTCATCCAACGAAAGGATGTTGATTCAGTGATCATCGCCACTGATGCAGGTAGGGAAGGCGAGTTGGTCGCCCGTTGGATCATGAAACTTGCAGACTACCAAGGACCAGCAAAAAGGCTTTGGATCAGCAGCCAGACTGAAGGGGCAATCAAGGAAGGATTCAGCAACCTCAAGGATGCAACACTCTATGACGACTTGTATGCAGCAGCGGAAAGTCGTGCTGCTGCTGACTGGTATATCGGGATGAATGTCACCAGGGCCTTGACCTGTCACTATGATGCAAAGCTCTCAGCTGGGCGGGTACAAACCCCAACTCTTGCCCTGATGACCCAGAAAGAGGATGAAATAGAGGCATTCAGTGGTCAGTTTTACTGGACACTCAAGGCCGACTTCACTGATTTTACTGCCTCCTATTACCCAACTGAGGACTCGATCAGGATCAATGATGAGAAGAGTGCCAAACAAAAAGAGGCCGAGCTCACTGGAAAGACGGGGCAGGTCTTTTCCTTGGAAACAGTTGAGCGCTCAGAGCAACCACCTCTTGCTTATGACCTGACTGAACTGCAACGGGATGCAAATAATCTCCTCGATTTCAGTGCGAAGGAGACCCTTGATACCTTGCAGTCCCTCTATGAACAGCACAAGATAGTGACCTATCCAAGAACTGACAGCCGCTACATTACCAGTGATATCGTATCCACACTGGAAAAGCGCCTGCAGGCTCTCGATGCAACCCCGTTTGGCAGTCTTGCCAGTTCATACCGGATACAGGGGTATCGTGTCGACCAAGAACGGTTTGTCCAGGATCTGAAAGTGAGCGACCACCATGCCATCATCCCCACCGAACAACGTGTTGATCTTGGCAGGCTGAACGCCAGGGAGCGCGCCCTCTGGGAGTTGATCGTGCTTCGCTTCCTTGAAGTGCTAAGCAGCGATTACACCTATCGGACCACTACCCTGATCGCTGATGTGGAAGGCTCACGATTCAAGACCCGTCTTACCCTTCCGGTTGAGCAGGGGTGGAGAGATGTTGCCCGTGTGATCGGCAAACGCAGTGCCCAGCCTTCGATTACTGATGAGGAAGAAGCCAGTCCCTTCCTGCTCTCCCTAAAGGAGGGTGACCCGCTGACCATCTCCAGTGTGAAACTCAGAAGACTTTCCACTCCATCTCCTGCCCGGTACACGGAGGCAACACTGCTCTCTGCCATGGAACACGCAGGACGGTTTGTTGAGGATGCAAAACTCAAGAAACAGCTGGGAGGAGGGCTTGGAACTCCTGCAACCCGTGCAGACATCATCGAGAAGTTGATACAGAACCACTATGTGGAACGCCAGGGGAAGGAACTGGTTCCCACTCCCAAGGGAAGGGAGTTGGTTCGTCTTGCCCCTGAGGAGCTTCGCTCGCCTGAGCTGACCGGGCTCTGGGAGCAACGCCTAGGTGCGATCGCTGATGGCAAGGAGGATAGCCGTCGTTTCCTCGAGGATATCAAGACCCATGCAGTGAAACTCGTTGATGAGGTCATCAAGAGCAGTGAGCTGTTCTCACCAAAATTCCCCGATGCCAAACAGTGTCCTTTCTGCAAAGGTCCCATGATGAAGGTGGTTGATGATATCGGTCAGAACCACTACCTGTGCCAGAGACTCTCCTGCTCCTATGAGGAGATGGAGATCAAGAAACGGGTCATGGTTCCTGGAAAGGAGAAGCCGGCTAAAGTGGTGGTGAAGGCAAAGAGTGTAAGTACTCCAGCTGAGGGGACCAAGAAACGTGTGGTACTGAAGAAATCCATGGCCAAGAAACCGGCAATGCAATCATTCTCCCTGCCTGATGATGACAAGGGGCCCAAGTTCACATGGGAGACTGTCATCGAGGTTGTTCGTCCAAGCAAGTTGGCCTTTCGTGGCCCGCGTAGGGATGAGCACCAGGACAGGGGAGGGTGGAAACCTCCTGTGCAGAATAAACATATAGTAGAGGATGTGCCTTCCAGTGGTGGGAGCTTTGCCGATTTCCTGAAGGCCAGTGAGGAACGAAAAAAACGCGATAAGAAAAGAAAATAGGGCAATATTTGTTATAATAAAAACATTTTGTTAAACTATAGACATATTTGTAACTTTCTGCTACTCTTCCTGCATCACAGGAGGAGTGTATGCGCGTAGGTATTGTTGGATTTGGGAAGATGGGGAAACTCATCCGCTCTGAAGCCTTGAAGCGGGGGCATACGATTGCCGCTGTTATTGACCCGATCTGTCAGGAAAGTGAAGTCACGGCAAATCAGGTCAGTAGCGAGCACTTGAGTGAGTGCGAGGTAGTCATCGATTTCACCCACCCATCAGTGGTTGTAGACCATATCATCCTCTATGCGAAACTCGGCATTCCTGCAGTCATCGGGACAACAGGCTGGTATGACAGGATACCTGAACTGCAGGAGATCACAGCACAAGCTGGTGGTGCCATCATCTATAGCGGAAACTACTCACTGGGAGTGGCTCTCTTCATGCAGGTGGTGAAGGAAGCGTCCAGACTCTTCGCCAAAAGCTGTCTCTATGATCCATTCCTGACGGAAATCCATCATGCTCAGAAGGCGGACAGCCCTTCAGGTACTGCAGAGATGCTGGGCTCGTTGGTATTGGAAAACTATCCAGGCAAACGTTCAGTGGAGAAGGAGACCCTGCACCACAAGAGGGAGGATGAATCCATTCATCTTGCCTCTGTAAGGGGCGGCTGGGTTCCTGGAACACACACCGTATATTTTGACAGCCCGCAAGATACGATCGAATTGACACATAGAGCCCGCTCACGGGAAGGTTTTGCCGTAGGTGCTGTACAGGCAGCTGCCTGGATCGCATCAGGTCGCAAGGGATTCTTTAGCCTTGATGACATGCTCGAAGATGTATATCTATCAGTGGAGAAGACACAATGAGAGACATTAATTTCAAAGGGGTACATACTGCCCTGATCACCCCATTCACCAAGAAGGACAATCTGGACGAGGAACGTCTTGAGGAACTCATCGAAGCACAGATCACCAGTGGCGTGAATGGTCTCGTTCCCTGTGGAACAACCGGGGAAAGCCCAACGCTCAGTCACGATGAACATGACCAGATGATCGCAATGACCGTCAAGTTTGCCAATGGCAGGGTTCCTGTCATTGCCGGTACAGGCTCAAATGCGACCAGCGAGGCAGTGAGGCTTTCAAGGCATGCGCAGCAGGTTGGGGCAGACGCAGTACTCTTGGTCAATCCGTACTACAACAAGCCTACCCAGAAGGGGTTGTACTACCACTTCAAGGCAATCGCAGACAGTGTCGATATCCCCTGTATCCTTTACAATATCAAGGGGAGAACCGGCGTAAACATTGAGACAGAGACCGTAAAGGCACTCAGTGATGCGTGCTCCAACATCGTTGGTGTGAAGGAAGCCAGTGGAAGCCTGGAACAGATGCGCTCTGTCATTGATGCTACCCATGGCAAGTTCCATGTACTCAGCGGAGATGACAATCTCTCCATTCCCTTGGTGGAAAGTGGTGGGGATGGTGTGGTGTCAGTTGCCTCAAACATTGCTCCCGGGTATATTTCAAAGATGATCCACTTGGCCCTCGAGGGGAAGTGGGAGCAGGCAAGGGAGATGGAAGCGAATCTCAGTGGTTTCTTCAAGGCATGTTTCCTGGAAACCAATCCGATTCCCATCAAGACTGCAATGGCCCGCTATGGTTGGTGCGAGGAGTCCTTCAGGCTTCCCATCTGCACCTTTGAACGTGAAGAGAATAGAAATGCCCTCTACGCAGAGCTGGACAAGCTTGAAGCACTGGGTGCAATCATAAGGAGATAAGTGTACATGGCGACAATCAATACGAACTTCCAAAAGCTGGCGAGCGGATACCTCTTCCCTGAGATAGCCCGCAGGACCAAGGTATGGCAGGAATCGAACCCGGGAGTCGAGGTACTCCGCCTCGGCATCGGGAACACCACCGAAGCCCTTCCTCCTGCGGTCTGCGATGCAATGAAAGAGAAAATTAAGAAGCTCTCTGACCGTGCAACCTACTCAGGATATGGGGATGAGCAAGGTGATACAGCTCTTCGGGAAGCCTTGGTTCGTTACTATGGACGCTATGGTGTGGAACTCAAGAGCACGGAGTTTTTTGTAAGCGACGGAGCCAAGAGTGATGCTGCAAATATCCAGGATCTCTTTTCCTCTGAGAATGTCGTTGCTATCCAGGACCCAGCCTATCCAGTGTATGTTGACAGCAATGTCGTCGGGGGAAGGACCGGTCTATTCAACAAGGAAAAGGGTCTCTACGATGGATTTGTCTATCTCTCAAGTACAGAAGAGAATGGGTTCATACCCAGCCCTCCCGAGCAGAAGGTCGATCTTATCTATCTCTGCAGTCCGAACAACCCTACAGGTGCAGTAGCCACCCATGCACAGCTCAAGGCGTTTGTGGACTATGCGATTGAGCATAAGAGCATCATCATCTTCGACAGTGCCTATAGTGAGTATGTTACCGAGGAAGGCTACCCGAGAAGTATCTATGAGGTTGAAGGGGCAAAGCGTTGCGCCATTGAGATCAACAGCTTCTCCAAGTTCTCCGGTTTTACCGGTGTTCGCTTGGGGTGGACGATTGTCCCAGAGGAATTGGAGTGTGAGGATGCTCCCTCCGGTCTCTTGAACTCCATGTGGAACCGCAGGCAGTGCACATTCTTCAATGGTGCTAGTAATATAGCTCAAAGTGGTGGGCTTGCCGCCTTGGAAGGGGAAGGATACGACCAGAGCCGCGCATTGGTCGAGTACTACCTCGAGAATGCCAGAATCATACGGGAAGGACTGGAGAAAGTAGGCCTGAGAGTGTATGGTGGTGTAAATAGCCCGTACATCTGGGCAAAAACCCCGAATGGAATGGATAGCTGGGAGTTCTTCGATATCCTGCTCGACAAATGCCATGTAGTGGTAACTCCAGGTGGGGGATTCGGGCCATCAGGTGCAGCATTCGTCCGTGTTTCCTCCTATGGACACCGTGAGAATGTGATCAAAGCCATGGCCCAGATAGAGGAGAACTTACAGGTATGAGTGAGAAAACACTTCCCATGGGGCATGGCGATTTGCTGGAACTTGCCTATCAGCTTCCCACACCCTTCTATTTATACGACGAGAAGGCAATCGTGGATAATGCCAGACAATTCAACCAGCTCTTTTCATGGGCCCCAGGTTTCCGTAACTACTTCGCGGTAAAGGCCTGTCCTAATCCGACCATTCTCAAGCTTCTTGCCAAGGAAGGGTTCGGGGCTGACTGTTCCTCCCTTCCTGAGCTATTGCTCAGCAAGGCAAGTGGAATCAGTGCTGAGAGAATCATGTTCACCAGCAATGATACCCCTGAAGAGGAGTTCCTCGCAGCCTATGAGCTTGGAGCCATCATCAATCTTGATGACATCACCCATATTGAGACACTTGAGAAAGCAATCGGAAAGGTGCCTGAGACCATCTGTTTTCGTTACAACCCGGGAAAGAACCGAACAGGAAATGCAATCATCGGAAACCCGGTGGAAGCAAAGTATGGCTTGACGGATGAGCAGATTGTGGAGAGCTACCGAATCATGCAAGAGAAGGGTGTAAAGCATTTTGGCTTGCATACCATGGTTGCTTCAAACGAGCTTGATGGTTCCTATATTGTTGAGACGGCAAGGATGCTCTTTGACCTGGCAGTGAGAATCAAGAAGGAAACAGGAATTGTCATTGAATTCATCGATATGGGTGGTGGCATCGGTATTCCCTACCGTCCTGATCAGGATGCAATGGATTTGCAGATGGTCAGTGATGGAATGAAGGCTCTCTACGATGAGATCATCGTACCTGCTGGTCTTGATCCTTTGCAGATTGTCTTTGAGTGCGGAAGGGTGATCACCGGTCCATATGGATACCTGGTGAGCAAGGTGTTGCATGTCACCAAGAAGTACAAGGACTATGTCGGACTCGATGCCTCCATGGCTGACTTGATGAGGCCGGCACTCTATGGTGCATACCACCATATCACTGTTGTCGGCAAGGATAAAAAGAATCATGACCATCTCTATGATGTAACAGGTAGTCTCTGTGAGAACAACGACAAGTTTGCCATCGACAGACCACTACCCAAGGTTGAGCCTGGGGATGTCCTGGTTCTGCATGATGCAGGAGCACATGGGCATAGCATGGGATTCAACTACAATGCCAAGCTGCGCAGCGCTGAGTACCTGCTCAAGAGAGATGGATCGGTGAAGATGATCAGGCGGGCACAAACCTATGATGACTATGTGTCAACCCTTCGCTTCGACGGTGCTTCTGTGGAGGTTTGATGCATTCATTCAAGATACGAGTGTATTACAGCGATACCGATTGTGGTGGCATTGTCTACCACGCTCGGTATCTTGATTTTGCGGAGCATGCCCGTACTGAATTGCTGAGGGAAGTGGCCCAGAGTCAGGGCATTGATGGTTCCCAGAGCAGTATGATTGAACTGGGAAAGATGGCCTTTGTGGTGAAATCAATCACGGTCGACTACCAGAGGCCAGGGCGGTTGGATGACCTCTTGGAGGTAACCACAGAAATTGAGAGTGAGAAGCGCTTCTCCATTACCTTCATCCAGACGGTAAAAAGGGGAGATGAAGTGCTCTGCGTACTCAAGGTGCGGGTTGCCTCGATAAACACCGAGACACTCCGTCCCACACCACTGCCTACCTGGTTTACCCAGGCAGTACAAGCACTCTGATCTTAATAGGGCATCGTCACCAACAAGGTGGTGTTGCCCAGACTTCCCAGCTTCTCATGGCAGACCACCACATCGTATCGATGGGTACCTGCATCTGGTATTGAGGTGAAGTTCTCACTCTGTTCCTGTGCAATGGTACCCTCGCAATACCAATCAATCTCAAGGTCACTCATCAAGACACCTTCCGGTAGGTTGGTTGGGGTATACCTGAGTGTGACTTCTTCTCCTGCTGCAGGACTTGCTGGGTTTGCTGTGATGGTGCCTTCAATGGGAAGCATGGTGTCATTGATGACGGTAATCTCGAAATTGGTGGAAAGATCTCCTATGATCATATTCACCGTTCCGTCACTGGTGGTATCACAAAGGATCCGTACAGCCTCTGTAGCACCGCTTACCAACATCCCCTGACTGAAGAGTCTCAGCTGTAACAGGTAGGAACCACTTTCCAATGAAGATTGCAGGAGTACTTCACCCACTCCTTTGTCCAATGCCGGCACATCCAGGCTGACGGGGTTGCCCTGTTGGTCCAACAGCACCGCTTGCAAGGATACATCATCAGCTACTTGCTCTGGATCCCAGGTAACCAATGTTTCTAACAATCCTGTTCCCACCAGATCAGTGAGGTGAAGTGTGGCCGTACTGGTGACCTTGCTGAGCATGGTGGTGATGGTCCCTGATACAAGTGGTACTCCCTCTGCATTGTATCCTATGGCTTCTATCGTCCAACGGCCGACCATGAGATTCCCGATTGCTACAGCTCTTTCCATGGAATCCACCGAGAAGGTCTGTCCACTGGGCCCTGTGCCACTGAGGTGGTAGTCCGTGATAACCATCTTCTGGGAATCAGGTATCAGGCTTCTTTCAGATGAAAACTGCTCAGTGGTAAGCAGCAATCTCAAATCAGTTGTCTCTGCGTGCGCTTCCTCCTTGCATCCAGTTGCCAACAGTACCACCGAAAACAAGATTATCAGTACCTGTGTGAGTCTTTTCTGTTTCATGTCTTTCTCCTCTCTTGTTGATATAAAAGAAGAAGAAAACCTTTCACTCTTGCTTCAACTCCCTCTAGGAGAGGAAGCCCAACTTGTTTATACTGGCACCCATGGAAACACAACCCACACTTATCGTCGGTGATGCACTCGAAAGAAGTCTCCCTGTTGCATTGGTTCCCTGTTGGGGATCCTATGAAAAAACTGAAGGATCGTTGCGTCTTGCCAGAGAGGGAAATACCCTCTCCCTGCGCTATATGGTGCGTACTCCGTTTCTTAGACGGATGGTGCAGCAACACAACCAGGAGATAAGCGAAGACTCCTGCGTTGGCTTGCTGATCAAGGAAGAAGATGCAGAGCAGTATCTGCATCTGCAGTGCAGTGCCTCAGGTGCGCTTCGCTCTTGGTGGATCAACAGGGAAGGAGAGAGAACCCTGCTTCCTGAACCACTTTTGGAGGCGATACCGGTCACGGTGACCCTTTTGGAGAACTCCAATGCCCAAAGCCGTTGGAGTGTTGAGATACATCTGGACCTGAAGGAACTCAACATCTCAGCTGATAGTCGTCTCCTGGGAAATTTCTACAGTTGCTGTGAGCTACCTGGACAGAAGTATTACTTGCTTGCGCAGGAGACAGGAACCCTTGAACCCGATATGGAAGTTCCTTCAGCCTTCATGAGGCTGGAATCCCATTAGGATTGTTTCCCCTGGGGATTCCATGCTTCTTCTCCACTGAGCATCTCCTCATCCAGAAGCTTGGTTAGGGCAAGGTGGGCAAGATTTTGTCCAAATATTCCAGTTATGGTAGGCAAGCTCCCCAGTACATTGCGTCTTCTTCCCCTGCTGCTGATTTGCTCATTGAAGTCAGCATGTTCCTCTTCCTCTGGAGCTTTGTAGGTATAACGTACCAGCTCCGGGGAGAAGATGACCTCTATTCCTCGTCCAACCCCCCGTTTTCGGAGGTTCGTCCTCACCTGACGAGCGAGAGGGCAACCGAAGGTATCCATCAGGTCGGCTTTACGGACAAGAGAGGGATCTCTCCTTAGTGCCGCCCCCATGCTGCTCACTACCGGAATGCCTCGCTTGTAAGCAGCTTCCAGCAATGCACATTTTGGGTTGAGTGAATCGATGGCATCAACCACCAAGTCTACTGGATCGGAGAAGATGGTATCCAGTGTCTCATGTTGCACAAAGAGAGGAAGCACCTCAACGTTGCATTCCGGGTTGATGGCGAGGATACGTTGTTTCGCGACTTCAGTCTTCGGCTTCCCCAGGGTTTCATAGGTGGCAAGGATCTGCCGATTCAGGTTGGTGATACCCACTGTGTCAAAGTCAACGATTCTCAGGTTGCCGACACCGCTTCTGACCAGGGACTCCAATGCCATTCCCCCGACCGCCCCGAGGCCGACTACCACCACGTGTTTCTTATGAAGGCGTTCTACCGGTTCCTCACCGAGTAGCCGTGTTATGCGTAAGAATTGTTCTGATCTCATCATTGTTCCTTATCAGTTCATCATGGGAGCATCCACTGAGTTTGCTGAAGTTATCAATCTGTGTCCAGAGTATCTGGGAGTAATCCCCCATCTGGAAATCAGTTTCCAGGGCATAGGGAAGGGTGGCCAGTCGATCCCCCTCTCTTGCCAGTTTGCTCCCAAAGAGCCTGCTCCCATAACTAAGTATGACGCCAAGCTTGGCGGCCTCCTGTGCAGTCTCCCAGCTTCCAGTATAGCCGTGCCAGAGTAGTACCGGGAGGTTTGGCTGGAGGGAGCGGAGAAGGGAGAGCATCCTTCCGTCTTCCTGTACACAGTGCAAGCTTACACTTCGCTCCAGTTCATAGGCCAAGGTGAGGGTATCTTTCAGGAAGGCTTCTTGCTGTTCAATGTCTGGAAACCTTCTATCCAGTCCCACCTCGGCTATCTGGAAATCAGGAAAAGTCTTCAGTATTTGCTCGAACGCTTCAATTTCAGGCAAAGGATTGTCTGCAAGTGCCCCGACCCCACCCAGTGCCGGAGGTGTGAGTGAGGAGAGCAATTCCCACTCATCTCTGCTGCTGGTGGCATAGAGTGCGTTCTCGCTCATGCTGGAGCCATAGTGGCGATGTGCGTCAAACATGGTTCAATCCTAAGGACGAAGAGCCTGCTCAGTCAAGCTAGAGCAACAGGAGATAGGTAACCAATATACTCAGGAGTATCGGGAAGATCATGCTGTTCTTGCGGTAGGCAATGAATGCTGCACAGAGGATGCCGATAAGCCCTGCATACCAGTGTCCTTGGAAGTCAAGGATGACACCGGGAAAGATGAGGGGACCAAGCGCAGCAATGGGGAGTAGGCGGAGACTCCTGGAGAGAAACCTCGGGAGCTTGTCAAGGAAGGAGGCATAATAGGGGAGAGCCCTCACCAGAAAGGTGGCCAGTGCACTGACAAGGATAGGGATAAGGAATGGAAATGCTTTCATCATACCCCATCCTCACTGTCGCCGATGATCAGGGCCCCAAGGAAGCTTGCTGAGAGCATGCTGATGACGAATGACCAGCCAATCGCCAATGACCACTGCACGATCAGGTAGGAGTTCAGTGCTGCAGAGAATCCTGCAATTGCAAGAACCCTGAACCCCTTTTGGTGGAACTCCTGTGCCAAGAGTGAACTGAACATTGCATAGAGGGTTACCCCAACTGCAAGCTGGAGTGCGGAGGGGAGAATCATGCCGACAAGGAATCCCACAGC
>Ga0265295_1005936_pt1 | contig 15147 bp, 12 predicted proteins | sample Munlansysbiofilm_FD_192503 | JGI IMG/M metagenome (GOLD analysis project Ga0265295, IMG submission 192503) | Leachate microbial communities from a municipal landfill in Southern Ontario, Canada - Methane capture system biofilm | ecosystem: Engineered > Solid waste > Landfill > Unclassified ... | reverse complement strand
GTTTTCGGGAAGGAATTATCAATTGCCTAACTACACTCCATGAGAAACATGAAGATGAACTAAAGTCATTACTCACCTTGAAATTTCAGATCTTTAAAAAGTTAAATTCTCAAGCTAAATGAGTATATAAAGAATCGGACACTAAGACACGCTAAGACACACTGAGGCAGAGCAAGTTCAACATAACTGCAATGGCAGGGCGGTTTTTGTTGTCACAAAATCCTCTTTCCGCACATTTTGCCTCTTCATTTAATTTCCAGGTTGGAAGTAAGCGTTTTTGCAGTGAGCTTTCACTGCCTAGTCCGGCTATATGCCTATTGGCGCTAGACCCCGTCCAAAAAGCCCATTAACCACAAAAGGCACAAAAGACACAAAAAAGGAAGCCGATTAAGCAGGTAAACTGCAATTGCAAGATATCGAACAACCTGTTTTTGTCTCAACAAAGCAAAAAAGCTCGATGAAATAGCATGAAAAACGCAAATTTCCTGCAAAAACTTCAATTTTTCTTGAGAATCTGTCCATTTGGTGCCCTGAAAAGGCAACCTAATACAGCCCAGGGTAAGCGAGGCTCCGTAGGAGCCGAGCGACACCCTGGGTAAAAGCCCCCCCCGAATCCGGCGCCCTGTAGGGGCGCCACTAACGGCCTTTCGGCGTTATGACCTTTTTGGACGGGGTCTAACTTAGACCGCGTTTTGGTTTGTTGGGAAAAGGAAGTCGGACAAAGCCGTAATACCCTTTTTTAGACGAAGACGACTTGGTGCGTCTTAGTGTCCAAAATTCTGCCAGGTCTCCTTTTTGGACGCGGTCTAAGATGGCAAGGCATTGCCCCGCGGCCAGAATGGCGGAGTTTTTCCAAGAGCTGGAAATTATAGCCAGGAAGATTAACTTATGTCATTGGCGACTTTGGATGATGTGCTTTTGAGGCAATGCGATTAATTTCATGCAAATTGGAAACGGAGACATAGAGGCTGCTTCCGGCATGGCGAAACAGCCGGAATTTAAAGAGGTACTGGAGGAAATACGCCGGCTTTGGGCAAAAAACCATTTGCACTGTGGCTGGTTTTTGCGCGATGACTTGACCATTGACAGCAAAGAAGACGCCAAATATTGCCTTGCTTTGCTCATACGTCATGGCGATCGCGCCACCTATATGGCTGCCAGGAAATTACAACGATGGCTCTAAGTGAATTTCAACGCGGGGTCTGCCGCCTCATTGCAGGGGGGCGCATAGCCAGCGGCGAGAGCTATGTGGCTGGCGGTGCCGCGCTCAACGAGCTGCTCCAGGCAGCCAGACGCTCGCATGACATAGACCTCTTTCATGATACCGCCGAAGCCGTCCTAGCATCCTGGGAGGCGGATCAGGCACTGTTGTTGCGCGAGGGCTTCGAGGTCAGGCCTACTAGGATTTTCACTGCTTTTGTGGAGGCCTCTGTCGAAAGAGGGGGCGAGGCAGTTGTGCTACAATGGGTGCAGGACAGCGCCTTCCGTTTTTTTCCGCTGCTTGAACACCCCGATTTTGGACTGACCCTGCACCCCTTCGATCTGGCAACCAACAAGACTCTGGCTCTAATCGGTCGCGCTGAAGTGCGCGACTGGGTTGATATCATCAGCTGCCATACTGCTCTGCAAGCATTTGGCCTGCTTGTCTGGGCGGCCTGCGGCAAAGACCCTAGCCTGGGGCCGGACTTTATTCTGGAGCAAGCCAGGCGCTCAGCGCGCTATGCCAAACCTGACCTGGAAAGGCTGGCCTTTGACGGGGAGGCTCCGAACCCGCAGAGGCTGGGAAATATATGGCGCCGAATGCTGGCTGAAGCCGAAGAAATCAGCGCCCTTTTGCCGGAGAACCATGTCGGACAATGCGTGCTGGACTGCGAGGCGGGCTTGTTCAAAGGCTCCTTGTCGGCATTGAGGCAGGCTGTGGCAAATAACACATTGCGTTTTCACGAAGGCCGCATCCGCGGAGCATGGCCAAGCGTAGTGAATCAGAATTGAACCGCTATGAGCTAAAAACCGAGGCGGATATACGATTTTGTTTACTTCGGTTTGAAAATATTGTAATTCAATGATATATTATGCATTCTAATTTTTTATTCTCGAGCATGCTCGTAAATCAAGCAGGAAAGACACGATGCCGACGATCAATCAACTAGTACGCAGCGGTCGTACTCGCAAGCCCAGCAAGAGCCGCGTGCGCGCTCTGTCGCGCTGTCCTCAGCGCCGCGGGGTTTGTTTACAGGTCACCACCCGCACCCCGAAGAAGCCCAACTCGGCTTTGCGCAAGATTGCGCGTTTACGCCTGACCAACGGTCAGGAAGTGACTGCATACATAGGCGGCGAGGGGCACAACCTGCAGGAGCACAGTGTTGTTCTGATACGCGGCGGTCGTGTTCGCGACCTGCCTGGCGTGCGTTATCACGTAGTGCGCGGTTCGCTGGACACCCTGGGCGTTGACAAGCGCCGCCGCGGCCGCTCCAAGTACGGCGCGAAGCGACCCAAGCCCGGCCAAGCCGCCAAGAAGTAATCCGCCCGCGGGACTATATATTCACTTTAGAGTTAGGAACCTGGCATGAGAAGACGTAGAGCTGAGAAGCGCCCGCTGATCCCGGATGTCCGTTACAACAGCGAGCTAGTAGCAAGATTGATCAACACGGTGATGGAGCGCGGCAAGAAGTCGGTGGCTCAAGGCATCGTGTATGGCGCCTTTGACATACTTAAAGAGCGCAATAAGGAAATGGACCCGCTCGAGCTGTTTTTGCAGGCCCTGGAGAATGTCAAGCCCCGTCTCGAGGTGAAGAGCCGGCGGGTTGGCGGCGCCACCTATCAGGTGCCCCTCGAGGTGCCTGCCAACCGCCAGGTGGCCGTGGCCATGCGCTGGATTTGCTCCTACGCCAGGGCGCGAAAGGGCAGCGCCATGTGCGCAGCTCTGGCCAACGAGCTTTTTGACGCCTTCAACAACACCGGCAACGCAGTGCGCAAACGCGACGACGTGCACAAGATGGCCAATGCCAACAAGGCCTTTGCTCACTATCGCTGGGGTTAATAAATATCACTGGGTCTTCCGGAAGCCTTTCGGAAGGCCTTTTTTCGGCAGTGTGATTATGAACCGTTGCGGAACTGAAGCAAATGAATTTGGACAGTTGCACAAATATCCGCAATATCGGGGTCATCGCACACGTGGACGCCGGCAAAACCACGCTTACCGAGCGCATACTGCTGGAGACCGGGAGCATCAGCTTTCCCGGTCTTGTGCATGAAGGCACCACCAGCAGCGACTATCTTTTGCAGGAACGCGAGCGCGGCATCAGCATTATCAGCGCGGCGCTAAGCTGCAAATGGCATGGGCACCTGATCAATATCGTCGATACGCCGGGGCACATTGATTTCACCGCTGAAGTCGAGCGCACGCTGCGCGTGATGGATGCCGTGATCACGGTTTTCTGCGCCGTGCACGGCGTGCAGGCACAGTCTGAGACGGTTTGGCGGCGGGCCAGGCGCTACTCCCTGCCGACGCTGGCCTACGTCAACAAGATGGACCGTGAGGGGGCCGATTTCAACGCCGTGCTGGCCGGCATCCGCAAACGCTTCGCGGTACCGGCACTGCCCATGCAGATACCGGTTTTTGTCGAGCAGCGCTTTGTCGGCGCCGTGGACCTGTTTAGCGGCAAGCCGGCTTTTTCGCTTTCCGAGGAGGCTTCCTGGTTCGCAGCCTGGCAGTCTGACCTTGACGCCGCCATCGAGCTGGAGAGCGCCAGGGAGTATGTTCTGGAATGCCTGGCCGAACTCGATGACGAGGTGCTGCGCTGCTACCTGAACAATGAGAAGCCCGGCCTGGGCGTCATGCAGCGGGCCTTGCGCGACGCGGTGGCCAAGAGTAGCCTGATCCCGGTCTTCTGCGGCTCAGCCCTGGTTAGTGGCAGTGTGCCGGCCCTGTTGGACGCGGTCTGCCGCTATCTGCCCGGGCCAGGACAAACCGAGGCAAGCCTGGCGGCCTGCATCTGCAAGCCGGAAAACCAATGCGACTCCTGCGAGCCATTTTGCGCCCTGGTGTTCAATCAGGGCAGGCTGAGCCATGCCGATGGCTGCCTGGCGCTGCGCCTGTACAGCGGCACAGTAAAGCCGGGCATGCGCATACAAAATATGCGTACCGGCAAAAAAATGCTGGTGCATCGCGTGCTGCGTATCTTTGCCGATGACTATCAGGAGATAGAGGCAGCCCGGGCCGGAGACATAGTGGGGCTGGACCTGGGACAGCAAGACTGCCGCACCGGAGACACATTTTGCCAGGAGGGATTCAGCTGCGTGCTGGAAAGCATGAGCTTCCCAGAGCCGGTGCTGCACATGAACCTGGCGGCGCTGCGCGAAGAAGACAGCGCCCCCCTGGCCGAAGCACTGCAGCGGCTTACCGAGGAGGACCCCAGCCTGCAGGCGCAAAGAAATATCGAAGGCACCTGGAGGCTGGCAGGCATGGGAGAACTGCACCTGCAAATCGTGCAGGAACGCCTGCAAAGCGACTACGGCCTGCAAACCAGAAGCGGCCAACCGCAGGTGAAATACAAAGACAGCATTGCCGCCCAGGCCGAAGTCAGCCAGCAGTTCAGCAAACAAATGCCCGGCGGACAGACTTATCAGGCCAGCCTGAGCCTGACAATTAAACCGTTGCCCAGAGGGGCAGGCGTACACATAGACTGCAAAGAAATCAGCGCAGACCTGCCGCCAAACTGCCAGCAGGCAGTAAGGCAAGGCATTGAAGAAATCGTTGAGTCGGGAGTCCCTGGCGGACAACCGTTGACCGATATTAGCATCACGGCTTGGCGGGCTTCCTATGATGCAAGGGAAGCTTCAGAGCTGGCGTTCTTAAGCGTGACTAGATTAGCCCTGCAAGATGCATTGCAAAAAGCAGGCAGAATCGAGCTGGAACCGGTGATGCGTGTGGAGATGAGCTTGTACCAAGATCATGTTGGCAAGGTCCTCGCCGATCTGACGGCAAGGCGAGGACGTGTGACCGAACTTGACTCGTTGGCGCTTGGCGAAGCTCGAATTACAGCACTGGTACCACTGGCCGAAATGTTTGGCTATGCCTCTGACCTGCGCTCACTGTGCGCCGGCAGAGCGCAGTTCAGCGCCGAGCCGTCCTCATATGAGAAAAGGCCAGACCAGGGCAAAACTGAAAAGGCAATCTAAAATGGCAAAAACACAAACGATCCGTATCAAGCTGCAGGCTTTTGAGCACACTAGCCTGGATCAATCCACGGCGGAGATCGTCAGCACCGTGAAAAGCACTGGCGCTCAAATCGCCGGACCCATACCGCTGCCGACCCGCATCGAACGCTTCACTGTCAACCGCTCGCCCCATGTCAACAAGAAAAGCATGGAGCAGTTTGAGATACGCACCTACAAGCGCGTACTCGACATCATCAATCCGAGCAGCCGCACCGTGGACGAGCTACGCAAGCTCAGCCTGCCCGCCGGCGTTGACATCGTCATCAAGATTTAAAGGAGACTGGCAATGAAAAAAGGTCTCATAGGAAGAAAGCTGGGCATGACTCATGTCTACAGCGACAACGGCAGCGTCATCCCGGTGACCGTCATTGAGCTGGGTCCCTGCCCGGTTCTGGCCACGCGCACGCAGGAGAAGGACGGCTACAGCGCTCTGCAACTGGGCTTTGGCCGCCGTAAAGTCAAAAATGTAAATCGCTCCATCCTGGGCAACCTGAAGGCTGCCGGTGTCGAGCAGACCCCGCCTGGCGTCATCTGCGAGATCCGCCTCTCCGAGGACCCCAGCGAGCAGGTCGGCGACGTCATCGGCGCCGGTCTTTTTGCCGCCAACGAGTATGTTGACGTGGTTGGCCAGAGCAAGGGCAAGGGCTTTCAAGGCGTCGTGCGGCGCTACAACTATGGCGGCGGGCGTGCCAGTCACGGCGGTGCCTGGACGCGGCGCACCGGCTCCATAGGCTGCTGTACCGCCCCTGGCAAAGTGGCCAAGGGCAAACGCATGCCCGGTCAGATGGGCAATGTGCGGCGCACCATCCAGAATCTTCAGGTGGTCGAGGTGCGTGCCGATGACAACCTGTTGTTTGTGAAGGGCGCCGTGCCTGGCGCCACCGGCGGTGTGGTCATCGTCCGTAACGCGGTGAAGAAATAAACGGGAGTGGCTGCAATCATGTCTATTACATTAACAGTTAAAAATTTGCAGGGCCTTGCCACCGATGACAAGGTCGATATTCAGGAGAACTGGCTCGAGTTTGTGAAGGGCGATCAAGCCGTCAAGGACTCGGTGGTTTCCTTTCTTGCCAGGATGCGTTCCGGCACCGCTTCGACTCAAACTCGCAGCGAGGTGAGCTACACCGGGGTCAAGCCCTGGCGGCAGAAGGGCACCGGGCGTGCGCGCTCTGGTACCGCCAGCAGCCCTATCTGGGTGGGCGGCGCAGTTGCCTTCGGGCCGCGTCCCCGGGTCTATAATCTTCGCGTCAACCGCAAGGTCGAGCGCCTCGCGCTGAAGCGTGCCTTCAGCGAACGCTTGAAGGCCGAAGACCTGGTATTGCTTGACCGCATCGAGCTGGACAGCCCTAAGACCAAAGAGGTCACCGCTTTTCTCAAGAACCTGGGTCTGGGCGAAAATGTCCTTATTCTGGTTGATGAATACAGCGAGAACTTGGATCTGGCTGCTCGCAATCTGCCCAATGTGCTGGTGCTCAAGGCCAGCTCGGTCAACACGTATCTGATGTTGCTGTACAAAAAGATCATTATAACCCAAGCTGGTCTGGAGGCGCTGGGGCGCCGGCTGGCCTAAGGAGAAAGCCTAATGAAAAGCCCATACAGTGTGGTTTATACCGTATTGATTACGGAAAAAGGGACCAACCTGGCTGACCGGCAGAACAAATACCTGTTCAAGGTCAACCCGCAGTGCAACAAGATAGAGGTGAAGCGTGCCGTCGAAGCCATTTTTGATGATGTGAAGGTCTCAGCCGTCAATATCATCAATGTGCTTGGCAAGAAAAAACGCATGCGCAGCTCCCGTCTGGGCAAGCGTCCCGACTGGAAGAAAGCGGTGGTTACCCTGTCTAAAGGCAGCATCGAACTGCTTTAATTTCGTCTGCCGCCGCAGCTCTGCAGAGCTGTGGCGGAGGTTTTTTTCACATTAATTACAGCCTGCAAAAGTTTGCGAGAGCTTATAGAGCGCTGCGCATCAACTAGGAAAAGGCATCTAGGATCATGGGAATAAAAAAATACAAGCCAACCTCTCCGGGCCGGAGGCAGATGAGCGTCAGTGATTTTTCCGATATCACGCGCGCTACTTCGGAGAAGAGTCTGACGGTGGGCATGAGTTCCACCGGCGGTCGTAACAACAAGGGTCGCATCACGCTGCGTTTTCGTGGCGGCGGCGTGAAGCGTTCCTATCGAATAATTGACTTCAAGCGTAGCAAGGACGGGGTTCCTGCCAAGGTGGCCCACATCGAGTACGATCCCAACCGCAGCGCGCGCATTGCCTTGCTGCATTATGCGGACGGCGAGAAGCGCTACATCCTGGCGCCGGTCGGCTTGAAGCAGGGTGATATGCTGATGAACGGGCCTGAGGCTGAGTTCAAAATCGGTAACTGCATGTGCCTGAAGGATATCCCCGAAGGCATGAGCATACACTGCATCGAGCTGGTACCCGGACAGGGCGCCAAGCTGGCACGCAGTGCCGGACAGTACGCCGTCTTGCGCTCGAAAGAGGGCAACTACGCCCAGGTGAAGCTGCCCAGCGGCGAAATACGCCTTATACATCAGAATTGCCGCGCAACCGTGGGACAGGTGGGCAACCTCGAACACTCCAGCATCGTGCTGGGCAAAGCCGGCAAAAAACGCTATCTCGGCAGAAGACCGCACGTGCGCGGCGTGGCGCAAAACCCGGTGGACCATCCCATGGGCGGCGGCGAAGGACGCACCTCGGGCGGCGGACACCCGCGCTCACCATGGGGACAGCTGGCCAAGGGATATAAAACCCGCAAACCGAAAAAGGCATCGGATCGTTTCATCCTAGAGCGGAGGAAAAAATAATGGCAAGGTCAATTAAAAAAGGGTTTTTCGTCGATGATTCTTTGCTCAAGAAAGTCGACTCCATGAACCGCCGCAACGAGAAGCGGGTTGTCAAGACCTGGTCGCGACGCTCGATGATACTGCCTGATTTTGTCGGGCACACTTTTTCAGTTCACAACGGCAAGGCATTCTTCAATGTCTTTGTCACTGAAAACATGGTCGGGCATCGTCTTGGCGAGTTCGCACCTACGCGTAACTTCCGCGGACACGGCGCCATCAGCGGCAAATAAAACGCTGCGCAAGCAAAAGACGGCATTTCCTTACGGAGATGCCGTCTTTTTTATTGCAGAAGGGGAGCTGGACACTAAGACACACCAAGTCCCAAAAACCTGTAAACTATTTATATCCAGTAAATAGCAAAAGTAAATGCACGTTTTGGCCTGGCATACAACCAACTAAGATAAAAACAAACCAGAGATTAAAACCAACCACAGGAAAGCAAGCCCCCTAGGTGCATTCGCGTTCCACAGCGTTATTTGTGCTTTGAAAGCGGATGGGGTGGTAAGCCGGCTGCATTGCCTATTGGCGCTAACTTAAGCCTGAAATCGGACGCATCGGACGAATCGGACATATCGATCGGACGCATCGGACGCATCGGACGAATCGATCGGCTGTAGCGGGGTCGGAGCGCCGGCATCCTTGCCGGCATACAACCAACTAAGATAAAAACAAACCAGAGATTAAAACCAACCACAGGAAAGCAAGCCCCTAGGTGCATTCGCGTTCCACAGCGTTATTTGTGCTTTGAAAGCGGATGCGGTGGTAAGCCGGCTGCATTGCCTATTGGCGCTAACTTAAGCCTGAAATCGGACGCATCGGACGAATCGGACGCATCGGACGAATCGATCGGCTGTAACGGGGTCGGAGCGCCGGCATCCTTGCCGGCGTACAACCAACTAAGATAGACCGCGTCCAAAAAGGGGGGGCATAGTAGCGCCTCTACGAGGCGCCGGTTTTGATGGTTGCCTGCACCCCAGGCTGAAGCCTGGGGTTAAGCATGGTTATGCGCCTACGGCGCAAATAGATACGCCATTTTATAGTAAACTGTGCTAAGAGACAAATTCATCAGAGGATTTTAACTTTGTCAGTAGTATTGACCCTGGCTGGTTAATCACAAAAGCAAAATTCTCCTAAAAAACGCGGTTTTCGGAAAAATTTCTAATTTTTCTCTGAAATTCAGTCCATTTTATGCCCTGAAAGGGCAACCTAATGAAGCCCAGGGTAAGCGAGGCCGCAGGCCGAGCTTACCCTGGGTAAAGGCCCCCCCTGAATCCGGCGCCCTGTAGGGGCGCCACTAACGGCCTTTTGGCGTTATGACCTTTTTGGATGGGGTCTAAGATAAAAACAAACCAGAGATTAAAACCAACCACAGGAAAGCAAGCCCCCTAGGTGCATTCGCGTTCCACAGCGTTATTTGTATTTTTAAAGCGGATGCGGTGGTAAGCCGGCTGCATTGCCTATTGGCGCTAACTTAGACCCCGTCCAAAAAGGATGGGGTATAGTAGCGCCTCTACGAGGCGCTGCTTTTGAAGGGTGTTTCTACCCCAGGCTAAAGCCTGGGGTTAAGCATGGTTATGCGCCTACGGCGCAAGTAGATGAGCAGTTTTATAGTCCTTTGCGTTAAGGACAAAACAGCTCGTTTCTGCGGCAAAATTCAACAGATGATTCTGATTTTTTCAGGTATATTGGTCCTGACTTAGTTAACCACAAAAGCACAATTCTCCTGAAAAACGTATTTTTTGGAAGAAATTTTATTTTTTTTCTGCGATTAAGTCCATTTGGTGCCCTGAAAGGGCAACCTAATACAGCCCAGGGTAAGCGAGGCTCCGTAGGAGCCGAGCGCTACCCTGGGTAAAGCCCCCCCCGAATCCGGCGCCCTGTAGGGGCGCCACTAACGGCCTCTCGGTGTTATGACCTTTTTGGACGCGTTCTAACTTAAGCCTGAAAATTTTTGTTCTCCGCCGGCTTCAGCCGGCGTATGTTCGTAGTACACGTTTTAGCGTGCTCCCTGCTCCCGTTTCCTGCCGTCCAGCGGATTTGTGGCATCCCTGCGGGGCGCCGGATTCAGGGGGGCTTTTACCCAGGGTGGCGCTCATGGCGGGGTCGGGCGTGGCGATCTGGCATACAAATCGGACGAATCGGACGCATCGGACGAATCGATCGGGTGTAACGGGGTCGGAGCGCCGGCATCCTTGCCGGCATACAACCAACTAAGATAGACCGCGTCCAAAAAGGGGGGGGCATAGTAGCGCCTCTACGAGGCGCCGGTTTTGATGGTTGCCTGCACCCCAGGCTGAAGCCTGGGGTTAAGCATGGTTATGCGCCTAAGGCGCAAATAGATACGCCATTTTATAGTAAACTGTGCTAAGAGACAAATTCATCAGAGGATTTTAACTTTGTCAGTAATATTGACCCTGGCTGGTTAATCACAAAAGCAAAATTTTCCTAAAAAACGCGGTTTTCGGGAAAATTTCTAATTTTTCTCTGAGATTCAGTCCATTTTATGCCCTGAAAGGGCAACCTAATGAAGCCCAGGGTAAGCGAGGCCGCAGGCCGAGCTTACCCTGGGTAAAGGCCCCCCCTGAATCCGGCGCCCTGTAGGGGCGCCACTAACGGCCTTTTGGCGTTATGACCTTTTTGGATGGGGTCTAAGATAAAAACAAACCAGAGATTAAAACCAACCACAGGAAAGCAAGCCCCCTAGGTGCATTCGCGTTCCACAGCGTTATTTGTATTTTTAAAGCGGATGCGGTGGTAAGCCGGCTGCATTGCCTATTGGCGCTAACTTAGACCCCGTCCAAAAAGGATGGGGTATAGTAGCGCCTCTACGAGGCGCTGCTTTTGAAGGGTGTTTCTACCCCAGGCTAAAGCCTGGGGTTAAGCATGGTTATGCGCCTACGGCGCAAGTAGATGAGCAGTTTTATAGTCCTTTGCGTTAAGGACAAAACAGCTCGTTTCTGCGGCAAAATTCAACAGATGATTCTGATTTTTTCAGGTATATTGGTCCTGACTTAGTTAACCACAAAAGCACAATTCTCCTGAAAAACGTATTTTTTGGAAGAAATTTTAATTTTTTTCTGCGATTAAGTCCATTTGGTGCCCTGAAAGGGCAACCTAATACAGCCCAGGGTAAGCGAGGCCGCAGGCCGAGCGCCACCCTGGGTAAAGCCCCCCCCGAATCCGGCGCCCTGTAGGGGCGCCACTAACGGCTTTTCGGCGTTATGACCTTTTTGGACGGGGTCTAAGATACACTATTTATCTAAAATTCACATAATGTTTTTTTTGCGACTATCTTTTTGGACGAACACTAGAAGAGGAGCTACCATGTTGTTGAGTCTGCGTTACCTAAGCCTGGTCTGCCTGCTCGTATCGGCAGGCTCATTGCTGGCTTTCCAGGTGCAAAATTCGAAAGAGTTACAAGCCAGCCTGGGGGCTGAGGCTTTGATTGTCAGCGAGGCCTTGCAGCTGCTTGATGGAAATCAGGTCGAGGCCGAGCTGCTGCAAAACCCGCAATACAGCCAAAGCAGGGAGGCAGATGGGCGCTTGCTGCAAAATATCTACGGCAGCTCAAAAGGGATCAGATTTCGCCGTAAAGTATCCGCCGCAGCTGACGGCAGTGAAATCGAGTTGGCTTATATGGCGCATTGCGGAGCTTATAGCAAGGAGGCCGAAGACAAACTCATCAACTATGAGATACGCTTGCCTCTGGCCGTCTTTGCCGGCAGTCAGTTTGTCGCTTTGACCGGCAGATCCAGCCGTTTAAGCGAGCACAAGGGCAGCATAGCGCCCAATGCCAATGGCCGTATCGTGTCATTGCCAATCAGACAGATCGCCTTCAGCGGCGGCAAGCTGGGGGACCTGGTCATAGACTGCAACCCTAAAGGTGTGAACACGCATGGCGACTATCCGCCAAATGCCGTGGTGGGGCTATGGGACCTGAAGGCGGACGGCAAGCACCTTATCCTCTCCAGAATCTATGCACCTAAATTCTTTGGCGGCATGATTGCCGCACATATGGTCTTTTATCGAGGCAAGGCAGAGGACTTCAATGTGCGGCATACCACGGATGCCTATCCCTACTTTTCAGACTGGAAGGCGGAATGCCAGTACGTCTTTGGAGCCGCCAAGTTCGGCGAGCAGTACGTGGATGCTGGTACCGCAAAATATGACCCCGCCAAAAAATTCGGCTGGCTGGACAACCAAGCCCTGAGCATAAGCAGCTACAAAAACCAGGGTGCCTTCTACTCTGCCGTAAAGTCGAATGCGCCGGCCACCTTTAGGCGCGAGGGCCTGCGCCGCGGTCTGCACGTGGTAACCTTGGTAAGCGGCACCGGCTGGCAGGAAGCCGGCCCCTTCACACTGCTGTGCAAAGGCGAAAAGGTAGCAGAGAACTTGCGCATAGAGCCGAAAACCGTGCATACCCTGGCATTCCCGGTATGGCTGGATGACGGCGTGCTGGAGCTGAGCTTCCAGGGAAACTGGCAACTGTCCACCATTAACACACAGCTGCTGCAAACCTGCTATGAAGACTATACCTTCAGGCGCGGCTTTTGGCGTGACCACAAGGTCTTTGAACCCTCCCCCATGTTCAACTCCGCATCATACGCCCAAGAACCGCCATTCTCGGTTTCCATATCTAAATATCCCTTGCCAGAGCCTGGCGAAGAGAGCCCCGGCGAGGCCAAAACCTGGGAGCTGCCCCACTCGCATGCGGTATTTGCGCCAGGCAAAGACTGGCGCGGCAGGGCTAATATTGGCAGCATAGGCCCGAGCAACAATGGCACTTTCACTGAATTCGACAGCCCGGAACTTATTCAGCGCCGGCTGACGGAACTGAAAAACGACAACTTGAATGTAGTCCTTATTAACGGCTTCCTGTCCAGGCATACTTACGCAACGCATCTGCAGAGAACCGAACAAAACATTGCCGATTTTGTGAAGGCAGGCAAAAGCATGGGATTTACTTTCCTGGACCACCAGGACCACTCTTTGCTTTGGGATATGGACTCCGGCTTCCGCTTCCTGGTGGGAAATATGCCCTATCTGCAGCAAAGCGTAGACGGGCAGCTTAGTGTCAGAGGATTGTGCCCCTCAAACCCGCAATACTTCAGGGTCTTTGCAGACTATGTGCTCAACCATATTAAAAAAACCGGGCTAGACGGCATTATGATTGACGAGGTCAGCTTCCATGGCCTCAAGTTCTGCGGCTGTGCCCAGTGTCGCATGGCTTTTACCGCCGACACTGGCTGGCACTTGCCTGCCGACGAATGCAGCCCAGAGCTTTTCAACCGCAATTCCAAGCTCTGGCGCACTTGGTTGCGCTGGCGTCAAAAACGTCTGGGAGATTTTTGGTACAAGCTCAAAGAAGAGATCAGGCCTCTGCGCCCTGACTTTGTCTGCATGGGCTACTCCACTCACTACGGCATGACCTCAACCTACGGCTCACTGACGCAGGGCGGCGCTCTGGAGCAGTCCACCCGAGGCTGGGACTTTGTCGGCACTGAGATCATGACGCGCAATATTTTTGCCAACTATCGTTCCGTGATGAGTCTGCGTCAAGCCAAGGGGCAGTTTGCTCACTCCTCGGGTCTGCCGGTTTTCGGCCTGGTTTATACCGCTGTATTTGACTGGGACCTGTCGTATTTCGGCTGGGCCTTAAATAACTTGCTGGCTCAGGCTACTTGGGAAATGACTGGCAAGCACTGTCCGCCGGACAAGAGCAACTATCTGCGTTTCACCAAGGAGCGCGGCAATATAGACCTGCGCGAAGCGCGCAGTTTGGCACGTGTCGCCCTGCTTTTCTCCAATCAGAGCCGTGACTGGCCGCGCAGCACCGCTTACCCGCCAGATGTGCTGGGCATATCGCAATTGCTCAATCTTAAGCACATTGCGCATGTCTTTATCAACGAAAATGGCTTGCGACCCGAAGTGCTGGACAACTATGACTTGCTTATAGTCAGCAATGCCATGGCGCTTTCCGACCAAAACCTGGAGGCCATCAAGGCTTTCGCCTTTGCCGGCGGCAGGGTTTACCTGTCCAACCGCGTGGCTCAGAGCAATGAAAACGGCGACACACGCGAAGCCTGGCCTTTCCCTGAAATTTTCAACTTGCAGCGCCTGGAGCGAGCCTCTCGGGTTGTGCTTTTCAAAGGTCTGCACCAGGGTCAGAAAACAGAAATCAAGCCAGAAGAACCTTTGCCTGCGGTGCAGATAAAAAATCTGGATGCCCAGCTTGCATCTGACTGGCTCTATACTGACCCGCAGGGCAACCAACACCAGGCATTATATCAGGCTCAATATGGCAAAGGACGCTTCTATTACTCACCTCTGCTGATTGGTGTGCCGGCAAATGCCACCGAAATACGCACCGACGCCGAGTTTGTCTTTGTTCGCCAAGAGCAGAGCGAGAGCATAGGCCAGCAGATTTTGGCCGAAATAGTACAGGACTCTTCGCCTTGGACCGCAGTGGATGTCCCTGAGGCGGTGTTGACGGCTATCTATGAGGATCAGGGAGAGACGGTACTGCATTTCCTTAACGCCACTGGAAGCCAGCTACAGCCAGGCCAGATGGTTCCAGTCAAGGCTCCCGAAGTTGCCTTTCCCCCACTGTCGTCTGACATACGTTTTGTCTTGCCTCTGAACCAGGCACCTAGCGCAGCATATGCGGTTTCCCCTGACTTCCAGGAACGCAAACCCATCAGCTTTAAGCGCCTGCCCCAGGGCGGCTATGAGTTCACCCTCCCAGCCAGCCATCTGCAGGCATACACCCTAGTGCGCATCAAACCCTAGAATACTACCTGGGAGCGCCGGCATCCTTGCCGGCTCCCCGCTCCCGTCCCGCGTATGTAGTACACGCTTCAGCGTGCTCCCCGCTCCCGTTCCCGCGTATGTAGTACACGCTTCAGCGTGCTCCCCGCTCCCGTTCCCGCTCCAAAAAGCACATCGGACGAATCGGACGAATCGGACGAATCGGACGAATCGAACCATCGGACGAATCGGACGTATCGAAGGCATCTAGCGTTTTCAGATATTTTCTCTTTTGGCGAATAGTAGCCATAGGAAGAAGGG